>Ga0307378_10007004_pt1 | contig 15234 bp, 15 predicted proteins | sample UN1MG_FD_202238 | JGI IMG/M metagenome (GOLD analysis project Ga0307378, IMG submission 202238) | Soil microbial communities from Risofladan, Vaasa, Finland - UN-1 | ecosystem: Environmental > Terrestrial > Soil > Coastal area > Acid sulfate soil | place: Finland: Risofladan, Vaasa | collected...
CCACTCTCGGATCGTCCACCTCGAACGGGATCCTCGCCCAGAACGACGCGTTGACGCCGTGCATGGCGTCTTCGACGTCGATCTGGATCGCATCGGCCAGGCCGGTTGCGCCCGCGTCGAATCCCATACCGGTTGAAATGTCGGTGGAAAACGGCGTTGTCAGTTCGACGTTCTGCCGGCCCATCGTCTGTGCGGCGACGGCCCAGTCCGCGGCCGTGTTCCCGTCCGAAGAGCCCCGCCGCTGGAAGGAGAAACCGTTCTTGATTCCCAACGGGTTGAAGGACTCCCCGGACCAGGCGTCGCCGACGGTGATCGGGAAGCCGTTGATCGTCACGTCCAGCGCGGCAAGATCGTCGGTCGAGTACTTCCAGGGGATGAAGTCGACGACGTTGCCTTCGTCGTCGATGATCATGGCCCAATTGGGCCCGGAGCTTGCCCAGACGATGTCGGCTCCCCACGCCGTATCATTTCGGTAAAGGACCTGGCCGGGACCGATCGAGTCGGGCAATTCCCACAGGATCGGGTGTACGTTGTTGACGTCCCGAGTGATTCCGTGGTTCAGCGCCACGACCCAGCCGGACGTATCGACGGCCTGGTTGCGGATGTTCTGAATCTCGATGTAGTCGGGGCTGACCGTACCGATTTCGGTGATCAGCACGTGGCTGGCTACGGCGTAGTCGTCCCAAGCCGAGTCGTCGAACTCGGCGTCGGTCCATTCGGTTCCCAGGGCGGCCTCTTCGATGCCGGGGACGAGGTAGGTCAGTTTGTCCCCGTCCGGCACGTTCGTCCCCACGCCGGACGCGCAGCCGTACGAGATGTCCGGGAACTGCTCGGGAAAGGCGGGCGAGAAATCGTACGCGACCGTCGCGCCGTCGGCTTTCACCAGGGCCAGGTACTCGCCGTCGCTGCTGAGCTGGAAATTCGTGTGCAGCTCGGCGGTCGGGTCCGGCCGGTCCTTGCCCGAGGCAAAAACCAGCAGGTACTCGTTCGGGGAGAGAAAGTACCGGGGAAACTGCCACTTGGTCAGTTCGCCAACTTCGTCGGTGAGATACCATCCCTGGAGATTGACCGACGTCTTGGTCGGATTGTAGATCTCGATCCAGTCGGAAGAGTCGCCGTCTTGGTCGAGCAGCGTGGACGAATTCACGGCCATGATTTCGCTGATGATCAGCGACCCGGCGTCGAGCACGACGCGCGGCTCCAGAGGCTCGAACGCCAGGGGGGCCTCGCGGCCGGACCTCGGTCCATGCCCGGACCAACGAGAGCAAAGTCTTTTCCGGCGGGTTTTGGCAACGATTTTTCTGATCTTGCCGAACACTTCCGTCTCCTCGTAGGTTCCGTGCAGAAATAACTCAAACTGTAAGTGCGGGAGCCCGAAAATGGGGACTGGCTCCGTCGAGGTACGGTTTTTCAGGGCTATTTCGGGTGGCCGACGGTGCCTGTCCCCTTTTTCGGGCAGCGACTGGTGGGACCCCGTGGAAAAAGGGGACAGGCACCGAGCCGGCAGCGCTTTTCCACGACTCTCACACCATTTGCGGCTCGGAGCCAGTCCCCATTTTCCACTCACCGTTTACAGTTTGAGGAATAACTTGTCCAATTGGGTGGCACGCCCTGAGGGACGAAGGGCGTGATTTGGCAGGTGTTCCACGCCCTTCGTCCCTCAGGGCGTGCCACCCATCGGCCCCCTCATTATGCCGGAATGCTGCAAGAAACGCAAGCCGAGGGCCGTTGAGAACCAATCGGAGACGGCGCCGAGAAGCGGTCAGTTGCCGCAGTGGGACCAGCCTTGCTCGCCGATCAAGGGGACGAACCGGCAGGCGGAAAGCGTTCTCGTCTTGCGGCCGGCGGCGACTTTCTCGATGGCCTGCAACACCTGGTAATCGCGCCCGCCCAGCGGAATGACCAGGATGCCACCTTCGCCGAGTTGGTCGAACAACGCCGGGGGACATTCGGGCGCAGCGGCCGTGACGAGGATGCGGTCGAAAGGGGACCGCCCGGCACAGCCTTGCGTACCGTCGCCGACGATCAGCGCAACGTTGCGATAGCCCAGCTCGGACAATACCGCGGCGGCCTGTTGGGAAAGCGCCTCGTGGCGCTCGATGGAAACGACCTCCCGCACCAACTCGGCCAGAACGGCCGTCTGGTATCCGCTGCCGGTTCCGATCTCCAGCACCCTCTCGTCGCCCGAAAGCTCGAGTGCCTCGGTCATCAGCCCCACGATGTAAGGCTGGCTGATCGTCTGGCAGCAGTCGATGGGCAAGGCACGATCGGCATAGGCCTCTTCCTGCAATTCGTCCGGGATGAATCGTTCCCGGGGCACCTTGCCCATGGCAGCCAGGACCCGGCGATCGACGATCCCTCGACGCCGCAACTGGCTGCGCAGCATCTCTTGCCTGGCGGCTTCGAGGTCGATATAGGGCATGTCGTTATTCGGCTCGCACGTCGTAGGCGTACAGGTATTCGCCGCGGCGAAGGTAGAGCCGTCCACCGCAGACGACCGGATGGGCCCAGGTCTTGGCATCGCTGTCGTCGGGCAGTTGGAACAGGCTGATCACGTCGTGTCCGTCCGGCGTGGCCTTGACCAGACCCACCGTACCTTCTTCGTTGATGACGTAGAGCATGCCTTCGGCGCACGTGGCGGAGCCCTTGCCCACGCCTTCTTCGGCGTACATCGTCGCGCCTGTTTCCCAGTCGAGGCAGATCCATCTCGGACCGTAGGCGGCGCCGTAGAGATATCCGTCCAGGAGAATCACGCCCCCGTGGTGGTTGTCGAGGTCCCGCGAGCCCCATACTTTTTCCATGCTCACCCGGTCGCCGGCGGCGTCGATCCTCAGCATTTCCGAACCGGTCGTGCCGTATCCGGAACTGATGAATACGTGGCCATCGTGGTAGATCGGGTCCGTGGCGTGGATGTCGTATCGGGTCCGGTGCGGATACCGGAAGAGCAGCCGCCCGGTGTCGGCGCCTACGCCGATCAGCGCCTTGTCGGTCATGGTCAGAATGATCCGCAGTCCCTCGTGCTCGACCAACACCGGCGAGTTGTAGCCGGGCAAGTCGCCGTCGGCGCTTTCCGATTGCCAGACGGTCTCGCCGGTCTCCTTGTCCAGCGCGACCACGGCGGTATTTGGTCCGCCGGGACAACAGATGACGTGATTGCCGTCGATCGATACGGATTCGGCCAAGGCCCACTCGGGATTCTTGCCGCGGAAACGGTCGAGGATGTTGATGCGCCAGATTTCATCGCCGGTTCGGGCGTCCAGGCAGACGACTTCGCCCAACGGACTCTCGTGGTAGACTCGCCCGCCGTCGATCGTCGGGGTCCCGCGGGTGCCCGGATAGTTCCCGGTCCAGGCCTTGCCGTTGGGGACCTGCCAGCACTTTCCTCCGTCGAGGTCCAACGCCGTAATCGTTGTGCGCCCGCCGACGTTGCCCGCGGTGTAAATCAAGCCGTCGTCGATGGTCACGCCGGCATAGCCGTCGCCGATTCCGCTGACTCTCCACGCCCGGATCGGCCCCTCGGCCGGCCATCGCTTCAACAAACCCGTCTCGGTCGAAATGTTGTCGCCGTTGGGACCGTGAAAGCGGGGCCAGGAGGCCGTCCGGTCGGCCGGGGGCGCGTCGGGATTGACAACCGTTTCGATCTCGTGCCGGCATCCGGCCAGCAAGACGACCGGCGCGATCCATTTCATCAGCGACGATGTCGCAGACATGAGCAACGCTCCTTGCCACGTGGCTTCATCTCGCGGAGTGTAGCCGTCTCGCTCCGCGAGACGTGGCTTCATCTCGCCGCAGCGAGATGGCTACTTTGCGGTCACTTTCTCCGTTGGCAGCGGCCGCGCTGAATCGTACCACATTGCCGTCGGAGCGTCCATGTTCGGGCTGGTTCGGTTGAAACGGTTATGCGTGCGAACGTCGCATGGAGAGCCGGGTTCCTGCCGTAACGGCCACCGCCTTCGACCAAGTGTCTCGCAAGCCGCAAGAAGCGATTTTCCGCCACTTTCGCAGATTCCCTCGCAGCTTATCTGGAAATCCGCTTTTCCGCAGCTTTCCCCGCCGATAGTATTGGAAAGCATGGATGCTGGACCAACGCGAAGGAATTCGTGGCTGAGTTCAGGTGAAGACCATGGGTGAAAAGCTGGTTCTGTTGGCCGAAGACGACCCGGGGCATCAGGCGTTGTTCCGCCGGGCGTTGGCCGAGAGCGGGATTGCCTGCCGGGTAGACATCGTTCAGGACGGGATGGAAGTCATCGACTATCTCTTCGTCACCGGCCGCCACAGCCACCGCAACCCGCGGAATATGCCGGACCTGATCCTTCTGGACTTGAAGATGCCTAAGATGGACGGTCTCCAGGTCTTGCAGGTGATGCGGCGGGTCCGCGGCGACGATCGCACCCGGTTCCCGCCCGTGGTCGTGCTGACCTGTTCGAATCTCGACGACGACGTGGCCGACGCCTATCGTTGGGGGGCACAGAGCTACATCTGCAAACCGGTCGACTACGACGAGTTCGCCGACGCGGTCCGCGAAACCGTCCAGTACTGGCTGGGCCTGAACCGGCCCGTGCCCCCTCATCGGATCGGCGCGCATTACGTTCACGAAGGGTTGTGAACAAGACCCGAACGAGCCGGCTGTTGCTTACGGCGACTCGGCTTCCGGGCGCTGCCAGACGGTCGCGTTGGAGAATTCGATCTCCGTGGGCGTGACCTTTACGCTTTCGGTCTCGTCGGGCATGAAAAACGCGGCCACTTCCAACTCGGCGGTGACCTGTTTCTCGACGCAGGGACTTATCTCGCCCGTGTCCATGTCGGTCGTCCCGGATTCCGACGCGGGCCAATCCTTCAACTTCTCGCCCGCCGCGTCGAAGTACTCCATGAGCATCGACAGGTTGCGGATATCCTGGTCCGCGTGATTGGTCACCCGCAAGAGCAGTTTTCGGAAGTCGGGCTCGCCGCGGAACTCCACGAACTCGACTGTCACCGGGCAGTCGTGTCCGGGGAAGTTGGCCGGCTCGATCGACACGGGCTGCTGCGAAGCCGACGCCAGAGCCACGTCGCGCAACTCGAAGGCGTACGCCATCTCCGCCTGCTCCACAATCACTCGGGCGACGATCTTGGCCGGACTGCCCGTGACGCCGATCTCAACGCTCCCCTGCTCGCCCATGCTCCAGGAACTCTCTCTATCCGTCGGCAGCAGGTTTCCCTCGGCGTCGTACGCGACGAAGTGGATCTGTTCGGAGGAACCGCCCTTGAACTGGAACTCCAAGGAATAGCCGTCGCGCTGGTCGGAGAAGCCCGTGGTGTTCGACTCGGTCATCTTCTTCAGCGTCAGCTCGACGCCTTCGGCTTGGCCGGTCGTGCCTGCCTGGAGCGTGTCGAACTCGATCGCTTCGATCCGCACCGGAAGCGAGAGGTTCACGCCGGCTTGAATCGGCGGCAGCACGGCCGTCGCCTGAACGAGGTTCTTCAGCGGGACCTGCACGGGGACCTCGTACGCCGACTGCGACTTCTCGAGCGGCCAATTGACCCCGCTGTCGCCGTCGTCGTACAGGTCGCGGCCTTGTGCGTCGGAGATGCGAATCCCTTCCAGGGCCGATCCGGACTTCTCCCGCAGCGCGTAGACGACCATCGGCGGCAGCCCGTACGCTCGCAAAGCCGTGAACAGCGTCCCGGTTCCGTTTGGCGGAAACTCTTCGACTCGCGTCACCTCCCAGAGCAGCGGCCCGGCAAACGCCACCGGAAACTTGCGTGGCCCGGCGGCCAGGGACAGGCGGTTCCGGGGCTCTTCCTCCTTGGAGTCGTCCTGGAAGAAGGTCATGCGGGGCGACTCCAACGCGGGGTAAACCGGGTGCAAGCCCACCTCGGTGCAGACGTTTTCGATCGCTTCCAGACAGCTCTTTCCCGTCACGTCCACGGACACGGGCGTGGCCAACGCCTCGGCGAATTGCGGCGGAAGCTCGGCGACCAGCCCCACTTGCTCGGCCAGTTGGGTCAGCACCTCGCCGGCAGGGCGTCCCCGGGCGTCCAGCGCCGCTTTCCAGCCCGCCTCGAACTGTGCGACGTCGACGGCCTCCATGGCCGCAATCCGCTCGGTCTCCGCCAGCGCCTCCGTCCGGGCTTGCGCTGCCATGTTCTCCGGATCGAAGGCCTCTTGGAAACTCTCTTCGAACCCTTTGGCCATCGCCTCCAGAGCCGCCTCGCCCAAGTCGGCCGGGGTCTTCTCGGCTACTTCGGCCGGTGACTTGCCCTCGGGAGACTTGGACTCGGGTGACTTGGCCGGCGATTTCTGCTCGGCCGACGGCTGGTCTCCGTCGCCGGGCCCGCATCCGGCCAGCGGCAAAAGGCAACACAATCCCAATCCAAGCCACATCAGACCGATCGATTTTGTGATCACCTCACTACTCCTCTCATATTGCCATATTGCTCTTGTAGAAAGAAAAGTCATTCCAGGGCCACCCTGCGTGCGTGGGGACATCTTCACAATGTCTCCAGACGAATTCCCGGCGGTCGCGGATTCGCGAACTACCGCCGAGCATCACGAGATGGCCTACCCCATGGTCGGGGGCTTCGCCACCAACGCAATATACTCTGCCGGTCCCGGAAGTAAATACGGACTCCCTTCGAATCCCGGCGGCGGGGCTTGTGCAGGTTGGCCGCGGTAATACAATGTAATATGTCGTGGGCGAGTACCACCTCATGTCATCTGATCTTGGCAGTTGGGTGGCTGGGGTCGAAGCACGAGGAACGAGTGCTGAGCCCCCAGAAAGCCGGGTCTGGGGGCTCGGTGCTCGTCCCTCGCACCTCGACCCCAGCCACCCACGAATTCGAATGACATGAGGCACTACCGCAAGGGAGGGCCTTCGATGACCGGCAAGAGGAAACAGGAAATCATCACGTTCAAGGTGGACGAGCCGCTGTGGGACGCGATGCAGGGGATCGCCAACCGTTCGGAGTTCATCCGCGCGGCCGTTCTCACCGCGCTGGAAAACGCCTGTCCGCTCTGCAAAGGCTCCGGCACGTTGACCCCGGACCAGCGGCGGCACTGGGATACCTTCGCCAAGAACCACGCCCTGACCAGGTGCGACGATTGTCACGCGATCCACCTCGTCTGCGAGGCGGGCGGGGGGGAGGTGTGAGTTTTCAGTTTTCAGTTATCAGTTATCAGTTATCAGTTTTCAGTTTTCAGTTTTCAGTTTTCAGTTTTCAGTGATCCATCGTATACGGAGAGAACCGGGAAGTCATCAAGAAGTCCTGTTGCCGCGCTGCATGGAATCGTGAACTATGGGAGCAAGACAACGTTAGCGTCAAACTCCGGGATTCACGAGCAATCCGATCGCTGCATTTGGAGTTTGACGCCACCCAAATGAGAACCGACAACTGACAACTGACAACTGACAACTGACAACCGACAACTGACAACTGACAACCGACAACTGACAACCGACAACTGACAACCGACAACTGACAACTGAAAACTGACAACTGACAACCGACAACTGAAAACTGACAACTGAAAACTGACAACTGACAACTGACAACTGAAAACCGACAACTGACAACTGACAACTGAAAACCGACAACTGACAACTGACAACTGACAACTGAAAGCCAAAACAGCCGCCGAACCATTCCCGAAACACGCCATATCCCCGATGCACGAGTCACAAACTATCCTGGGAAACATCCGCCGCGAGCTGAAGGCCCACGTGCCGTTCACGATCGCCGGGACGCTGCTCGGCGTCGGCGCGATGGCGATCGTCGTCTCCGCGGGGTTGACCCACTGGGCGGAGCCGACGTTCGAGGTGATGCATCCGTTGCACGTGCTCCTCAGTGCGCTGGCCACGACCGGGGTCTATCGCCGTTACAGCCGGGGTGGGGTTTGGGCCACGATCGCCGTAGGATACTTCGGCAGCGTCGGCGTGGCCACGATCAGCGACAGCCTGATTCCCTACCTGGGCGAATGGCTGCTGGATCTGCCCGCGAGTCGCGTTCACCTGGGGTTCATCGAACTCTGGTATCTGGTGAATCCCCTGGCCGCCGCCGGGATTGCCGCGGCTTACTTCTATCCGAAGACCAAGGTCTCGCACGGCGGCCACGTGTTGCTGAGCGTCTTCGCGTCCCAGGCCCATATGACCATGGCGTTGGGAGGAGATTTCGGGTTCCTGACGTTGGCGGTGCTGGGCGTGTTCTTGTTCCTCGCCGTGTGGATACCGTGCTGTACGAGCGACATCGTGTTCCCGCTCTTGTTCGCGGGAAAAGAGGGCTCGGCTTGCCATCGGCGTGCGCCCGAGTCATAATCGCGGTGTTGGGGTAAGTTTCCATGAGACTTCTCGTCTCCATCTTCTGCGTGTTTGCGACTGCGGGGCCGCTGGTCCCGTCCGTGCCTCTCCGCGCCGCCGATCCACTGGAGTTCCGGCGCATCGCAATCCCGACCCTGGGCGGAAAGCAGTTTTGGGCCGACGAACTGTTCTTCCACCAGTGGCGAATCCAACGCAACGTGGTCGACGGCCATTGCCGGCTGCTGGACGCGAAGAACTTCCGGCACGCCTCGGGAACGTTCGAGGAGTGTCGTGCCCGGCTTGAACAGATCCGCCGCCAGCGGAACCTCCCACCGATGAAGGGAAAGGCCGTGATCGTTCTGCACGGGCTGTTCCGCACGCGGTCGTCCATGGCCGAACTGTGCGATTACCTGCAACAGCAGGGCGGCTACACGGTCTTCAACGTCGCCTACCCCAGCACCCGGCGCGACGTCGGCGGCCACGCCCGGTCGCTGGCGCGGATCGTCGAGAACCTCGAAGGCATCGAGGAGATCGACTTCGTCGCCCACAGCATGGGCAATATCGTCGTCCGCCATTACCTGGCCGACCAGGTGCGGCAGCGGTCGCCTTCCGAGGAAGCTCCAACAGCAAGTGCCCGGCCGGTCGATCCGCGGATCAAGCGGTTCGTGATGTTGGGCCCGCCGAACCACGGCTCGCTGTTGGCGCTGACGTTGGCCGAGAACTCGGTGCTCGAAGCGATCACCGGCGACACGGTGCGGCAACTCGGCCAGGATTGGACCAAACTGCAGGCCCAACTGGCCACGCCCGACTGCGAGTTCGGCATCATCGCCGGCGGCAAGGGGGACGGCAAGGGATTCAATCCCCTCTTGCCGGGCGACGACGACGGCACGGTCACCGTGGCCAGCGCGCGATTGGCCCAAGCGGCCGACTTCGTCCTCGTGCCCGCCTTCCATTCCTCCATCATGGACAACCAGCACGTCCGGGAGTACACGCTCCGGTTCCTGCAGAAAGGCTATTTCATTTCTCCCGAGAAACGCCAACCGATCGGGAATTGACGGGGGACGCATGAGCAAGGCCCATTGCCCCGGCCGCATCGCCGGAATCGATTATGGAACCGTGCGGATCGGTATCGCCCTGACCGATCCGGGGCAGACCTTGGCCAGTCCGCTGGAGAACTACACGCGGCGGGCAGCGCAGCAGGACGCCGCGCGATTCCGGCAACTCGTGGCCGAAGAAGACGTGATGTTGTTCGTGGTCGGATTGCCGGTACACCTCGACGGGCGGGAAAGCCAAAAATCGAGCGAAGCCCGAGAATTCGGCCGCTGGCTGGCCGAAGTGACCGGCGTGAAAGTCGTGTTCTTCGACGAACGGTTCACCAGCAGCGAGGCCGAACAATTCCTCTTAGGCGCCGGGCTGACCCAGCGGCGCCGCAAGAAACGCCTCGACATGGTCGCCGCCCAGATCATGCTCGCCGCGTACCTGGAATCCAGGACTCGGGGGGAAGCGCCTCCGGGGGCCTTGGACGACTGACTGTTGTGCCGCATGTAGGGCCTGTAGGGAATATTCGCTAAATACCGAAGGTAGCGGCTGCCGATGCTCTTGGTAGTCGACCCGGTCTCTCGGCACCCGTGTGCCGTTCCGTAGTGACACACAAAGGGGGGAATCTATGATCCGCCGGACCATACTTGTGCTGCTTTGCGCGGTAACCGTGTTGGCCGTGCTCGGCATGGCTGCCGACGCCCAGGCCCAACAGGCCTTCGATCGCCAGTGGGGACGCAGCTACAGCACTCAGGATTGGAACCGCTTCTACCACTACCCGTACGTCTGGTATCCGCAGAATTTCTGGGGCTCGGACTACTACCGCAGCAGCGAGGATCTCTACTATCGCTATCCGCCCGAGATGCGGATCCCGGTCTACAATCGGCAGTGGCAGAACTACTACCCGCAAGATCGCCTGTATCACAGCGGCAGCCATTTCATGCTGGACGTGTTTTAGGTGAAATCATAGTAGCCGTCTCGCTCCGCGAGACGCTGCCGATGGCTGCATCTCGCGGAGCGAGATGGCTACTGTGCGGCTCATGAGGCGAAGCGGTAATAGATCTCCGCGGCCTGGTGCAATTGGTCCAGCGGGAGCCACTCGTCCTTCGTGTGGGCCTGATCGAGTCGTCCGGGCCCAAAGACGACCGAGGGCACGCCGGCAACCGAGTACAACGCCGCGTTGGTCGCGTAGGCCACGCCCGCTTTGCGACACCCGCCCGTGACCATGCGGACGACCTGCGCCAGTTCTTCAGCCAACGGACCGTTGAACTCGTCGGAGAGAGCCGGCCCCTGCATCGACGGCGGATCGTGCTGTACGGAGAAAGTCGGCTCCGTCGCTCGTCGCAGATACTCGATCAATTCCCGACGGGCGTCCTCAGGGGCTTCTCCCGGCGGCAGCCGACGGTCGATCTCGATCGTGCAACGGTCCGGTACCGTGTTGACGCTCGTGCCGCCGTGGATCGTGCCGACGCTCAACGTGGCGGCACCGCAGAGCGGATGAGAGCGTGTGCCGGCGACCACTTCCCGGGCGTACCGCTCGACGGCCACGAGCGCCCGGGCCATTCGGTAAATGGCATTCTCGCCGGCTTCCGGTTGCGCGCTGTGGCAAGCACGGCCGGCGGTGTGGCACTTCCAGCGGACGACGCCCTTGTGTGCCACCACCACGTCCAGATCCGTCGGCTCGGCGATCACGGCCACGTCGGGTCGGCGAGGGACGATCCCGCTCTGGCGGCCGGTCCACAACTCGGTGAGTGCCCGGGCGCCGGAAAATCCGTATTCTTCATCGACCGTGCAGCACACCAGGACGGTGGGCCTGTTCGACGGGCGAAGTTCGGCCAGACGGGCCACGGCGGTCAGCATGGCGGCCATGCCACCCTTGGTGTCGCACGATCCGCGGCCGTAAAGCCGGCCTTCGCGAACCTCTGGCGTGAACGGGGCGATCGTCATTCCCTCGGCGGGCACAGTGTCTTGATGGGCATCGAACAAGACCACCCGCCCCCCGTCTTCCGGCGGGATACTGCCGTCGAGCCGCGCGATCAGATTCTCCCGGTTCCCCGCCACGGGTTGCCTTTCCACGCGAAGTCCCAAGCGGCGGAACAGTTGCTCCAGGTGCTCGGTGAGGCGAGTTTCAAGAAACGGCGTGTCCTTGCCGGCACCCCCCATCGGGTTGACGCTCGGAATGGCCACCAGTTGGCGGAGCGTTTCGACCGGATCCAGTTCCAAGGCGCCCTCCTATCGCTTCGAGAAGACGTTTTCTATGATAGTCGTGTTGTTAGAACGGCTTTTTTGAAGTTGCGGTCGCTGTTTCACGCGCGATTATAGTATTTCTGTCGTTCATTGCAAGTACATCGGTGGCATAGAACTGACATAGTGGGATAGCGGCGCGGTTTAGCTGAAGAAGAAAATTCTCAATTTAACCCGAAAGTGGGGTTGAGGCGACGCATCTTCTACATCATAATCAAATTGCGAGGGGTAACCCTCGCCTACATGCCCTTCGTAGGTCCCTGCCCCGCCTACGGAGGGCTGTTTTTTTGCGCCCGCCGGCCGGCGGCCGGAATCGGCTTGACCGCCTGCGGGAGCACTCTTAGAATGCGTCCCGCTTTCTTTCGCCACTGCACAAGATAAGGGGTAGCCACGGATGGGAAGTGCGGTGTTACCGGTCTTTCTTCTGCTCGCTGGTGCGCTGGGTCTGGCCGTTGCCTTATTGGTCGCGGCCCGACTGCTCAATCCGTCTCGTCCCGGGCGCGTCAAGCAGATGCCGTATGAGAGCGGTATGGATCCGATCCACGGCGCCCGGCGGAAGTTCGACGTGCGGTTTCACCTGCTGGCGATCGCGTTTCTGGTTTTCGACGTGGAACTGTTGTTTCTCTATCCCTGGGCGGTCACGGCCCGGCCGGCCCGGCTGGCCGCGCAAACGGCGACCGCGGCAGAAGCCGGCGAGCGTACTGCGGTCATGGATGCGACGGCCGGCGCCTTGCAGAACACGGAACTGGCGCGCAACCGCCGCGCGGTCTTCTTCGGCGTGATGGTCTTTGTCGCCCTGTTGACGTTGGGATTCATCTACGACTGGCGCAAGGGGATCTTCCGGTGGCGATAGTCGAACTTCCCGAGGGCGTGGCGATCACCCGGCTCGACAAGCTGGTCAGTTGGTGTCGCAAGAACAGTCTCTGGCCGATGCCGTTTGCGACGGCCTGCTGCGGGATCGAGCTGATGGCCACCGGGGCCAGCCGGCACGACATCGCCCGGTTCGGGGCCGAAGTGTTCCGCTTCAGCCCGCGGCAGTGCGATCTGATGATCGTAGCCGGCCGGGTGGCGATGAAGATGCTGCCGGTGTTGCAGCGGATCTGGCAGCAGATGCACGAGCCGAAATGGTGCATATCGATGGGGGCCTGCGCGTCGACCGGCGGCGTGTTCGACACCTACAGCGTGGTGCAGGGAATCGACCGCTTCATTCCGGTCGACGTTTACACGCCCGGCTGTCCGCCCCGGCCCGAGCAACTGATCCGGTCGATCCTCGATTTGCAGGAGAAGATCCAGCGCGAAGGGACCGTCGCCGGCCGCGAGTTCGACGCCCCCTCGCGCCAGCGCCCCAAGAGAGCGCTCCAACCATAGCCGCCTGCGACTTCGCCCCAATCACCAAAAAAGCGCCCCGTCATGACCGAACCCGAAACCATCGCCGCCCTGAAACGTCGCTTCCCCGACTTGACCGTCAGCGAGTTTCGCGGTCAAACCCGGGTCGTGGCGCCACCGGAATCCATCCACGACGTCCTGACCGAACTCAAGGAGCACCTTGGTTTCGACCTGCTGATCGACGTCACCTGCGTCGATTACCTCAACTACCGCGGGGCGAAGGACCGCTTCGGGCTGGTCTACGTGCTGACCGGCACCGAGACGAACCGGCGGATCATCGTGCGGACCTTCGTCAACGACCCGGAGCCGACGGTCCCCACGGCGGTCGATTTGTGGGAGGGGGCCAATTGGCTGGAACGCGAGGTATGGGATCTGTTCGGCATCCGTTTCGCCGGCCATCCGGACCTGCGTCGGATCGTGTTGCCCGAGCCGTTCGCGGCCCATCCGTTGCGGAAGGACTATCCGCTGCAAGGTCGCGGCGAGCGGCATAACTTCCCCGTCATTACCAGAGCCGAGAGTTGACATGCCCCTGACCGCCGCCATGCCGACCGCCGATCTGGCCCACGACGAGCCGCGGCCGTACCTGTGGACGATGAACTTCGGCCCGCAGCACCCGGCCACGCACACCACGATTCGGCTGGTGCTGAAACTCGACGGCGAGCGGGTCGTCGACGCGATGCCCGACATCGGCTACCTCCACTCCGGCTTCGAGAAACTGGGCGAACACCTCGACTACAACCAGTACGTCACCGTCACCGACCGGATGAACTACGTCTCGCCGATGGCCAACAACGTGGCCTGGCACCTGGCCGTGGAGAAGCTGCTGGGCATCGAGGTCCCGCCGCGCTGCCGGTATCTGCGGGTGATCGTCTGCGAGCTGTCGCGGATCACCGACCATCTGCTGTGCCTGGGGGCGATGGGGCTCGATACGGGCGCGTTCACGCACTTCATCTACGCCTTCAATCCGCGGGAATGGATTTGCGACGTCTTCGAGGCCCTCTGCGGAGCCCGATTCACCAACAGCTACACCCGGGTGGGCGGCTTGATGTACGACGCCACGCCGAAGGCCGTCGCGATGATCCGCGATTTCCTCGGGCGAATCCCCAAGCCGCTGGCCGACATGGACCGGCTGCTGGGCCGCAACCGCATCTTCCGCGACCGGACCGAGGGAGTCGGCGTCTTGACCCGGGAGGAAGCGATCCGCCGCAGTTGCAGCGGGCCGGTCGCCCGGGCCAGCGGAGTGACGCGCGATCTGCGCCGCGACGACCCGTACCTCGGCTACGAGGATTTCGATTTCGACGTCTGCTGCGCCACGGCCGGCGATTGCTTCGCCCGATACATGGTCCGCATGGCCGAGATGCGCGAAAGCATCAAGATCATCCGCCAGGCGGTCGAAAACCTGCCGGCCGGTCCGGTCAACGTCGGGGACGACGCCCGGGTGATCCTGCCGAAGAAGGAGGCCGTGTTTCGGACGATCGAGGGTCTGATCACGCATTTCGAGCTGGTGATGGGCAATCGCGGTTTCGAGGTGCCGTGCGAAGAGGTATACTGTGCGACCGAGGCGCCCAACGGCGAGTTGGGTTTTTACGTGGTCGGCGACGGCACGTCGAGGGCCTACCGTGCCCGGTGCCGTCCGCCGTCGTTTATTCATTTAGCCCTGTTTCCCCACTTGATCCGCGGCCACATGCTCAGCGACGTGGTGGCGGTGCTGGGGAGTTTGAACGTAATCGCCGCGGAGTTGGATCGATAGCCGCTTGCGGCTTCGCACCCATCACGACAAGTCCATGCCCACCGCCCAACGCATCCTGACCGACGAGATCCGCGACGCCATCGAGGCGTACTTTCCGCGGTACGCGACGCGGCAGGCGGTGACCTTGCCGGCTTTGCACGTGGTCCAGGAGCGATTGGGCTGCGTTCCCCAACAGGCCGTGGTGGAAATCGCCGAAGTCTTGGAACTGGCCCCGGCACAGGTGCAGGACACGCTGTCGTTCTACGAGTTCTTCAAGCAGGACCAGCCGCTGGGCCGGCGGCGCGTCTGGGTGTGCCGGTCGATCAGTTGCGCCTTGCGGGGCGGAGAAGATTTGCTGGAATATCTCTGCGAGAAGCTGGGCGTCCGGCCCGGCGAGACGACCGACGACGGGCGCGTGACGCTCGAATTCGCCGAGTGTCTCGGGGCGTGCGAGCACGCGCCGGCGATGCTGGTTGATGATACGCTGTACGGAGATTTGACGAAGGAGAAGATTGATGAGTTGGTTCGGTCGTGGGAGTGAGGAAAATGGGAGCGCGACCCCCC
>Ga0307378_10007006_pt1 | contig 15234 bp, 19 predicted proteins | sample UN1MG_FD_202238 | JGI IMG/M metagenome (GOLD analysis project Ga0307378, IMG submission 202238) | Soil microbial communities from Risofladan, Vaasa, Finland - UN-1 | ecosystem: Environmental > Terrestrial > Soil > Coastal area > Acid sulfate soil | place: Finland: Risofladan, Vaasa | collected...
GAAAAAGAAGCTACAGAGATGATGAAGACGTTGACTGATCGTCAACAAAAGATGATGGAGAAGAAGTTTGCTTCTTTCACAGAAAGTCTAAAGAATATACCTTCTGTAACAAGTAAAAGGTCATTTCTTCAGTCAATGGCTCATGCAAAGTCATATGAAGGTCGTGTCAACGCTGGTGCAGGTAAGAACAATCTTGGTTATGCAGATGTTCAAAATCTTATGGCCAACCGTGACCGTCTGATACAAGGTTATGGTGACGGATCTCCAGAACAAATCAAAAAGTTTGTTGATTCTGTGAGGACGAATGAAGTATCTGATGAATTTGTGGATGCGTCATTTGAAGTTCTTCCTGAAGTCTTTAAGAAATCACTGAAAGGTAAGGGTCAAGTTACCAATGATAAGTATGTGTCTGATGATAAGGCACATAAGGATATACATTATCTTGGTAAGAATGATGATGGTACAATAAGAAGAGGAATGGCTAGTACCAATGATAGGGCCAAGTTGATGTGGAGAATCTACCTGGAACAGAGTGGTCGTGATGCATATACGGGTCTTCCTCTTGACATTCAATCAATGGATCTAGAACATGTCCGTGGTTTTAATAACAAAGACGGGGGAAAGCCAGGTAAAGAAGAGTGGGAACAGAGAGAGAATAATGATAATATGACTCTCATTAACTCCAATATCAATCAAACAAAGGTTGATTTGTCTATGAAGGACTTCTTTGAAAAGAAAGTTGATCCAAATAAGGACAAAGGGGAAGATGATTTTGGTGGTATTGAAAAACTATTTGATAAACAAAACCAGATTGGTAGTGTTGGAGATGAACTAGTTAAGACACTTTTGGGTGAAGGTAATAAAGGTATAGGTGAAGGCGTTACAATGGATCTTCTTGACGAACACTTCAATAATGATGATAAAAATTACACAAGCTTGAGAGATGAGTTCCGTAGAGTTGCAACTACACCTAAAGATAAAGCAAAAGCTGCTGGTATAAAGTCCAAACTTGGTAAAACACTTCTTAAAGCAACCGGTCTTTCCCGTGGTATTACAGACAAAAGTGGTAGAAGAACTGTTGCTCTACAGGAAAATGTATATCGTGGGTTCTTGAAGTCCATGGCAAATGCAAAACCAGCAGATCGTCAGAAGTATATGGAAGGTTGGGCAGAAGCAATCAAGGTTGGTAATGAGGAGAGGGAACCAAAGGCAGTGAACCGTAAGTTACTTGAACTTGGTTTGATTGATGAAGATATCTTAAATGATAAGAAAGCAGGTAAAGTTTTTAAAGAAGAATATGATGAAACTAAGAGAACGTCTGAAACATATGGTAGAATGTTCATATCCAAGTACCACAAAGATAATAAATACTTCTATGGAATCTGATAAAAGATGAAAAGTTTCTTTAGATTTATTACAGAAGCAAGAAGTACACCTGTATCTGAGAAGGCCAAGAAGCTTGGTTTAGTCAGTGATGGTAGTGGTGGATGGAAAGATAGAGCAGGTAAGACTGTTGCGAGAACAGTTGGTGGTGAACTTAAGTTTGTAGATAGAGGAACATCATCAGTTCAGTCTGATGGTGGTCAACAACCCATAGCACAACAGAGACAAGAAGTTCCTCAACAGAAGAGAGCATCAACTGAAGAACCTACTGAAAGAAGAAGTGGTGGTGGTGAGGAAGAAGAAGGTAGAAATAGTGAGAAGAGTGGAGAATCTATAACCTTAGTGTTTGGTAGATTTAATCCACCAACTGTAGGACATAAGAAACTTCTTGATGCCGCCCTTCAGATTTCAGCTGATGGTGACCTGAGAATTTATCCATCAAGATCTGTTGATCCTAAGAAAAATCCTTTAGAGACTGATCAGAAGACAGAACTCATGAAGAAGATGTTCCCTGATCATAGTGATAATATTATCAATGATGACAGTATCAGAACTATATTTGATGCATTGAAGTTGGCAAGTAATGACGGATATTCTGATGTCAAAATTGTCGTAGGTTCTGACCGTGTTGCTGAGTTTGATAACCTGGCCCAGAAATACAATGGTGATCTATATGATTTTGAAGAGATTGAAACTATCTCTGCAGGTGAAAGAGACGAAGATGCAGAAGGTGTCTCTGGTATGTCTGCCTCTAAGATGAGAAAGGCTGCAACAGAGAATGATTTTGAATCTTTCAGAAAAGGTATTCCTGATACTTTGGATGATACGGCAACAAAACAGATGATGAATACTGTTCGTAAAGCAATGCAGGTTCAAACAGAATCCTGGAGTCTATGGGAAATTGCTCCTAAGTTTGATTGGAAGAACCTAAGAGAGAACTATGTGAGTGGTAAGATCTTTAAGATTAATCAGTTGGTAGAGAATTTGAATACAGGATTTGTAGGTAAGATTGTTCGTAGAGGAACTAACTATCTTATCTGTGTGACAGAAGATAATATCATGTTTAAGTCCTGGATTCGTGATCTCCGTGAATATGAAGAGAAGAAACCTGATACCCGTGTTGGAAGTCCTGGTTACTTTAAGTATGCTTCCAAGATGACCCCTGGTTTTGATAAAGGAGATAAGACCAATCTTCAACCCGGCGGAAAACCTTACAAAGGCCCTAAGACAAATATCAAGGAATTCATAAATAGATACAAAAGTAGAAATCTCTGAGATTCATGAAAAGGAAAAATAAGTTCTCAGATTGGAGAGAAGACCTGATTGAAGTTGCTGGTATTCCTGAACAGGAACCAAAGACTGATACTGGTTCTGAGAAAGAGATTACTGAGAAGAAGATAAAGAATAAGATTGTAATTAATCCTTCAATGAAGGAAGCCTTTGAAGAAATTGGTGGTACACTTCTTGAAGTTACAGAACTTGATGAGAAGATGGACATGAAGAAGGCTGATATGGGAGATGTCATTGACGACTTCTATAAGTCCGATGCTCCTCAGTTCAAAGGTAAGTCAAAGAAAAAAAGACGTGAGATGGCCATCGCAGCCAAGTTGAATACTGAAGCCATGAGTGTAGTTGATCAGATGAAAGCATCTGCAAAATATTGGAAAGAGAATCCTCGTAAGGATTACAAAGCTGGTGATGGTGTCAAGAGAAATGAACGTGACGCTAGAGCCAATGCAGCAAGAAAGCCTAAAGATACAAGAACTTCACAACAAAGGATGAATGATGCTGTTGGAAAATCACGTGTAGGAGAGAGTGATTGATATATAGAGTATAGATACCCAATGAGGTTTATCATGCTCGCATTCTTACTTCCACTCGCATCCAAAATTATTTCTGATGCTGTCGATAAAATTCCTGACAATGAAGAACTTGGTGAGAAGATGGTTGAGATCTGTCTTGTTATTCTTGCTAAAGCAGTTAAGTTGACCAAGACTGATATGGATGACCAACTTCTTGAAGTTGTCAGTAAGGCAATTAAGACCAGAGAAGAGTAAAAATTTGGAGAGATACAGTCTCTCTAGTTTTTATAAATATTTCTATCTAACAAAATTTATTAGGAAAAGACATGGCACTTTGGGGAAATAATGACAATGTAGATAGCGTAGGTGCTGTCGTCCTAGATTATGATACAGGTGTTGTTACTGGAACCGGTACTTCTTTTGGTCAGACCGGATCTGCTCAAGAGGGTGATGTACTCCGTTTTGGTACTAAGGCAACTACTTACTTTGGTGATGCAGTAATCGTTTCTATTGCATCTACTGTCCAGTGTACTATTGGTTCCACAGCAGGTCTTTCTGGTGCCGCTATTGCCGGTGTACAGTTTGGAGTATCACAACTTCCAAAATATACAGTTGTTGATTCGCATTATAGTGAGTCTGCCACTCTTGCAAATGGCTTCGATGCATTTGTGTATGGTACTAATGAGGCTTCCACTGAAGCTGAGACTGGAACCCAGTACGAACTAACTCATGGTGGTTGGGTTGGTGTTACCACCTATAATGACAATGAAGGTAATTTGAGAGTTAAGAAAGAAACTCTGGTCGCAATGTCTGGTATTACCACAGGCGGAACAGACTATCCCACTCCCTGATAACTAATGATTTTCAATGAATTGAATGAAGGCAATTTCCTTCTCTTTGCCATTAAATACTATGAAAATCCCCAGGCCTTAACAAAGGAGGATTTTAATAAAGACTTGAATCACTTCAAGTATATTAAGAGACTCCTGAAAAGATATAAGAATAGCGGTGAACTAAAGATACACTTACTGATAAATCACTTTATCATATTATATAATATCTTTGGTGATGCCGCTACTCCCATGTTGTTTTATAAAATTGAAAAGGATCTGTGGACAACTGTAAAGACATTCGTTGTTTTTATGAATAAATTACCAGAGTATCCTCACACATATATTCATGATATTGAGATGGATCAAACATGCCTAGAAGAACTGGAGCGAGTTACTAATGGACAAGGACAAGATTGATAAGTTTGTAGATGCATTTCGTTCAGCAATGTATAATGAGTTCAGTGTCAATGAGGAAGGCATGGTGGCAAATCCTCCTGGGGGATCTGGTGGATTTAGTGGTTCCTCCGCTGCTGCTGGTCCTACTGCTGGTTATGACCCCGTTATGAAATTGGACGGTAGAAATAAGTATGTTAGAAAGGCTATCAAAGATTTGATGGACAGGAAACAGAAAAGGACTGATAGAAAGACCAAGAAAAAGGCATTAGATTTTAACCCATACTTCAAACCCTTCAATGGATCAGGTAAAGGTAGCTCTAATTGAGCAAAAGTTAGACGATCTTAAACCTATCATTGTCAAATTGGACAGTGCAATAGAGAAATTAAGTGAGGTAAATATATCAGTTAGCAGGATGCTTGCTGTCCATGAAGAGCGAATATCAAAACAAGAAGAGACTGACTATGTACTCTTTGCAAAAATTGACAAACTCTGTGATAAAATGGACACAGATTATGACCGTGTGTTGCAAAGAATACGTGGACTAGAGAAACGTGTCTGGATGGCAGTTGGTGGACTGACAGCGGTATCCTTTATTATCAATAATGGTCCATTGATGTCAGGCCTGTTGACACCACGGATAGAACCTCCTACAATAGAAAGAGGTTCCCCTTGACGACTAATGGATTTTATTGATGTCAAATATATTCAACTTATATCATCAAGACTCCAAAAGTTCAAGAAGATAAAACCAAACCTGTATAACTGCCGTTGTCCTATCTGTGGGGACTCCCAGAAGGATAAGAAGAAGGCTAGAGGGTATTTCTACCGTGTTAAGAATAACACTAACTACAAGTGTCATAACTGTGGGTTGAACATATCATTTAATAACTTCCTGAAACAGTTTGATGAACCTACTCATAAAGAATATATCTTTGAAAAGTTTAAAGGTAATCATACTGGGAAGAACTATCCAGTAGAACAACCAAAAGATATCTTTAAAAGGGTTGAGAGTTCTAAACCAACCTTTAAGAAAAAGGTAAAGATTGACTTACCTAATGCCTTTGATGTTAATGTGTCAAAAGAGTATCTCCATAACAGAGCCATCTTTGATGGAAATTTTTACTATGCAGAAAACTTTCAGGTGTTTGTAAATACTCTGAAACCAGGGTCATTTACAAATACCAAATATGGTGAGAAAAGAATTGTGATTCCTCTTGTTAGGGATGACAAACTTATTGGTGTACAGGGAAGAGCACTCTCCTCAAACCCTGTTAAATACTTAACCATTATGTTGGAAGAGGATGAACTCAAGGTGTATGGCCTTGATACAATTGACAAGGAGAATCCAATTTATGTCACAGAAGGACCATTTGACTCCACTTTCTTATCCAACGCTATTGCTATGTGTGGTAGTGATGTTGACCTCAGCACTATTGATTATCAATTCATATACGTCTATGACAACGAACCAAGAAACAAACAAATCGTTGATCGAATCTCAAAACAAATTGATAGTGGGGAAAGGATAGTCATATGGCCATCTAACATTAAGGAGAAAGATATTAATGATATGATCCTATGTGGTCATAATGTGAAAGAGGTGGTAGAGAAGAACACCTATCAAGGATTAGAAGCAAAACTTAAGTTTACAACCTGGAAGAGAGTATGAGTAACGGTATCAAGGTACAAAAAAGAAATGGTGATGTAGAGAAACTAGACCTGGACAAAATGCATCTCATGGTTGATGAGGCATGTAAAGACCTTGCAGGAGTCTCAGCATCACAGGTAGAGATGACATCTGGTATTCAGTTCTACGATGGTATTACTACTGATGAGATTCAAGATATTCTTATCCGTAGTGCCAGTGACCTGATTGATTTGGAACATCCAAACTATCAGTTCGTTGCTGCACGTCTTCTTCTCTTCACTCTTCGTAAGCAAGTCTTTCAGAATAAGAAAGGTGATGCACCTAGTCTGAGAGATCACATTCAGAAGTGTGCATATAATGATCATTACGATAAACAGATTTTTGAAAAGTATTCTCTTGAAGAGATTGATAAGGTAAATACTTTTATCTACCATGATCGTGACATGTTGTTTACCTATGCTGGTCTTCGCCAGGTGGTAGATAAGTATTTGATTCAGGATCGCAGTACTGGTGAGGTATTTGAATCTCCTCAGTTCATGTATATCATGATTGCCCTTACCATCTTTCAGGATTACTCAAAGGAGACCCGTCTAGATTATGTCAAGAGATACTACAACGCAGTCTCCAAACACCGAATCAACATCCCCACTCCCATCATGGCAGGAGTTAGAACACCACTTAGACAATTTGCTTCTTGTGTTCTTGTTGATGTTGATGACTCCCTCGATTCTATCTTTAGCTCTGATATGGCTATTGGCAGATACGTTGCACAAAGGGCGGGTATCGGTATCAACGCAGGTCGAATCCGTGGCATCAACGCTAAAATCAGAGGTGGAGAAGTTCAACACACAGGTGTTGTTCCTTTCCTTAAAAAATTTGAATCAACTGTACGATGCTGCACGCAAAATGGGATTCGTGGTGGATCAGCAACAGTCCACTTCCCAATCTGGCACCAAGAAATAGAAGACATTATTGTTCTCAAGAACAACAAAGGTACAGACGACAATCGAGTGAGGAAACTTGACTACTCAATCCAAATTTCAAAACTTTTCTACGAACGTTTCATCCAGAATGGAGAGATTAGCCTCTTCTCACCGCATGACGTACCAGGTCTCTATGATGCTTTTGGTACTGATTCATTTGACGATTGCTATGTGGGTTATGAATCAGATGAGTCTATTCCAAGAAAGACTGTCGGGGCACAAGAACTTATCTTAGATATTCTGAAGGAGAGAGCAGAGACTGGTCGTTTGTATCTTATGAACATCGATCACTGTAATAGTCACTCTTCCTTTAAGGATAAGGTTTATATGAGTAACCTGTGTCAGGAGATTACTCTACCTACAGATCCTCTTGAGCATATTGATGGTGATGGTGAGATTGCTTTATGTATTCTGTCTGCAGTTAATGTGGGCAAGATTCGTTCTGATGAAGAACTCGAAGATTTGTGTGATCTTTCAGTCCGTGGTCTGGAAGAACTGATAGACTATCAGGAGTATCCTGTAAGGGCCGCAGAGATAGCTACAAAGGCCCGTAGATCCCTTGGTGTAGGTTTCATTGGTCTTGCACACTATCTGGCTAAACTGGGGCATAATTACGACAGTCAAGAGGCATGGGATGCCGTTCATCAACTCTCAGAATCCTTCCAGTATTATCTTTTGAAGTCTTCAAATGAACTTGCTAAAGAAAAAGGACATTGTGAATATTTTGGTAGAACGAAGTATTCGGACGGGATTCTTCCTATTGACACATATAAAAAAGATGTGGATGAAGTTTCATCACAGGAGTTACAACATGATTGGGAGAGTCTACGATCATCTATATCCACCTACGGACTTAGGCACTCAACACTGTCTGCTCAGATGCCATCAGAAAGTAGTTCCGTTGTGTCAAACGCAACAAATGGAATTGAGCCACCTAGAGACTATCTGTCCATTAAGAAGAGCAAAAAGGGTCCGCTTAAGCAGATTGTCCCACAGTATGGTTCTCTTAAAAACAATTATACTCTTCTTTGGAACATGGCTTCTAATCGTGGTTATATCAATATTGTAGCAGTGATGCAGAAGTTCTTTGACCAAGCCATCAGTGGTAACTGGTCTTATAACCCTGAGAACTATCCTGATAACGAAGTCCCAGTCTCTGTAATGGCACAAGACTTCTTGACAACATACAAGTTGGGGTGGAAGACTAGTTATTATCAGAATACATATGACATCAAGACTGATGAAGCACCAGAGGAAACTCCTGAACTTCAAAATCTCCTAAATGATATTATGGAGTCCGATGAGGATGATTGTGAAAGCTGTAAAATTTAGACTAGAGGCGTAAATGCAGTACGATTTCGTAGCAAGTAAAAAGTATAATAATGATGATAAGACTATTCAGGGAATGACAGTTTTTAATACTGAACAGGTTGATACTAAAAAACAACCAATGTTCTTTGGTAAACCATTAGGAATACAAAGATACGATTCATATAAGTATCCAGTTTTTGAGAAACTAACAACTCAACAACTGGGGTATTTCTGGAGACCAGAGGAAGTTTCTCTCCAGAAAGATAGGGCAGACTATCAGTTACTTCGTCCAGAACAAAAGCATATCTATACTTCTAACCTGAAGTATCAGATTATGTTGGACTCTGTTCAGGGTCGTGGTCCTGGTATGGCCTTTATTCCTTACTGTTCCTTACCTGAACTGGAAGCTTGTATGGAAGTCTGGGGATTTATGGAAATGATCCATAGTCGTTCCTACACATACATCATTAAGAATGTATATCCTGATCCTAGTGATATCTTTGATCATATTATCAATGACCCACGTATCCTTGAAAGGGCTTCAAGTGTTACTGAGTCCTATGATGACTTTATTAATAGTGCCCAACAATGGGGTAACGGTAATATGTGGAAAGAAGATTTCCGTGACACATATACATCAAAGGAAGATATTAAAAACGTCAAAAGAAAACTCTATAGAGCAGTCGCAAACGTTAACATTCTTGAGGGTATTCGGTTCTACGTTAGTTTTGCTTGTTCTTTCGCCTTTGGCGAACTTAAACTCATGGAAGGATCATCGAAAATCATTTCACTAATCGCAAGAGATGAGAATCAACACTTGGCCATTACTCAGAACATTCTGAATAAGTGGAGAGATGGTGATGATCCTGAGATGAAACAGATTGCTAAGGAAGAAGAAGAGTGGGTCTACGCAATGTTTGACCGTGCAGTAAACGAAGAGAAGAAGTGGGCAGACTATCTATTCCGTGATGGATCAATGATTGGTCTGAACGATGTTCTTCTTCAAAGATATGTTGAGTGGATTGCTAATCGCCGTATGAAGGCTATTGGTCTGAAACCTGTGTATGATGTTGCCGCCAAGAATAATCCTCTCCCTTGGACTCAACATTGGATCTCTTCTAAGGGTCTTCAAGTTGCCCCGCAAGAAACAGAAGTTGAGTCGTATATCGTTGGAGGCATTAAACAAGATGTCAAAAAAGACACCTTCGCAGGATTTCAGCTATAAGTTTGAACACCACTGGGGTGGCGAAGATAACTGGTATACCAAGAGCAAGAGATGGGCGAACAAACAAAAGTTCCCCATCAATCATCTTGCCCTTGGTATTTTGGAGTGGTTGCGTGAAAAGTGGATTGATGGTAGAGTGGAGATGGAGATGGCATCCATCGATAAACAAGTCAAACACATTGGAGAAATCTGGGAAAAGGAAGATGAACAAAATCGACCCAAAGCAGAGATCATGGAGGAGGGAGTATTTGGAGAGGAAGGCTGGTCTATCAGCATTTCAAATCCAGTTGTTGACCGAGGGACCCAAGAAACTGACGGACGCTTGGGCATTGGGAGCGATGAGACGCGACTGGGAAATGCATTTCCAGACCCGTGGGATGGAGACTGGAACGATGGAGTCTACACCTGGGAACGAATAAATAAGGAGAGATCATCATGAATATGTGGCAAAGAATAAAGAATATTCAAATCCCTGGATCTATCGTGGCAGCGTCTTTGACGGGAGCGATATTGGGGACTACTATGGTTTTGTTTACCGTATTACCTGTAGCGCCACCAACCGTTCGTACATCGGAAGAAAGTATTTCTGGCAAAAACGAAAGCCTAGAGATACTGGTGGAACTACCAAACGGAGAAAAGTTACGTCTGAGAGCAACTGGCGTAACTACTTCGGAAGTTCTGATGAACTTAAGGCGGATGTTGCAAAGTACGGGCGGGACGCTTTTAGTAGAGAAATTCTGAGTCTACATGAGACTCCTGGTAGAACTAACTATGAAGAGACCCGTCAGCTCTTTCTTCATAATGTTCTGACAGAAGCCTTGACAGATGGTACACCTGCCTTCTATAATAGCAACATTCTTGGCAGGTACTACCGCAAGGATTACTTTGAGTCATCCATGCCTTAAGGCAAGAGATGAATGTAGATTTCAGTTTTTACTTAATGCTTAAATATTTACTTACAGCATCAGTTTCCATGGTCGCTGCACTTCCTTTACAGGCAAGTGCGGCGACTTGTGGTTATGCATCTCATTATGGTGTCGGTGATGGATTTCATGGGAATACCACTGCCAATGGAGAGAGGTATAATGCATATGGTCGTACAGTTGCTCATCGATGGTTGCCCTTTGGTACTAAACTGAAGGTTACCAATCAACGTAATGGTGCTTCTGTGGTCGTTCGTGTGAATGATCGTGGCCCGTATATTCGGGGAAGGGATTTGGATCTTTCTTATGGAGCATTTTCTCAGATTGCTCCTCCATCACAGGGAGAAGCAAAAATTTGCTATAATATCATCTAAATATTGTGCCACTTTATCGGCAATATATGAACGTCGATTTGCACAACTTCTTCAAGTATTATTCTGAAGATAATCAGCAGCATGTTGCTGCTGTTCAATGTCTGGAAGATAATTTGCCAGCAGAGTTTCTGTCTGATGATTCTGAATGGGTCAAACTATTCAGACAGAAACCAAAGTCATCTGTATTGGAAGTTCCATACTTTCCACAGACTGACAACTATAGAGACGGCGAACGTACTTGTAACTCATCTTCCTGTGCTATGGTCCTTGAGTATTTCAAACCAGGAACACTCAAAGGTGCCAAAGGAGATGATTCTTATGTAGAGAAAGTATTCAATGTTGGTGATACAACCGATCATGCAGTTCAAACTAAAGTATTGAACATGTATGGTTTGAAATCATCGTTCCATTATGATCTTACATTTAATGATTTAGATACTGAGTTAGCACTTGGTCGTCCAGTAGTGATTGGTATCTTACATCGTGGTCCTTTATCTGCTCCAAGAGGGGGACATATGTGTGTAGTGATTGGTAAGAAAGGAGAAGATTATGTTGTGAATGATCCTTATGGTTCTCTTAACGACGGATATTCTTCTGATGTGTATAATGGAAGAGGTGCCGTCTACAAGAAATCGGAGCTAGCAGTTCGCTGGTGCCCAAATGGAAAGGATGGTTGGGGGCGTATTTTTAAACCCTAATATTTGACAATCTATAAATATTCTGGTATTATGTCAAAACCCACTTTGTGGGTTTTTTATTATGAGAATATGAAGTTCAATTTAGAGCCCAGGAAGATGCCCCCAGAGATGGTTGCGGTACACCCCTCTTCTATTGGGATGTAGAGTTCTGTTTGGTTTAATGTTTTTAAAAAAGATTTTCGCTGTCACAACAGCTTCATTAGCAGTACTTGGTTGTACCAGTACACATGCTGAGTTGATGAGTGGATCACCAATCCCTGTAGTAGGAAATGTTGGAGATTCATCAAAAATCATTGAACTGGAAGTTGAAACGAAAACCTGGAAATGTCCAACATGTACTCCTAATGAGAAATACGTGTTGGAGCAGATACAAGAAAAAACGAATATTTCTGATAAAAATGCCCTTGCTGCTATTTTAGGTAACATTAAGCAAGAGTCTAACTTTGTACCTAACGTTTGTGAAGGTGGCGCAAGAGTTCCATATAATCAATGTAGAAGGGGTGGTTATGGGTTGATTCAGTGGACTAGTATTGGACGGTATAAAGGTCTCGGAAATTTCTGTGCTAGATATCAGTGTGATCCTAGTAGTTTAGAAGGTCAAGTTCGTTGGATGGTTAATGAACCAATCTTCCAACGTGTCCTCCCTGAGTTTGAAGGACATGGAGATACTATTCCTCAGTATATGTCACATGCATATTACTGGTTAGGATGGGGGATCAAAGGATATCGTGAACAGTATGCATATGATTATAGTAAGAAAATGGTATTGATATAACTGAGTCACTTGACAAAGACCTCAGAGTAGTCTATATTATAAGGGTGGTTGAGAGACCACTGCGGTGATCCCCTTGGTAGTTCAGGATTAGCGGCGATAGGAACTACCATTATTCCTCTATAGCTCAGTTGGTAGAGCACGTTCCTTCTAAGAATGCGGTCGGGGGTGCGAATCCTCCACGGGGCGTTGGTAGAACTGTAATGTTCTACCTTATAAATATTGGTAGAATATGTTTTTTCTACCAATGGAAACCAGAACTTATGCTGATCGAAGAGAAGCAAACAAAGCAAGTGTCCTCAAAAGACGCAAGCAAAATAAGTTACTTCTGGTAGAATATAAAGGTGGTAAATGTGAACGATGTGGTTACGACAAGTGTATTGCTGCTCTTGAGTTTCACCATTTAGACCCCACAACTAAGGAATCAAAAAATCTTGGGACCACTACTGCCATCGAAAAACAGAAGGCAGAAGCAGATAAATGTATTCTTGTATGCGCCAATTGTCATCGAGAAATACATCACGAACAACGTAATGGCCTATAGCTCAGTTGGTAGAAGCGTCTGACTGTTAATCAGAATGTCCTAGGTTCGAGTCCTAGTGGGCCAGTTTGCCGAATTAGCCTTTCGAAACTGGTCTTGTGTCAGTTGACGTAGTGGCACAAGGGGGGTTGACCTGTACCCCAATTCATGACATACTACATACATACAAAGGAAACCAACCATGACTTCAGTTTATTTAGTTTTTGAAATCCAGTATGAAAACAATGATTTTGATAGCTTTGAAATTCCTATGTTGGACTCAGACCTCACTAAGACTTTCCTTACGTTAAAGGATGCGGAGGATTACGTTGAAAAGATGAAGGATAATGAAATGCCTCGTCTTTTAGAACTTGCAAAGAAGTGGGAATTCAAAAAAACTACTTATGAAGAGATGAATGAAAGATTTGGTGTAGAGCATGAGTTGGAGATCAAAGAACTTTCTCTTGGTTGAGTTTACAGTTCACACGACAGACTATAATAAGTCTGTCAACTACGGAGTGTAGCGCAGCGGTAGCGCATCGCTTTTGGGAAGCGAGGGTCGCAGGTTCGATCCCTGCCACTCCGACTCGGGGAATTAGCTCAGTTGGTAGAGCGCCTGCTTTGCAAGCAGGATGTCAACGGTTCGAGTCCGTTATTCTCCATTGACAATCATCTCCTTCTCTGGTATGATTGTCCCAATTGGGTAGGTGTCCGAGTGGTTAATGGAAGAAGTCTGTAAAACTTTTGGCTCTGCCTACGTTGGTTCAAATCCAACCCTGCCCATTTCACGGGTTTATAACTCAGTTGGTAGAGTAGCGGGCTTTTAACCTGTAAGTCGTCAGTTCGAACCTGACTAAACCCACTTGACAATCTGATCAGTTTTTGATATGATTGTCACATGCCCCGTTAGCTCAGGAGACAGAGCACGAACCTTCTAAGTTTGCGGCCGGGGGTGCGAATCCTCCACGGGGCGTTGTTTTTTATTTTTATGAGTCTTCCAGAATATTCATTTGGTGGTCGTCCAGTAGAGACCACGAATCTCCTTTTACTTATTAGTGAGATGGAAGGCACATATCAACACCTCAAATACATGGGATTTGAGGATGATATGAATACTCTTGATGAGATGAAAAGAAGGTACTATAAGTTATACTTCAAGACAAAGAAACTAGAAAACACTCCTACATAGACTAGAGATTAATTTCTTATTGAAATTTGATTATCAACAATGAAAAAATTATTTGCTGCACTATTGTCATCAGTGGTTCTTACTACTCCAGTGATGGCTGACCCTGAAGTGAAGGGTTGGAAGACACATGACTCTATGGGATGTATGTTGCTTGGGGAATGTACTGATGATATTCAACAAGTCAGATCAATTAGAGACATTCAAAAGTATTATCCTAGTGATAGTTATAGTAATGTCGCTTCTGAGTTTGATTCAATTGTCCGGGCCCTTGATCAGATCGGAGTTAAAGTTTTTCTAGCGGATGAGAAATACTTTCCACCAGGTCATAGGGGTGTATATCATACAGTAACTAACAACTTTTTCCTCAACACTAACTTCATGCACAAAGAAGGTGTATTGATGAGTGTGATGAGACATGAAGGTTGGCATGCTGCTCAAGACTGTATGGCAGGAACCATTGATAACAGTATGATTGCTATCATTCTTCCAGAAGAAGAGATTCCTGCTATCTGGAGAGAGATGGCAGAGAGAACATATCCAAAGTCTGCTGTTCCCTGGGAAGCAGAAGCAGGTTGGGCAGGTAGAACTGAAGCAGTAACCGCAAATGCACTTGCCGCATGTGCAGAAGGTAAGATGTGGGAAATATATCCTCCCACTCCAATGACAAGAGAATGGTTAGTTGAGAACGGATATATCAAATGATTAAAGAATTTACTTTAGTAAAGAGGTTATACTATCATGTTGATAGTAAGGTGCAAACAATGTAACACAGAGATCCACAGTACTAATAAAACACAGTCGTGTGGATGTCCTAACATGATGACAGTCATTGGAGAAAAAATTTCTGCAGTTGACTTAAATAAAGTCGTCATGATAAACTCACAAAAGAACATTAAACAAAAAGGTGTTCTGTCTTCTCAAGATTTGATGTATCAGGAGGAGAGAAGAAACCGAAAGGTAAAAAAACTTGATTTTGAAATTAGGTGATTATGTCTCATAACTGTATTACAGAAAAACAGTGTCAGGAGATGATCGATAAAGCAATCGATAAACACAACAAAACTGCCTCACTCATTAGTGCTTGTATAGGTTCAGTATTACTGTTCTTCTATGCTCAAGGACTTCTGATTGTGGTAGGATTGTGGAAATAATTATCATATACATATTACAAGAATG
>Ga0307378_10007011_pt1 | contig 15225 bp, 10 predicted proteins | sample UN1MG_FD_202238 | JGI IMG/M metagenome (GOLD analysis project Ga0307378, IMG submission 202238) | Soil microbial communities from Risofladan, Vaasa, Finland - UN-1 | ecosystem: Environmental > Terrestrial > Soil > Coastal area > Acid sulfate soil | place: Finland: Risofladan, Vaasa | collected...
AGGCAGTCGGGCCGCATCGGCTTCCGGCGCGCGACGTCGGCGTAGCCGACCGCCTCGAGGCTGAGCACCTCGTCCTTCGTCGCCACGAGCGTCACCGCGCCCGCCAGCGTGTGGCTGTCGACGAACGGCTGGAGGGCGGACGCGATATTTCGGTTGGGCGGGGGCGCGTCCGTCTGCGCCGGGAGAACGGCCGCAAGAGGCTGCAAGGCGGCGAGAAGCAGTACAAGGATCACGACTCTTGTCTTCATCATCGTGCTCATTCGTCCCGGAATTCGAGGAGGATGCCGATACCAGGCCACTCACGCAACGATTATCCGTGCGATTCTCCCCGAGTTCAAGGGGCGGACCATTCCGTGTGCTGATCTCCACGAAGCGCGACCGACGCACACGCCGCGTACCTGCTGCCGAGGTCGAGAGCTTGTTTTTCGCCCGCCCCCTACCGCACGCCGTTGACTCTCAACGAACGCGGCCGCATAATCAAACGGACTTTCGCGGCCGTGAGGAGTTTCGTCCTCCCCCCAGCCTCCTTGCCCGTGGCGAGGCAATCCTCCTTCCGCTGCGCCTGTCGTGCCGGCGCCGCGCAACAAGAAAGGTGAAACGATGCGTATCTCGTATGCCCGGCAGCTCGCCGTGTCGATTGTTCTGGCCATCTGGTCCGTGGCTTTGGCCGGGGAGGCCGTGCAACCGATCCCCGCCTTGAAGCCCGAGGTCCAGACCGCCGAGTGGGCCCAGTCTTGGTGGATGCCGCGGCACAAGGAGAAGCTGGCGGCGCTGAAGAGCCAAGAGCAGATCGACTTGATCATGATCGGCGATTCGATCACCCACGGCTGGGAAGGCGGCGGGCGCAAGGTGTGGGACCGGTACTACACCCCACGTCACGCGCTGAATCTGGGCTTCGGCGGCGACCGCACGGAACACGTGATCTGGCGTTTGCAGCACGGCGCGGTCGACGGCATCTCGCCCAAGCTGGCCGTCCTGATGATTGGGACCAACAACGCCGGGCACCGCCAGGACAAGCCGGACGATACGGCGGCCGGCGTCAAGGCGATCATCAACGAGCTCCGCGATCGATTGCCCCAGACAGAGATCTTGCTGCTGGCGATCTTTCCCCGCGGGCGCGACGCCGACGACCCGTTGCGCAAGCTGAACGACGCAACGAACAAAATCCTTGCCGGTTACGCCGACAAGGAGCACGTCTTCTATCTGGACATCAACGCCGAGTTCCTGGAGGATAACGGCGGGCTTCCCAAGCCCATCATGCCCGATCTTCTCCACCCCAACGAAAAGGGCTACGAGATCTGGGCCAAGGCCATGGAGCCCACGGTTCAGAAGCTGATGGGGGAAGGGGGCAAGTGACAAGCCGCCGCGGCCGAATCCGTGGGACGGCCGCAACCCCGCCGGCCCGGATCGGAATCGGGATGCTCGGGGGGCGAGCGCAGCCGGAATCCGGGAAGTGCGACCTGGAAACCGGCGTCCTTTCGACGGGAGAGACGAGGATGAGCGAGAACACCGGGGAACCTTCTCGGACCGATTTGCGGGTCCCTCCGCGGGCGTGGCCGACGATCCTGACGACCCTGGCCGCGACGCTCGGCTCCATCACGGCGGGCGGCGAGGAGAAAACGCCGATCGCCGACAAGACGCTCGTCGCCTGGGTGGCCCCGGCCGATTTGACCCAACGCGGCGGCAGTGTGCTGACGATCGAGAAGTCGGGCGGCGTTTTCGACGCGATCGTGTTCGGCGAGATCGCCGAATCGAAGTGGATGGCCGGAAGCAACGGATTCCGTCGAACCAAGAGAGAGCAGGAAGACTTCCCGGCCGAGACCGCCGACGGCCAATCGCCGGTCCAGGTGGCCGTTGTCTACCAGGGCGGTCAGATCGCCATCTATCGAAACGGCAGCAAGTACGCCGACTATCTCGCGGAGGGCTCGGAACGGTTCGGCGAAGACTGCCTGGTCTTGATCGGCCTGCGGCACCTCGACGCCCGGCCCGACAACCGCTTCTTCACCGGCTCCATCGAGGATGCCCGAATCTATGGGGTCGCGCTTGATGCCGAGCAGATCGCCGCGCTCGAGCCCAACCAACCGTCGGACCCCAAGCCCCTGGCGTGGTGGGATTTCGAGGACGGCAGGGCCGCCGACCGCATGCAGTTGTTCCCCACCAGCACACTCTTCGGCGACGCCCGAATCGCCGACGGCCGACTCCACCTCGACCAAGGCGGCGCCTACCTGATGGCGTCCAAGGGCGCGCCCCACGCGTCCCTCGGTCTCAGCAGCGTCGACGGCACCGTCCGCGCGCATCGGGAGAAGCTGCTCGGCGACGCCTACCGGCCAGGCTACCATTTCGTCACCCCGGAAGGGCGATGCATGCCCTTCGATCCCAACGGGGCCATCTACTGGAAAGGCCGGTACCATCTTTTCTACATCTTCCAGGACGCCCGAGGGCATAACTGGGGGCACGTCTCCAGCACCGACTTGTTTCACTGGCGGCACCATCCGACGGGACTGGTCTCCGGCATGTTCAGCGGCAACTGCTTCCTCAACCAGGACGGCCGCCCGACCATGTGCTATCATCAAGTCGGCCAGGGCAACGCCATGGCCGTGGCCGTCGACGACGAGCTGAACCAGTGGAAGAAGCTGGAATCCAACCCCATCACCCCCAAGACCGAGCCCGGCGATCCGCATCACGACAAGTATCGGTCGTGGGACCCGTTCGGATGGCTGGAGGGCGACACGTACTACGCCATCTTCGGCGGGACTCGGCCGGGCATCGCGAAAGCCCCCACGCCGGCCGGCGAGTGGAAGTACGTCGGCGATCTTCTTGCCAATACCGTCGAAGGGGTATCGATCGACGAGGACGTGTCCTGCGCCGATTTCTTCCCGATCGGTGACAAACGCATGCTCCTTTGCATCAGCCACCGCCTCGGCTGCCGCTACTACCTCGGCGACTGGAAAGAGGAGCAGTTTCACCCGACGTTCCACGAGAAGATGAGCTGGGTCGACAACTCGTTCTTCGCTCCCGAGAGCCTGCTGGACGACCGGGGCCGCCGGATCATGTGGGCGTGGATCTTCGACAGCCCCGGATTCGCGACCCGCATGGAGTACGGATGGTCCGGCACGATGAGCCTGCCGCGTGTCCTCGCGCTCGGCGCCGACGGCGTGCTGCGCATCAACCCGCCGGAGGAAATCGAACGACTGCGCTACCACCCAAGGACAAGAACGGACCTCACGGTCAAGGCCGATTCCGAACTGCCCCTCGAGGGGCTCGGCGGAAACAGCATCGAGCTGGCGGTCGAGATCAGGGCGAGCGACGCCGACCAGTTCGGGGTCAAGGTCTGCCGCTCCCCGGACGGCGAAGAGCAGACGCTCGTCTACTACGACGCGATCGAGAAGAAACTGAAAGTGGACACCAACCAGTCGAGCCTGACGGAAGGGCCAAGGAACGTCGAGGCCGGCCCCCTCGAGCTGAAGGCGGATGAGCCGCTCGTGCTCCGTGTCTTCGTCGACAAATCGGTCGTCGAGGTGTTCGCCAACGGGCGCCAGGCGGTGATGCGACGCATCTATCCCTCGCGCGAGGACAGCGTCGGCGTGGCGATCTTCTCCAACGGCGGCCCGGCCGGCGTCACCACAATCGAAGCCTGGGACATGATGCCGTCGAACGCCTACTGAGCGCAAGCGGCGAATCGTCCGGGCTTGGCAAACATGAGATACCTAACCCTGCGTGCAACAGACCTCATCGGGAGAAAGGAGCTGGACATGTGGCATCGAAACGGCACGTCAACCGGGAGCCGTAGCCTGCGGACGACTCGACGCGGGTTTCTGAAAACCGCCACCGCGGCGGTGGCGGCCCCCTGCGTCATCACCACCGCCGCCCTGGGCAACCAGGAACGCCCGGCGGCCAGCGAGCGGATCGTCATGGGCGGCATCGGCATCGGCAATATGGGCAGCGGCGACCTGGGGGCCTTCCTGGCCCGTGGCGACGTCCAGTACGTGGCTGCCTGTGACGTCAAGGCAGAAGCTCGCAAGAAGGCCAAGGGGCGAGTCGACAAACACTACAGTAACGGCGACTGCACCGTCTATCATGATTTCCGCGAACTGCTCGCCCGCGGCGATATCGACGCGGTGCACGTCGCCACGCCCGATCATTGGCACACAATCATCGTCATCGAGGCCTGCCGCCACGGCATCGACGCCTATTGCCAGAAGCCCGAAACGCGGACGCTCCGCGAAAACCAGCTTGTGGTCCAGGCGGCCCGGCGCTACGGCCGGGTCGTGTCCGGCGGGAGCCAGCGCGTGCTGCAAGACTATCGGGAAGTGGTCGACAAGTGCTGGGGCGGAGAGCTGGGCACGATCAAGTCGATCAACGTCAACGTGGGCCCGCTCCCCAGACCCTGCAACCTGGCCGGTGAGCCGATCCCCGAAGGGTTCGACTGGGACATGTGGCTCGGCCCCGCGCCCTGGGCCCCCTACCACCCGTACCGCTGTAGCGGCAGCTATTCCATCGACGGCACGAGCTGGCGCTCCTGGAGCGACTATTCCGGCGGCGGCATGACCGACTGGGGCGCGCACCATTTCGGCGGAGCGACCTTCGCCATCGACGTCAGGGAGCTGGATCCCGAGGAAGTCGTCTACCACGACGACCAGGACGGCAAGTTCTTAACCTACCGCTACCCCAACGGACGGTTGCTGCACCACAACCACCCCGGGATGGGCAACCTGCACGTCGTCGGCACGCCGGACGAAAAGCGGCCCCCGAAGACCGTACCCAGCTACCGAGGCCAGGGCGGCATCTACGGCGACTTCATCGAATGCGTCAAGACGCGGGAGAAGCCGTTCCGCGACATTGAACTCGCGTCCCACACGATGACCGTGTGTCACCTGGGCCTCATCGCCTACGAGTTGAAGCGATCGCTGAAGTGGGACCAGGCCCGGCAGGAGTTCCCCGGCGACGAGGAAGCCAACCGCTTCCTGGATCGCGCCCGACGCGAGCCGTGGGTGCTGTAAACCATCTCCGCTTGCCCCATCAGGGAGTTTCTGCACAAGCGGACACGTTTGCCCTGCCGAATCGAGACCACAACACAAGACCCTGAAGACACAAGGAGCCGGATATGCGACACCAAGGCATGACACGTTTGACATTGGCGGCGGGCTCGGGCGTCTTGGCCGGTTCGGCGGCAGTCGCTGCCGACCAGCCCGAGGTCGACCGCGCTGGCGTGGACAAGGCCTTTGAGGCATTGAAGACCTACGACTGGGGCTCGGACCGAAATACGCTGAATCCGATTGACGAGGCCGTGGTCGCCACCCACGGCAACGTCGCCGCGCGCAAGGAGCTGGAAGCGCGTTTGCTCGCGGTGCTCAAGAGCGGCGCCTCCCGCTCGGCGAAGGACTATGTCTGCCGTACGCTGAAGACGATCGGGACGGCCGCATCGGTGCCGGCCCTGGCCGCCCTGCTGGCCGACGAGGACCTCTCCCACATCGCCCGATACGCCCTGGAGCGCATTCCCGCCCCCGAGGCGGCCGCGGCCATGCGCCAAGCCCTGTCCAAGCTGCCCGATGCCCTCAAGGCGGGGACGATTGGCTCGCTCGGCGTGCGGCGCGACGACGCCAGCGTCGCAGCCGTGGCGGGCTTCCTGGGCAGCGCCAACCCGGCGGTCGCCCGCGCAGCGGCCTGCGCCCTGGGAAACATCGGCACCCCCGAGGCCGGCCAGGCCCTCAGCGACTTCGCGAAGAAGGCGTCTGAGGGCGTCAAGCCGGCCGTCGCCGACGCCCTCCTGGTCTGCGCCGAGCGATTGCTGGCCGATGGCAAGAAGACCGAAGCGCTGGCCCTGTACAAGTCCCTCAGCGGCGAAGACCAGCCGAGACACGTTCGCCTCGCCGCGACACGCGGTCTGTTGGCGGCCGCCGGAAAAAAGGATTAGGACAAGCACGACCGGATTCGGCGTTCGGACGGGAGAGGAGCGGGAAACGAACCGCCGCAGTCGTGGAACCGTCCTCGATCGGCCGGTCGCCGTCGACAAGTTGCCGCTGCGCGAGGCCGCTTTGCCGCTCGTCGAAACGTTCTCCCTCCCGGGCCCGGGACCAGAGAAGGCGACCCGCAGGCAGAATCCCCAGGTCCATCGGCTCACTTCCGTCGAAGGCCGCAAACCGCCGACGCGCGCCCGGACAACGTCAACCAACCACCACGAGCCCCACCTTGCCAGGCCCAACCCGCCAGGATTGCGGCGGCGCACGGCGAGCCGCGACGGAAACCGACGTGGCATTGCCTTATCGAGCACCAAGAGAGCTACTCGGCGTGCTTCTCGTGGAATTCCAGCATGAAGTCGCGAAGCGCCCGGACCCCGTCGGTCGGCATCGCGTTATAGATCGACGCCCGGCATCCGCCCACGGACCGATGTCCTTTGAGCGCGGTCAGGCCCCGCGACTCCGCCTCCTTGAGGAATTGGCTTTCGAGCGTCTCGTCCGGGAGCCGGAACGTGACGTTCATGATCGAGCGGCTGGCCGGCTCGGCGTGTCCGCGGTAGAACCCGCCCGACCGGTCGACGGCCTCGTACAGCAAATCCGCCTTCTCCCGGTTCCGCCCGTGCATCCTTTCCAGCCCGCCGATCTCCCTCAGGAGCCAGTCGGTGACGAGCTTGACCATGTAGACGACGAAGCACGGGGGCGTGTTGAAAAGCGACTTGCCCTCGGCCAGCACCTTGTAGCTGAGCATCGACGGCAAGTCGCCGGGCACGCGCTCGACCAGGTCGCTGCGGATGATCACGATCGTCACGCCCGCCGGCCCGGCGTTTTTCTGGGCGCAGGCGTAGAGGATCCCGTAGCGCTCGATGGGCACGGGCCGGCAGAGGAAGTCGGATGACGAGTCGCAGACCAGGGGCACGTCGCCCACGTCGGGCTCGGCGGGGAACTGCACGCCCTGGATCGTCTCGTTCGACGTGATGTGGACGTACGCCGCGCCCGGGGCCAGGTCGAGCTCGTCCGGGCGGGGGATGCGCCGCAGCTCGACCGCGTCGCCGTCCCAGGCCGCGCGCACGTCGCCCTGCGTCTTGGCCTCCTTCATTGCCTTCTTCCCCCACGAGCCGGTCAGGATGTAGTCGGCCGCCTTGCCGGAACTCCGCAAGAAATTGATCGGGACCATGGCGAACTGCATTTGGGCCCCGCCCTGGAGGAAAAGCACGTGATAGTCGTCGGGGATCGCCAACAGATCCCTCAAGTTCTGCTCCGCCCGGTCGATGATCGCCTGGAAGGTCTTCGACCGGTGGCTGATCTCCAGGATCGAAGCACCGGCTCCCGGCAGGGCGAGCAAATCCCGCTGGGCCTCTTCCATCGCCGGAAGCGGCAACACGGCCGGTCCGGCCGAAAAGTTGTAGACGCGTTTTTCCATCTCGGTATCCCCGTTCTTCTTCAGAGTTTCCAGCACGCCGACGCGAGTCCAGAAAGGACAAGTGTAGCGAAAAGCGCGAAAACGACAAGACGCCGAACACGCGCTCGGCACGACTCTCGTGACCCCGCCGAAATACGCCGGTCTCTGTGGACTTGTTCGGAGACCTGCCGTCGCGGGCATGGCCGGTTCCGGAGAACCTCACGCCGGGCGGGACACGCTTCTGTGGTCCGTCAATCCTTACCTTGGGGGTTGGGTGGCACTGGCGTCTCGCCAGTGCGTCCACGAAAGCACGAGCAAGATGCCCGTGCCACCCACAAGCTAACGGTTGACACACCACCAGGGTGGTCCGCGACCCCCAGCCGGCAACCCGAGCGGGCGTGGCGGCCGGGAGTGCGCCCTGCTAACATGGGCCCCGGGACAGCCGGAGGACCCAGCGGGCGCGTCGTTTCCCGCCGTGTCGGCACTCGCCTCCGCTTACGGCCGGAACACGGCCCTCGTCCCGCGCTTCGCCCACTGCGTGCCATCAACACAAGGGAGGAAGAACCATGAGCGACCTCGGGCGTTGTATGTGCATCGCCGCGGTGATCATCGTCCTGGGGGGCGCTGCCGACTGTGCCCGGAGCGTGTGCCGGGCGGAGGATGCCTTCGGGCAAGTGGACGTCTTCACCAGCGGCACCGAAGGATATCACACCTATCGAATCCCCGGCGTCGTCCTTTCCAAGGAGGGCACGCTCCTGGCGTTCTGCGAAGGACGCAAAACCGGGCGCGGCGACCACGGCGACCTGGACCTCGTGCTCCGCCGCAGCTCCGACGGCGGCAAGACCTGGGAGCCGACGCAACTGGTCTACGAAGAGGGCGGCACCGCCAAGGTCACCATCGGCAACCCCTGCCCGGTCGTCGATCGCTCGACCGGAACGATCTGGCTCCCGTTCTGCCGCGACAACGACCGGGTGTTCATCACCAAGAGCACGGACGACGGCCGCACCTGGGCACCCCCGGTCGAGATCACCCATGACGTCAAGAAGCCCGAGTGGGGCTGGTACGCCACCGGGCCCGGGCACGGAATCCAGCTCACAAGCGGCCGGATGCTGATCCCCTGCGATTGCCGCGACGCGAAGGGCGAGGTCGACTGGAACAAGCGGGGCCGCTCGCTCGTCTTCTACAGCGACGACCACGGCCAATCGTGGCACCTGGGCGGCGTGACCGACCTGGGCATGGACGAGTGCGAGGCCGTCGAGCTGGCCGACGGATCGATCCTGGTGAGCATGCGCCAGTACCTGGGGCCCAAGCAGCGGGCGTTTGCCACCAGCACCGACGGCGGAATGACCTGGTCGAAACCGGAGTTCCACCCCGAAGTGCACTGCCCGGTGTGCCAGTCCAGCATCCTCCGCTACACGCTTCCGCCGAAGGAGAAGAACCGCATCCTCTACTCCGGGCCCGGCGGCCCGGGACGCAGCCACATGACCGTCCGCCTCAGCCACGACGAAGGCAAGACCTGGCCGGTGGCCAAAGTGATTCACGAAGGCTCCGCCGCCTACTCCGACCTGGTCGCCCTCTCGGACGGCACGATCGGCTGCCTCTACGAGCGCGACGACTACGGCAAGATCACGTTCGCCCGGTTCACGCTCCCGTGGCTGACGGACGGGAAGGACCGGCTTCAGGCGGACTAACGCTACGTTGTCAAGCTGGCGTGGTGAGACGTGGGTGAATAGGGCGCCGCATGAGCCTTGACCGTGTTCGCCGAGCCTAGTTGACCACGCCCGGCGAAAACCAGTACACTGGGTGATTGGCATCGAAGGACGACTCACGTTCTCACCCGTGCAACAAGGAAGCTGACTGCCATGAAAGCCGATCTCACCATCGAGAGGCTCCAGGGCGAAGCTCGCAAGTTTGCGGACATCGAATCCAAGCACCACGAGCCGTCAATCTACGGGGTCACCGACGGCAAAGCCGTCGGAACCTATTTCGAGCACAAGTTCCAGGCATACCTGCGCGAGAAATACTCCTACGAAGAAGGCAGTTCCGCAAAAGGGATCGACTTTCCCGCTCTGGGGGTCGACATGAAATTCACCAGCATCAAGCAGCCGCAGTCCTCCTGCCCTTACGAGTCAGCGCGCCAGAAGATCTACGGTCTTGGCTATTCTCTTCTTGTCTTCGTCTACGAGAAGACGGACGACGCAGTGGCCCGAACCGGCATACTCAGCGTGCTCCACACGATCTTCGTCGAACAACGCTGTACGGCCGATTACCAGATGACAACTGGTATTCGCCAAATCCTGGAAAACGATGGCAATGAGGACGACCTGACAGCGTTCATGGCGGATCGTTTGCTTCCGGTGGACGACATCCAGGCTCAGAAGCTTGCCGTCGAGATTCTCGACCACCCGCCTGAGATAGGCTATCTGACCATCTCCAACGCCTTGCAGTGGCGACTCCAATATCGCAGAGCCATCGAGAAGGCCGGTGAAGTGGACGGAATCTTGCGACTGCGTTGACAGATGTCCCCATCAATGAAAACCAAGCAGAAGACTGAACTCGGCGACTTCCAGACGCCTCTCCCTTTGGCCCGTGCAATAGCAAGAATGCTTGCCGGCCAGGGAGTGTCACCGGCCGCCGTTCTTGAACCCACCTGTGGCACGGGAAGCTTCCTGCTTGCAGCGGTGGATCAATTCCGCGGCGTCACGAGAGCGGTGGGCCTCGACATCAACCGATCGTATGTCGCGGCCGCGCGATCCGCGCTCAGTACGAAATCCCTCCCTTGCGAAATAGAGCTCATCCATGGGGACTTCTTCCGCACAGACTGGCCCTCACTCCTTAACACGCTCCCAGACCCACTACTCGTGGTAGGAAACCCCCCGTGGGTCACCAACGCTTACCTGGGGTCGGTAGGCAGTTCAAACCTGCCCGCGAAGAGCAATTTTCAGAAGCATTCCGGCCTCGACGCTCTCACTGGCAAGAGCAACTTCGACATCTCGGAATGGATGCTTATTCGCTTGCTGGAGTCGCTCAGCGGACGCAGAGCCATTCTGGCCATGCTCTGCAAGACGGCGGTCGCGAGAAAGGTCCTCCTCCACGCCTGGAAGAACGGCCTCCCGCTCGAGGCGTCCTCCATACGCCTGATCGACGCGGAAGCTTGTTTCAACGCCGCCGTCGATGCATGCCTACTCGTTTGCACGCTCTCTCCCTCGGCCCACAACTGCGACTGCTCCATCTACGAACAGGTCGGTGCGCAATCCAGAACCGGCGTCTTCGGGTACCGTGACGGTCGTCTGATAGCCAACGCCGAAGCGTACGAGCGATGGAAACACCTGGTTGGCGCAGAGACCATCCGGTGGCGATCCGGAATCAAGCACGACTGCACGAGAATCATGGAGTTCTCCAAGGAGGGGACCGCTTATCGCAACGGCCTGGGCGAACTGGTCCATCTCGAGGACACGTACCTATACCCAATGCTAAAGGGATCCAAGGTCGCAAGCGGCAAGACGGAGAATCCCAGCCGCTGGATGCTCGTCACCCAGCGAACCGTCGGCGAGGACACGAGCCCGATCAAGTCCTGCGCCCCCATGACATGGGACTATCTGCAAACGCACGCCGACGCGTTGGACCGGCGCGCCAGCTCCATCTACCGCAAGCGACCCCGCTTTTCCGTGTTCGGCGTGGGCCCATACTCGTTTTCGCCCTCAAAAGTAGCCGTCTCCGGTTTCTACAAGAAGCTCGTATTCACGGAAGTCGGCAGCCATTGCGGGAAGCCCATCGTGCTCGATGATACTTCCTACTTCCTCCCCTGCTACGGAAATCAGGAGGCACGCTACATCGCCTCCCTCTTCAACTCCGAGGTCGCACGAGAATTGCTTTCCGCCTTTATCTTCTGGGACTCGAAGCGGCCCATCACGGTCGACGTCCTGCGCCAGGTCGACCTATTGGCATTGGCCACGGAGCTTGGCTCCGAAGACACCATGCGTCGCTACCTGTCTGCCCGACCCGAGCCCTCCTCGATTTCGGCCGCCGACGCGCCGACTCAGAAAATACTCTTCCCCACGCGCTAACAGGTCTGCCAGAGTGGAGCGCCAACCTCCTGAGGATCTCGAAACAGTCAGCCTCGCGCCGCGCACCGTACGTCGTGCCACGCCTCAGTCCGCCCAGGAATTGAACAAGTGAGATGTTCGACCCCCATCACCGTTGCAGCCGTGGTAGTCGTATGTTGGGCGTGTTGCGCCGCGACCCCCGCGGCCGAATTGCCGGCAGGGCCCGACGTGCTCGCGTGGAGCGAGTTGCCGCCCCTGCCGGACCCGCAGGGCTTTGCCGGGTCGTTTGCCGGCACCTCGGAGGGCGCGCTCGTCGTGGCCGGGGGGGCCAACTTCCCGGATGGTCGCCCTTGGGACGGGGCCACGAAGGTCTGGCACGATCGGGTCTTCGTGCTCGCGGACCCGGGAGGCGAGTGGAAGGCCGGCCTCAAGTTGCCTCGACCTTTGGGATACGGCGTCTCCGTCACTTGGAACGAGGAGGACAGGACGCGCGTGATTTGTCTCGGCGGCGGCGACGCCGAGCGGCACTACGCCGACGTGTTCTCGCTCCGTTGGACGGACGGCGATCTGGAGATCACCGAGCTGCCGCCCATGCCGGGTCCGGCCGCGTTCTTCTGCGGGGCGATGGTCGGCAACACCATCTACGTGGCCGGCGGACGCGCCCAGCCCGACTCGGACGAAGCGCTCCGAACCTTCTGGGCACTCGATCTCTCCCAGCCGTCCGACGCGCGGAAATGGGAAGTGCTCGAGCCCTGGCCGGGCAGGCCGCGGATGCAGGCCGTGGCCGCCGTCCAGTCCGGCTGGTTCTTCCTGGTCGGGGGCGTCGCCCTCGATCCGGACAAAGAGGGCGACGACAAGCGGATTTTCCTCAACGACGGCTACCGTTACGACCCGGCGAAGAAGCGTTGGACGCCCATCGCCCCCACGCCCCGCTTTGCCGCGGCCGCCCCCACGCCGGCCATCCCGCTCGGCCAGTCGCACTTCGCCATCGTCGGCGGGGACGACGGCGAGAACGCCTTCCGCGTGGCCGATCTCAAGGACGATCACCCCGGCTTTCCCGCCGACGTGCTCTCGTACCACGTCGTGACCGACACGTGGGTCACCGTCGGCCGGTTCCCCAAGGACCTCGGCGCCGGCCTCTGGCCGCCCGTGACCACCAACACCACCTGGTGGAAAGACGCCGACGGCACGGACCGCTACGTCGTCCCCAGCGGCGAAGCCCGGCCCGGCGTGCGCACGCCGCAGGTCGTCTGGGCAAAGCCCAAGGAAATCCAACGCGGCTTCGCCGCCCTCGACTACGCCGTGCTGGCGGTCTACCTGGCGGCGCTGGTGGCCATGGGGGTCTACTTCTCGCGCCGCGAGAAGAGCACGGGCGACTTCTTCCTCGGCGGGCATCGCATCCCCTGGTGGGCGGCGGGCCTGAGCATCTTCGGCACGCAGCTCAGTGCGATTACCTTCATGTCCATCCCGGCCAAAAGCTTTCGGACCGACTGGATCTTCTTCCTGTTCAACATGATGATCCTGGTGATGGCCCCGGTGGTGGTGTTCTTCTACCTGCCCTTCTACCGGCGGCTGAACGTCACGTCGGCCTACGAGTACCTGGAGAAGCGGTTCAACAAGGCGACCCGGCTGTTGGGGAGCGCGTCGTTCGTGCTGTTCCAGCTCGGGCGCATGGGCGTGGTGCTGTTCCTGCCGGCGTTGGCGCTGAAGACGGTCACCGGCATCAACGTCTACGAGTGCATCATCGTGATGGGCGTCCTGGCCACGCTCTACACGGTGCTGGGCGGGATCGAGGCCGTGGTCTGGACCGACGTGCTCCAGGTCGTCGTGCTCATGGGGGGGGCGATTCTGAGCCTGGCGATCATCGCCGTCAAGCTGGCCGGCGCCGACGGTGGGCTGGCCGGAACACTGACGATGATCGGCGACGCCGACAAGCTGCGACTGGCCGACTTCGATTGGACGGTCACCAAGCCGGTGCTCTGGGTAATCGTTTTCGGGTCCGCGGCGCAGATCCTCGTCTCCTACACCGGCGACCAGACCGTGGTCCAACGCTATCTGACCACCGCCGACGAAAAGGCCGCCGCACGCAGTATCTGGACCAACGCCCTGCTGACCATTCCCGCCTCGCTCATCTTCTTCGGCGTGGGGACGGCGCTGTGGGCCTTCTACAAGACCCGGCCGGAGCTGCTCAACCCGACCGGCACCAGCGACGACGTCTTCCCCTGGTTCATCGCCCAACAGCTCCCGGCCGGCGTGGCGGGGCTGGTGATCGCCGGCCTGTTCGCCGCGGCCATGTCGAGCCTCGACAGCAGCATGAACTCCATGGCCACCGCGATCACCACCGACTACTACTGCTGGCTCCGGCCGGCCGCCTCCGATCGCCACCTGCTGGCCGTCGCCCGATGGCTCACCGTGCTGTTGGGCGTCCTCGGCACCGGCTCGGCCATCCTGATGGCGATCCTCAACAGCCCCTCGATGTGGGACCAGTACATGAAAGTCATCGGGCTTTTCGGCGGCGGGCTGGCGGGCCTGTTCGCCCTGGGTATCTTCACCCGCCGGACCCACGCCGCCGGCGCGATCGCCGGCTTCCTCGCCAGCGCCGTCGTCCTCTACTGGGTCGCCGCCCACGAAGCCGTCCACGGCATCCTCTACGCCGCCGTCGGCGTCGCCAGTTGCGTCCTCATCGGCTACACCGTCAGCCTCCTCACCCCCGCCCGACGCCGCGACCTCGCCGGCCTCACCCTCTTCACGCTCTCCGACAGTGAGCAAACGTCCCGCTGAGCACGAACCCCACCACAATTACCCAACGACCTCCTCGGACCGGCCCAAATAGACCGACCGCTGCCGCGCTTCCTGCGCATGCGCCAGCCGAAAGCACGGCCCTACTCGCCCGCCGCGAAACGCGCCAACCAACGACCACCGCCCCTTGGCAGGCGCAAAGCCGAGGCCGCCCAGCCACAGACGCCCGCACCCCCTCAAACCGCGCCGCGGCCCTTTGGTCAACAGAATGCGGTTTCTCCGTGTTGGGGGACTCCTGTCGGGCGTTTTTCCATGGCGTCCCCCTCTGCCGCGGGGGCGCCGAGCGGTCCGCGCGGTGCGGACGAGTTGACATTTCCCGCAGTAAACACTCGCACGGCCCGCCTACTGCCTGCGGCTTGTATCCGGCCGACGCGACCGTCAGGATCCGGGGCGGACGTTTTGCCTGGGCAGCAGTCCGAAGAATCGGTTCACGGTACGCGTAATTGTGTTTCCTTTGCCGGGCGTATTTCCACGCCCAGAATTGGCCACATGGCAACGAATGGGGGCTCGGCGCATGACGCTGATCGGGCATGCTCGCGTGGTCCGGGCGCTTCACCTGATTTTCCCCAAGACCCCAGGCGGCTGGGCGAGGTGGCTTGCTTTACAGCGGGATGGTGTGATATTGTTGGGGCAATGTGTGCTCGGGATGGGTCCCGAACAGGGCCGCTTTCGGGAGGCTGTCCCGTCGAGCGGCCAGAGTTCACTGCTGAGCAACGGAGGAGCCTCTCAAGCCCCCCCTTGCCGTCCAGAGTTAGCGAGTGATGCGAAGGTGGCCCTGGCGAATGACTGAGCTCTGGAAGAGTCTAGTCCGAGTCTACTAGCGTGTGGCGAGAATGGCAGACCGGCTCACGAGACTACCCGCGAAGGTACGAAAAGAGTACGACAAGCTGGGACCGCGGTGCCCTGTCTATCCGCCTTTCCGAACATCTGCCCTGCAATTTCCGCGAATTCCTTTTTCCGGCCGGTCGGTCGGGTGCATGGCGGTCGGCAGCTTGAGCGCGGGCCGGGGGGACGCTTGCTGACG
>Ga0307378_10007012_pt1 | contig 15225 bp, 8 predicted proteins | sample UN1MG_FD_202238 | JGI IMG/M metagenome (GOLD analysis project Ga0307378, IMG submission 202238) | Soil microbial communities from Risofladan, Vaasa, Finland - UN-1 | ecosystem: Environmental > Terrestrial > Soil > Coastal area > Acid sulfate soil | place: Finland: Risofladan, Vaasa | collected...
TAGGGCGGGGATTCCTCTCCCCGCCGCTTTCCACCCCTCACCCTAGCCCTCCCCCCAACGGGGGGAGGGGACACGCGGCAGCCCTCGCCCATCGGTCGCCCCGAAAAAAAGGCCGACCAAATGGCCGGCCCGTTTGACTACACAAGGGCTCGGAATCAAGTGGCCAGGACCGCCGAATGGTCGGCGTTGGCCAGGGCGCAGACCAGCTTGACGGCGCCGGCGAAATCGTCCATGTGCGCCATTTCGCTGGGTTGGTGGACGTAACGGGTCGGGATGGAGATGACGCCGCAGGGCACGCCGGTCTTCGTGAACTGGATGGCGAAGGCGTCGGTGGCGCCGCCGCGCAGCACCTCCATCTGGTACGGGATGCCCTTCGCCACGGCCGTATCAACCATCAGCTTGCGGACCTTAGGCGAGACGATGGTACCCTGGTCCATGGCCTTGATCGCCACACCCTTCCCCAGCTCGACGTTCATCGGCTCGACGAGGGGCGTGTCCCCCCAGCCGGTGATGTCAATGGCGTAGCCCACGTCGGGGGTGACGCTCCAGGCGCTGGTCCGCGCCCCGCGGACGCCCACCTCCTCCTGGACGGTGAAGACGAAGTGGACCTCGTTCTTCGCCTTTTTCTTCAGCTTCTTCAGCGCCTCGACGAGGACGGCGCAGCCGATGCGGTCGTCCAGCGCCTTGGAGATGAAGACCCTGCCCTGGGCTACTGTTGAGCGCACGAAAACCCCGAAGTCTCCCACGGCGATGAGCTTCTCCGCGTCCTTCTTCGACGTGACCCCCACGTCGAGGAACAGGTTGTTCCAGTCCGTGTCCTTCGGCTCGGTGCCGAGTTGCTCCCGGCCGATGACGCCGACGGTACCGTTGGCGAACTGAACCCGCCGCCCGTAGAGCCACAGCGGTTGCACCCCGCCCACGGGGGAGATGCGGGCGAACCCTTTTTCGTCTATGTAGTGCACCACCACGCCGATCTCGTCGGTGTGGGCGGCGAACATCAGCTTACTGCCGCCCGAACCGATCCGGGTCAGCAGGTTGCCCATCACGTCGCGGCGAAGCTCGTCCACGTGCGGCTTCACCATCTTCTCGATCCTCTCCACAACCCGTTCCTCGTGACCCGAGGGGCCGTAGAGCTGGCACAGGGCGCGGATGGTTTCCTCCATCGGTAGTCCTCCGGACTCTTCGGCTAGGGCTTGAATTCCTCGAGGCGCCGGATGACGGCGGCTACCAGCCGCTTCGTGTTCCGATAATCGCCCTTGTCGAGGATGCCCACCGGGGAATGGATGTAGCGGACCGGGACCGAGATGGTCACGACGCGCACGCCGGCCATGCTCCGCTGCACGACGCTGGACTCGGTGCCCCCCGTCACGAACCTCTTGAACTGGTACGGGATGTTCTCCTCGCGGGCGATGTTTTGGACGAACTCGAGCCAGGCGGGGTCGGCGATATGGGAGCGGTCGAGGATGGAGAGCGCCGGTCCCCGTCCCAGTTCGGTGGAGGGCGAGGCGTCGCGGCCGATCCAAGACGGCGGTCCCTCACCGGCGGCGGTACCCTCGACGGCGATGTAAACGTCGGGCTTCACCGCGTTCCCTATCACCCGCGCCCCCCGGACGCCTATCTCCTCCTGGGTGGTGAAGGCGGCGTAGAAGGGCGTTCCGCCGGTCAGTTTCGGCGATCCCTTGACGACTTCCGCGATGACGGAACAGCCGGCCCGATCATCGAAGCACTTCCCGAAGACCCGGCCACCCTGTTCGAAGTATCGGGTGTCGTAGTAAATCCCGTCCCCCACGGCGACGAGCTTCTCCGCCTCCTCCTTCTTCGAGCAGCCGATGTCCACGTACAGCTTGTCGTAGTCCAGGACTTGCTCGAACTCCTCGCGCTTCTTGTGCAGATGCGGGCTCTTCATGCCGATGACGCCCGGTACCCCGGAATCCTCGTGGCGGACGACGACCCGCTTGCTCAGAAGCACGCGGTCATCGGTGCTTCCCATCTTTTGGAACTTCAGGTCGCCGGAGCCGGTGATTTCGCTCGCGACGAAGCCGACCTCGTCCATGTGGGCCGAAAGCAGGAGGCGCGGCCCCTTATAGCGGGCGCGGCCGGACACCCGCACGATCAGGTTGCCCAGGGTGTCCACCTGGTGCAGGTCCACCTTCTTGGAGATCTCGCCGAGGATTAGCTCGCGGACCTCTTTCTCGTATCCCGACGTACCGAAGGCGTTGGAGAGCTTGTCGAGCATGGATGAATCCTTTACCAGTCCACCGGCGGGATGACCGGCAGCCCATCGGCGTCGGCGATGGCGAGGATCAGCCGGCCGGCGTTCTTCACGTCGCCCATGTCCAGCATCTCCACCGTGGAGTGCATGTAGCTCAGAGGGATGCCCAGGTTGATGGTCGGGATGCCGGAGTGCAGGGTTTCGACGGTGGACCCGTCGGTGCCGTAGGGGCTGGGCCAGAAGAACTTCTGGTGGGGGATGTTCTGGGCCGCGGCGACCTTAAGGGTCGTCTCGACCAGGTCGGGGTAGTTGTTGAGACCGAAGCTGACCGACGGCCCCTTGCCGAGCTCGACGGAGTCCTTTTCCGGAACGCCCTCGTGGCGCCCCTGGTCCACGTCTACGACGATCGCACAGTGCGGCTCGATCCCGTAAACCGCCGCGTAGGCGCCGACTCCGGTACACTCCTCCTGCACCTCGGCGACGGCGTAGATGTCGTGCTTGTGCCGCTGGCGCCGGGCGAGCCGGAGCGCCCAGGTGAGGGCGGCCACGGAACAGCGGTCGTCGGCCCCGGCCATCACCCGACGGTCGTTCTGCAGCTCGACGAAGGACGTGGGGTAACCCACGGGGTCGCCCACCCGGACTCGTTTCCGCACCTCGCGCTCCGGGAGCCCGGTATCCAGGTAGAGGTCGTTCCAGGAGGTGACCTTATTCTTCTCGCCGGCCTGCTGCAGGTGGGGGGGGACCGAGCCGACGACGCCCTTCACCGGCTCGGAGCCGCACACGGTGAGGAGCTGACCCGGCAGGATGCGCCGGTCCACCCCGCCGACCCGGTGCAGGCGCAGGTAGCCGCCCGGCTCGATCTTGTGCACCACGAGGCCTATCTGGTCTAGGTGGGCCAGAACGGCCAGGCGGAGCCTTTCAGCCTTGGGTCCGTCTCCCCGCTTGAACCCGATGACGCTCCCCATCCGGTCCGTGCGCAGCTCGTCGGTGTACGGCTCCCAGAGATCGCGGACGACCTGGGCGGCCGATTCCTCCATCCCGGTGAGCCCGATGGTTCCGGTGAGCTTTTTGAGGATCTCTTCCAAGCGGGCTCCCCTTTGGGTCGGTTCCTTCGAGGGCACAGTATACGGGGAATCCCCGGTATGGTCAAGGGGCAAGTGCGGTGGCGAAGCCGTAAAAACGGCGGTGTGCACGGACGCAAACCGCACCCCCGAACCGGCGCCGCAGGTTGACACGACAGCCGGGAAGGCCTAAAATCTCGCTTTGCGCGGGTTTTCACCGGGTTGCGAACCGGAGTCGAGTCCTTATTTTTGATGACACTATATAGAACATGAATATTCTGACACTTCAAGAGCTCACCCTCCGTTTCTACCGCTTCTGGGCGGACCAAGGCTGCCTTATAGGCCACGGCTACGACATGCCCACGGGGGCGGGGACCGCCAACCCGCTGACCTTCTTCGGCGTCCTGGGGCCGCAGCCGTGGCGTACCGCCTACGTGGAGCCCTCGCGCCGGCCCGACGACGGCCGCTACGGCGAGAACCCACACCGCTTCTACAAGCACTTCCAGCTCCAGGTCATCCTCAAGCCCTCGCCGGCCGACATCCAGAACGTCTACCTGGACTCGCTCCGGGCGGTGGGCATCGAGCCGCTGGACCATGACGTGAAGTTCGACGAGGACAACTGGGAATCCCCCTCCCTGGGCGCCTGGGGCACCGGCTGGCAGGTGCTCCTGGACGGGATGGAGATAACCCAGTTCACCTACTTCCAGCAGATGGGCGGCGCCCTGCTCAAACCGGTCACCGTCGAGTTGACCTACGGCCTTGAACGTCTGTTGATGCACATCGCCGGCGTGGATGACGGCTTCGAGCTCCTCTGGTCGCCCGACGTGAGCTACCGGCGGGTCCAGCAGATGTCCGAGTACGAGAACAGCCGCTACTCCTACGAAACGGCCGACGTGGAGCTTTACACGAGGCAGTTCGACGAGCTCGAGGCGGAGATAGAGAAACTTCTCCAGGCGGAAGAGCCGCTCATCTATCCCGCCTACGATCTCGTCAGCTACGCCGCCCACCTGTTCAACGTCCTGGACGCCCGGGGGGCGGTGGGCGTGGCCGAGAGGGCGCGTTACCTGGGCCGGCTGCGCAAGATTACCTCCGCTCTCGCCGCCCTCTACCTCGAACGAATCGAAAAGAGGCCGGACTGGATTCTCGGTTCCGGGGCGGTGGTTGCGTGATGGACTTCCTTCTGGAAATCGGCGTCGAGGACCTGCCGAGCCGCTTCCTCACCCCGGCCCTGGGCGACCTCGCGGCCCTTCTGCGCGAAAAGTTGACCCAGAATGACCTGGGCTTCGTCTCGATAACGGCCCTCGGCACCCCGCGGCGGCTGGCGGTCCACGCCTCCGGGCTCGCGGACCGGCAGCCGGAGAGGACCGACCTCAAGCTCGGCCCTCCCATCCACGTGGCTTACGACGGCGAGGGCAATCCCACCGCGGCCGCCATCAGCTTCGCCGCGAAATTCGGCCTCACCGAGGCCGACCTTGGGATAGCCCAGACGCCCAAGGGGGAACGGGTGCAGGTGGAGATAAAAACGGGCGGAGCATCCACGGTGGACCTGCTCCCCGGCATCTCGGAGGCCCTCGTCACCGAGCTGCCGCTGCCCAAGGCCATGCGTTGGGGCGCCGGCGAGGTGAGGTTCCTGCGGCCCATCCGCTGGCTCGTGGCCCTGGCCGACGACGCGGTGGTGCCGCTGGAAATAGGCGAGATCAAGGCCGGGCGCCACTCTAGGGGGCACCGTTTCCTGGCGGACGTCGAGTTCGAGCTGCCCGACGCCTCCCTGGACACCTACGTCCGCGCCTGCCGGGAACACGACCTCATCCCCGACGGCACCGCCGTGGACGACGAGGGGGGCGTCCAGTCGCCGGGAGAACGGTATTCGTATCTCAAAAAGCGTCTGGAAGAACTGCTCTCCGCGCACGGCAACGTAATTTTTGACGAAGAGCTGCTCCTCGACGTCACCAATGGGGTGGAGCATCCGACCTGTCTGGAGGGCGGGTTCGAGGAGCGGTTCCTGGAATTGCCCGAGGTGGTGGTCTCCAGCGTCCTGAAGGAGTATCAGAAGTACTTCGAGGTGCGCGACGCAACAGGTGCGCTCCTGCCGCGTTTCATCGTCGTGCGGGACGGTGGGGACAGGAACGTCGGGGGCGTCGTCGCCGGTCACGAGCGCGTCCTGCGGGCGCGGCTCACCGACGCCGCCTTCTTCTGGGATCAGGACCGCAAGCGGTCCCTGGTTTCGTTGACCGAGGAGCTCGCCGACCTCCAGTTCATCCGCGGTCTGGGAAGTTATTCCGACAAGAGGAACCGCCTCCTCACCCTCGTGCAGTCGGTCAACGCGGAGGGGTTTTGCGGCGCCGACCCGGCCGTGGCGGGACACCTCGAGCGGGCGGCCTCCCTGGCCAAGCAGGACTTGCTCACCCGTCTCGTCGTCGAGTTCACCGGCCTGCAGGGGCTGATCGGCGGCGAGCTGGCGCGGACGCAGAAGGAGCCCGAGCCGGTCTGGCGAGCCGTCTGTGAGCAGTACCTCCCGAAAAGATTTTCGGGCCGGGCGGAGGAGCTGCCGCAAACGGCGGCGGGATGCCTCCTGGCGCTGTTGGACCGGTTGGACACCCTGGCGGGGTGCTTCGCCATCGGTCTTTCCCCCACCGGATCGAGGGACCCCTACGGGCTGCGCCGCGCCGCGCGGGGGATCATCGGCATCGCCGCCGGGGTGGAGGGACACGAGCCCACGGGATTCGACCACGCGCGGCTCGACCTGGAACCGCTCCTGCGGATTGCGGTCTCGAATTTCAGCGGAACGACCAAGAGGGCTTTCGACGAGGGCGAGGTGTACGGGAAGCTGGTGGCCTTCCTCGCCGAACGCGCCCTCCGCCTGCTCGGAGAGCTGGGTCTGCCGACCGATGCCGTTCGGGCGGCGCTGGGGGCCTACCCGACCCGCCCCTGGTCCGCCTGGCGCTCGGCCCACTCCCTCGCCCGGGCCAAGGGGAGTACCGAGTTCGCCGACGTGGCGACCGGCTACAAACGGGCCTGCAACATCCTCCGCCAGGCAGCCAGGGAATTCGACCTCACCGAGTTTAAGCCCTTCGATGCGGCCAGGCTGGAGCAGGACGAGGAACGCAGGCTGGCGAAGCTGCTCGCCCGCGACGGGGAGGGGGTGGCCGCCGCAGTCCGGCGGGGAGACTTCGACGCCGCTCTGGGGAAAATCGCCGGCTTCCGCGAGGCAATAGACCGCTTCTTCGACGAGGTGACGGTTTTCACCGACTCCGAGGAGCTCCGCGACAACCGCCTGGCACTATTGAACGAGCTGGTGGGCGTTTTCGGCCGTGTGGGCGACCTCTCTTTAATCCAGGCCGAGTAGGCGACCCCTCCGGAGTGTGCGACCCGCGCCGCGGAGGGTCTCTTTATACCGTCCCGAGAGGGGAACCGGGAATCAAAGAACGTCGTATCCTGTTTGAGATTAACGTATTCCGCCGTTTTCAATCCCCGAAGCCCCGCCCGGGAGTTATCCGTTGCGCCCTGTCGTCCCGGTAATCCTGGCCTTCCTCGCCGTCCTCCTCGTCGTCGGCACACTCCGGGCGAGACCCGACGACGGCTACCGGATCGAGAGGTTCTACTACCGGATCAACCCGCCCAAACGCCACCCCTACGAGGCGTTCTTCACCCCCGAGCTCGAGAACCCGAGAACCCCCGGCTTCTACGAGGAGCTCGTCCTCGAGCCCTTCGCCTACGCACCTCCCACCGCCGAGGAGCTCGGGGAACGGCTCTGGAGCTACAACCGCACCTACGACGCCTTCGGTGATCCCTACCCCTACCCCTTCAACCTCGACGAGTGGTCCGAGCGGGTGGCGAATCTCCGGTTCCGCGAGCGGACCTACGCCCGCGAGGCCGACGAGGGGCTCATCGGCGACATCTCCATAGACTGGCTCGCCACCACCCTGAAAATCACCGGCCGCAAGCTCTTCGTCCTCGGCTACACGTCCAAAACCTACGTAAATCCCCCCGACCCACTCCTGGTGGGTACCCAGGGTGATTTCAACATGGACCAGGAGACCCAGATCCGGGTCGAGGGGACCATCGCCGAGCGGGTTACCGTCAACGTGGACTACGACGACACCCGGGAGAACGACTCGCGGAACAAGCTGTCCCTCATCTACACCGGCCGGGAGGACGAGCTCATACGCCGGGCCGAGCTGGGCGATGTCAACCTCTCCATCCCCGGGACGCGGTTCGTCAGCTACTCGGCGAAGAGCCTCTTCGGGGCCAAGGTCATCGGCGGGCTGGGCGAGTGGTTCACCTTCACCCTGATCGGCTCCCGGGAGAAAGGCATCACCGAGGAGGAGGAGTTCACCGGCACCGGCCAGCTTCAGCGGGAGGACATCCGGGACACGAGCTACTCGGAGCGGATCTACTACCGGGTGGACACCAACCCGGCCCACTTCGGACCGCAGTTGCAGATAGCCGAATCCCCCATTGACGGCAGCGCCCTCATCGAGATCTACGTTTATTCCTACGGCCAGCAGCGCGACCCCACCTACACCTACTACTCGCTCGACGCCCAAATTTACTCGGACGGCGAGGGGGGCAACCCCACCGACCCGCCCATCCCGACAGGCGATGATCCCATCAGTTCCAACTTCTGGCGCCGGTTGGAGAACGTGCAGGATTTCTACGTCAACAAGGCGACCGGCAGGGTCACCTTCTCCACCAGCATCAGCACCACCGATTACGTGGCGATCAAGTACAAGGTGGCCAGCCCCTCCAGCCCCACCGGCGTCATCTACTCGGTGGGCTACGGTGGAGGTGCGACGGCGAACCCCAAGCTCGTCAAGAGCGGGATCATCAACCCGCTTTTGACCGGGTACATGTACCACAACATCTACTACCTGGGGGCTTCCGGGCTGCAGAACGACTCCGACTTCATCCTGGAGATTTTCGACCTCCAGGACCGGGCCAACGACGCCGACGACTTCGACGGGGACGGCAACACCTCGGAACCGCTGTTACGCGTCTTCGGGCTCACCCGCGCCGCCGACGGCTCCGACGACCGGGTCAACATCAACTACATAGACTTTGCCAACGGCCTCTTGATCTTCCCCAAACGCTACCCCTTCCAGAAGGAGGGTGAGGAGGGCACCGACGAGGACGCCTACGACGAGAGCTACTCCCGGCGCAACCACCGTTACGACATCCACGTGGAGTACCACAGCGCCTCGGCCGTCCGCTTCCTCAAGCCCAACATCATCCCCGGCTCCGAGGAGGTGACGCTGAACGGCCGGCGCCTGGTCCGCGACGTGGACTACATCATAGATTACGACTCCGGGTACATCGAATTCCTGGTCCCCGGCGCCGACTCCTCGGACGCCGACCTGAATATAAAATATGAGTACAAGCCGCTCTTCGGCGAGGCCGGCAAGACGCTGGCCGGCGGCCGGCTGGAGTTCAACCTCGGCGACGTGCTGTCGCTGGGGGGGACCTACATCGGCGAGTGGACCGACTTACCGGTGGACAAGCTGGAGATTCCCGAGCTGCGGGCCATCCCCAGCTCCCATCAGGTGATGGACGCCGACGCCAGCCTGAACGTGCGGAACCAATTCATGACCGACTTCATCAACCTCCTGCCCTTCGTCGAATCGAAGGAGGAATCGAACATCACCCTCGAGGGCGAATGGGCCTACAGCTTCTACGACCCGAACCGGGCGGGTCGGGCTCACGTGGACGACATGGAGAGCGCGCACCAGTCCATCTCCTTCCCCGCCGACGGCGACGAGTGGGGCCCGAGCTCACCGCCGGTAACCCAGGACGGCGCCTACGACCAGGCCTACCGGAGGCTCATGAAGGTGGGGGATGAGGAGTGGATCCGCAGCCAGATAAACGACGAGTGGAACGAGGACGTCGTGCGCGTCATGGTTTTCGGCGCCGACGAATCGCGGCCGTTGCCCCAGGAGGCGGGGCAGTGGGACTCCGTTTGCCGGATAATCTCCCCCAACGGCCTGGACCTCGAGGAGAAAAACCTCAAGTACCTGGAGTTCTACCTCTACCGCCGCGGCGAGATCAACGGCGGCGTGCTGCACTTCGACATCGGGTTCATCAACGAGGACTCGGACGGCGATTACACGGGTTTCGGCTACGAGGGCTACGACACCGAGGACGAGGGGCTGCACGAGGGTATCTCCGACGACCTCTCCGATCCCGGCGAACTGGACGGGCGGTTGAACTACTCGGAGGACGAGCGCGGCTGGACCTTCAACAACACGGGCGACGGCGGCATCTACGACGAGGTCGTCATCGGTCGGAACAACTCCCTCCTCAACACAGAGGACCTGGACTTCAACCTCACCCTGGACACCACGGAGCAGCACTTCGGCTACGCCCTCCCCCTGGCGGACATCCCCGAGGAGTACCTGGGGCGCGACCTGGGCAACGGCTGGCTGGCCATCCGCATCCCCCTGGAAACCGACGAGACGCGGCCGGGGGACTACATGCCGCCTCTGTCCAAACTGATCAAGGCCATGCGCATCTGGATCGAGTCCGAGAACACCGGGGATTTCGTCGGAGGCGAGGACACGGCCGTCCTCGTGTACAACCTCCGGCTCACCGGCGTCCGGTGGGAGGCGCCGGTCACCGAGCCCGAAAACCCGAGGAATCACTTCGCCGTGGGCACGGTGAACTCCGAGGACAACCAGGACTACGAGCCGCTGGAGCAGCGCGAGGACACGCAGGGGTTTTTAATCCGCGAGCAGGCCCTCGACCTTGCCTACAACCTCGTCCGCTGGAACGACTGGGGCTACGACGGACGTTTCGGGCGGGGCTCCTTCCAACCGAATCCCCGGTTCCGCGACACCGGCGAGCCGGACAACGGCGAGGGGGACGGCATCCTGAACACCGAGGATACGAACCACAACGGCATCCTCGACCCCGGCGAGGACGTCGGGTGGTCCGGCTACGACCCGGAGGCCACCGGGGCCGGCAACGGTGTGCTGGACACCGAGGACGTCATCCGAGGCTACACGGTGCAGGAGTTCCTGGAGAGCCGCGACTTCACCACCCACGACCGTCTGACCGTATCCATCAACAACCGAAACCTGGACAGATCAGGCGAAGACCTCTTCTTCATCCGCTTCGGCACCGACGAGAACAACTACTACGAGGCGGCGATGCCCCTGGCGGCGCCGGGCTGGAACAAGCTGGAAGTGGACTTCACCGAGCTCATCGCCCTCAGGCAGGAGTACGAGGCCCTCGACCCCGAGGTGCGTCCGGAGACATACACGAGGAACAACCTCACCGTGGCCGGGTCTCCGCAGTTGGTACGCACGTACGAGGTCACCTGCGGCGTCGGGACCACCAGCCCCATGAGCGGCGCCTTCCAGCCGGGAGGGGGACTGGGTCGGGTCTGGGTAAACAATATAGACCTGGAAAACCCGGTCGTGCGCGAGGGGCTGGCTCAGCGGGGGAGGCTCTCGCTGAAGTTCGGCGACGTGCTCACCGTGGAGGGCAGCTACCAGAAGGTGGACGGGGACTTCCAGTCCATCGGGCTCCGGCGCACCGGGGTCACGGCCGAGGACCTGGACGGGGCGGCCACCCTGGCGCTGGGCGCTTTCATGCCCGACGATTGGCGCGTCAACATACCGCTGACCGGCTCCATGACCCACTCCACCGTCTACGTGGAAAACATCGCCGATTACGAGGGTTCCGTCGAAGACCTGGGCAAGACGGTCTCGGACACCGCCAAGGCCAACCTGGCCTTCTCGAAGACGGGCTGGCCCACGCTCGGCTTCTCCTACACCGACTACCGAGGGTTGAACGAGACGGCCCGCCGCAACGACCACGATGAGTCGGCGAGCGCCAGCTTCGATTACTCGTTAATCTCCGAGCTCTTCTTCGTCCCGACAAAGATAAACGCCCGGTACCTCTACAAGAAGGACTCCACCGATTACGACGAGGAAACGGGGCGGGTGGACACCATTACCGGAAAGGAAGAGGTCACCACCTCGGTAACCTGGCAGTTCATCCGCGGGCTGTCCTTCTCCCCCAGCTTCTCCATCTCGGATACCCGCGACCTGCTGCACTCCGAACCGGTGAGTCACACGCAGAACTCCGGGCTGATGCTCTCCTTCAGCCGATTCCGCCTGGCTCAGCCGTCGCTGGATTTCGGCACCACCTACTCGGAGCTCTTCAACCCCCCCTCGGATTACGCTTCCGAGACCTACGACGTGAGCGTCAGCAACAACTTCTCGGCCAGCCTGCCCCTCTCACTGGGAACCCTCATCGAGAAGTGGTTCGGCTCCTGGACGACCAACCTGAACTACACCCTCCGGAGGAGCTCGACTTACGACGAGGTCACCCAAAAGCCGCCCCCCGAGTACGTCTGGGGCTGGGACCACATCTGGCACGAGGCCGGCGAGCCCACCTATTCGGGGCGGGGCTACTCCTATCTCGTCTCGAACCGCTTCCGCCCGCTGGAGTTCTTCCGCGGATTCGACGACCCCGAGCTGGCGAGCTACGACGTCCTTCTCGGGGAAATCAAGTACTCTTTCTCCACGGACCTCTCCGAGGCCTACGGCAGCAGCAGCCGGACCTGGACCGAGGTCTGGCCCGCCGCCGAGCTCACCATCACCGGGCACAAGTATTTTCCCATCTTCGCGTCCCTGTTGCAGCAGTCCACGGTCAAGCTCTCCTACCAGAAACAGACGACGAAGTGGATCGGGGTCAGCCTGTCGCGGACGTACACACCGAGCATCTCCTGGCGCGCCGCCTGGTCTGACGACCTCTCCACCATGCTCTCCTACACCGAGGCCTCGACCATAACCGACGAGAGCGGGTCGGCGTACGGCATCGGCGACACCCACCGGGTCACCAACACGTACAACCCCGGGGCGAGCCTCACCTACGTGATGGAGCTGCCGGGCTCCTTCCGCATCCCCTTCCTCGGCGAGAACGTGCCGCTGCGCAACGAGCTGCAACTCACCGCGAGCTACAGCCTGACCATCGTCGAGAACAGCGTCTCCGGAGGCAGCCAGACGCCGCCCGACGACACCAATCGCCACACCGCCTCGCTCACCGGCGGGTACTACCTCACCACCAACATCCACGCCAATCTGACGCTGACCTACGAGGACTTTACCAACAAGACCTCGGTGGGTTACGACTACTCGAGCTTCGACGTGAAATTGGCTCTGGAGCTGAAGTTCTGACGCGGGACGGTGACGAAAAGGGGTACGGGTGCGGACACGCGCCCCCACGTCATCGCAATCCGCGAGGCGCGGGCCGGGGTTGGGGGTCGAAAAAAGGCGGGGACCGAACCCCGCCCGTTTTTAAAACACCGACTTCGCCAGAGCAAGATGTACGAACCTGAAAAAAAGGCGGGGGACCAATCCCCCGCCGTTTGAAACACCGAGGGCTACTAGAACGCCGGCAGGGTCTTGCCGACCAGCGGCTCGGAGAACTCCATCCCGGTATCGGGGTTGACCTTCTTGCGGATAATCTTGAAGTAGTACTCGGCCGAATCCCAGGTGTAGAACATGATCCAGCCGGAGAGCGTCTCGCCGGGCAGGATGGTCGCGGTGTCGGGCAGATAGGTTTTGCGCGGATCGCGGGAATCCTTCTGGTCGGACGCCATCGGCTCGTCGAAGTTGGTCTCCAAGGACTTGTACAGGCGGCAGTTCGCCAGCTCGAACTCGTAGGGCTCGGGGCCGCCCATGTACTCCGGATCGTTGCTCCGGTTCGTGATCTCGATGAGAACGAAGACCATGTACCTGTACGGCTCGGCGTTGAGCCTGTCGCCGCCGGAAAGCTCGATGGATGTCTCCCGGGTGTCGCTTTTAACCGAGAGGTCTACGGGGCTGTCGTCGGCGATGTGGCTCGGGATGCCCATGAAATCCTTGGCGTAATACTGGGAGGCGTAGTCGTCAATGATGACGGTCTTCAGCTCATCGGAGTACTTGAGATAGGCCCGCTTGGTGAGCTTCTCGGTGTGGATGGTGTCGTTCATGATGTAGAGATAGCCCTTAGGCGGAACGGGGCCCTCGTATACCAGGTCCTCGGGGGGTTCGGGCCAGCCCATGTACACCGTGTATGCGCAAACCACGCGGGTGCCGGTTTCTATATCCACCTCCTCCTTCAGGGCCGTCTGCACCTTGGCCAGCATCTCCTGGGTTTCCTCCATATGCTCGCCGCGCTCCACCTTGGTCAGGTATGTCTCGGCCGGGAGGAGGGCCACATCGAGGCCTTTCTTGTCGAAGTTGTCGAATTCGATGGACCCCATCTGGAACCAGCAGTCGTTGATGCTGTTCAGGACGCGTTCGTTGCCGACGCCGTGGTCCGTCAGAATATCGAGTATGTCGTCGAGCGGCAGCGAACCGGGGTCGGCGATGCTCTCGAAAATGTCACTGTACTCCACGAGGCAGGCCTGCCTGTACTCCTCCAGCGCGGCCTCGTACTCGTATTTCCCGTATAACTGGTCACCGGCGCCGCGATGCCCCTCGGTTCGATCCAGGGACAGTAGGTAGACGACGCCGAGGCAGATGATGAAGAGGACGAAGGTGACCAGAACGTTGAGATAGCGCTTCGCGCCCAATTCGACCTCCCGGGGTAAAGTCAACCAGCACCCGGCTTTTTGACTTACGGCTCCGCCGCGCCACACAACCGCCCGCGTCCGACCGGGGCGGACTCCCCGAAGGGCTAAGGCGATATCATTTACCCGTTCGCCCCACCTTTTATCACCGACACCGGCCCACCGGACCGATGGTGGCGGGGCGCGGAGTCGAACCGCGGACACGCGGATTTTCAGTCCGCTGCTCTACCAACTGAGCTACCCCGCCCCGCGGCCTTTTTACAGCAGGGCGAGCGTAGCAAGAACGGGTCGGACATGTCAAGGGTTCGGCCTATTCCACGAATTCCAGCCCGGCCAGAATCGCGCTGGCCAGACGGTCCGCCCCCTCGGGATCATCCCCGTACATCACGGGATCCAGGCAGTTGACGGTGACGTTCACCGTCTCGGTGTTCCGGCGCAGGAAGAGACTCCAGCCGTGCCCCATGAAATCGCTCGAATACTCGGCGCAATAACTCTCGTCCGCGCCGTAGGCCGCGAGCGCTTCGGGATGAAGGTACCACTCGCCGACGGGGAGGAGATTCGAACCGTACAGCAACCCCTCCTGCATGTCCGCCCACTGGGTGACGTCGTCGCTGCAGTCCACGCAGGTGGACACCTGGACGTTCCAACCGTCCGAAGGATCGGCGTAGAAGGCGGTCACGTCGGCCGAGTCGCTCAGCGACCACCCCGCGGGCAGGGGCACGGCCAGGATGCCCTTGGCCGGCGTCACGACCTGGGGCAGCTCCACACCGTCGTTCTCGTAGCGCATCCCGGAAGGCTCCTCGGGAGGACCGGGCACCTGGACGAAGAGCGTGGAGACGTTGAAGTAGTTGTCGAGGTACACGACCAGCCCCAACTCTGGGTACGACGCCCCGGCCGCGCGCACACCCAGGGGGGGACGACCGTAAAGGGCGACCACTTCGGGCCACGTCGCCCCGACCCCTATCCCCTCGGGGGTGATGATGGCGGGTGGCGGTAAATCCGCCATACCGCCCAGGGCCAGCCCGACGATGGGGAAGGTCATGGAATCCATGTCGTACTGGCCGATGACGGTGAAAGCGTAGGGTCCGTCCTCGAAGAAGTACCAGAAGGGGTAGTCCATTTCCTCCATCCCGCCGCCGACGCGATTGTACATGTCGGAGACCAGATCGCCCAGCTCCAGCTTCCCCACGAAACCCCGACCGGGGGTGAAGGGGGTGTCGCCGAAGAACTCCCAGTAACTCAAAGAACCCTCGGGCATGGGGTAGGTGGCCTCGGCGAGGAGCGCCCCGACCGCGAGAAGCAGCAGGGCCGTGACGGCTTTCCGGACCATGGTGTCTCCTTTGAACTCCAGGGAAATGGGCTGTCCCACACCCGATCATCATACCACAACGACG
>Ga0307378_10007013_pt1 | contig 15225 bp, 42 predicted proteins | sample UN1MG_FD_202238 | JGI IMG/M metagenome (GOLD analysis project Ga0307378, IMG submission 202238) | Soil microbial communities from Risofladan, Vaasa, Finland - UN-1 | ecosystem: Environmental > Terrestrial > Soil > Coastal area > Acid sulfate soil | place: Finland: Risofladan, Vaasa | collected...
CGGTCGCCGCGCTCACACCACATGGCGCGGCGAGACTTGGGCGCGCTGGGCGCGCTGGGCGCGCTGGGCGCGCTGGGCGCGCTGGGCGCGCTGGGCGCGCTGGGCGCGCTGGGCGCGCTGGGCGATCAGATTTCCTCCCCACATCCGTTGCACTCTTCGGACTCTTCGACAGAGTCGGCGAATACGACTTTCGGGAAATCATCGGTGTCGTATGTCCATTCCTCGTACCGATCGATCGCGTTCGCCTCAGCGATCATGTCCAGCGCGGTCTCCTCGTTCATGTCGCGGGCCGCGGGTGACGCCTCGCGGTTCGCGATCATCGATTCGATCAGACACGTTGGACACAAGGTTTCCGCCTTGTAGGTGTAGGCGACGATGGTGGCGGACTTTCGCAAGTACAGCATTTTCGTTTTCTCCTCGTTCGTTGTGGTGTATCTGGTAGAACGCCGCGGCGCCCGATTCATTCCCGATTCTTGTGTGACGTCCGTCACACAGTGGCGGACTCGATCGCTCGCGCCTCGCGTGGTGTGAGCATCGCCCATTCCCGCGCCTCGCGCTCAGTTGAGAACCCGCGGAGCAGATTCATCCCGACGCCTTGCGGAATCGCGAGCCAGTCGTTGCGACCAGTTTGCATAAGCGATCCGCACTCGCCGACGTTCGTCCATCGGTTGTTCATGATGTTTCCCTCGTTCGTTGTGGTGTATCTGGTAGAACGCCGCGGCGCCCGATTCATTCCCGATTGTTGTGTGACGTCCGTCACACGGCGCCGGTCGCTGAGACAAGTGCGATGCACGCGTCCAGCGTCGCGTCTTGAATCTCGTCGATTCGGTCCGGATCTATCCCGGCGTCAGTCATCCCGGAGCGGTACACCGCGCGGACTTGGTCGACGAGATTCATCTGAATCGTGGCTGTATCCATTTTCGTTTTCTCCTCGTTCGTTGTGGTGTATCTGGTAGAACGCCGCGGCGCCCGATTCATTCCCGATTCTTGTGTGACGTCCGTCACACTCAGCGAGTCAAGTCAATCATCCGTCCATCGTCCTTGACACCGACAAACACTTTCGGACCGTTCGGACCGTGAAGCGTCCCTTCCCACATCCGCGTACCGTCGGGATGATCGCGGCATCGCGTCGCGTTGTATAGGCCATCCCATCGCTCGCTGATGAACCCCTTAACCTTTTCGTGCTCGCTCATGTCCGTCCCTCGTTCGTTGTGGTGTATCTGGTAGAACGCCGCGGCGCCCGATTCATTCCCGATTCTTGTGTGACGTCGGTCACACTCGGAGCATCGCCACCGCGTCGTTGTATGAGTCGACGAACACTCCAACGCCGACGCGTTGTTCGATGTCGTGAAGGTTCCGCTGAGTGCGCAAGCCGCGCTCAGCGTCGTCCAGCGCGGCCAGTTCGGCCGCGAGGTCGGCGACGTCAACCGCTGAGATGTTCGGAGCGAGGAGATCCTGACGGAGGATCTCTTGAGTACGTTCCCAAGCGTAGGTTTCGGTGTCCATGATGTTTCCCTCGTTCGTTGTGGTGTATCTGGTAGAACGCCGCGGCGCCCGATTCATTCCCGATTCTTGTGTGACGTCCGTCACAGTCCGGCGTCAGCCTTCAATTCAGCGAGCCGCTTTTGCGCGGTGTATATCGACCGACGGACTTGATCCTTGTTCGTCGCGGTCGCGAGTTTCGCCCGATGACTTGCGATGACTTGCTCACATAGTTTGATCGCATTGGCGCTCATGATGTTTCCCTCGTTCGTTGTGGTGTATCTGGTAGAACGCCGCGGCGCCCGATTCATTCCCGATTCTTGTGTGACGTCCGTCACCCGATCCGATGGTCGATTCCGTAGGCCGGAAGGATGAACTGGTAGAGAGTCTGATAGTCCACCATTCCCTCGTCCTGAGCGTCGGCAAGAATCTTTCCACCCGCTAGGGCTACCGCTTTTGCCAGTGCTCGAATTCCCATCATCGTGCGATCTCCTCGTTCGTTGTGGTGTGAGTGGTAGAACGCCGCGGCGCCCGATTCATTCCCGATTTCGGTGTGCCGCTTGTCACATGTGACCGCGGTCACTTTGTGACCAAAGTCACGGTGGAAACTGAGTTTCCGACGGTACGATGGACACCGAGACCGCGCTCGCGAAACGCGCCCGAACTGGGCGCGCGCTGGGCGCGCGCTGGGCGCCGAATCGGAGCGCGCTGGGCGCGATTTTGCTGGGCGCGAACTGGGCGCGAACTGGGCGCGATTTTGCTGGGCGCTGGGCGCGATTTTGCTGGGCGCTGGGCGCTCGAAATCGGGCGCTCAGTCGTCGACAATTTCGGCGTCAATCACGTCAGAATCTGGGTCATGACCTGCGACAATGTTCTCAGACGGCCCTGAAGGGGTCTGTGAGGCGTTCGAAGTGCCCTCGGGTACTTGGCTGCCAGAAACCTCTTGGAGGCCAGCAGCGGGCAAACTACGGCGCTCTCGGAGTTCCCTGAGTTTGTCCGCGGCGGATACCTGAGCGTCATCAGATGTCGCCCGATGAGTCACCTCGCCAGAAACGTGCGATTCGGTCACCCGATGCTCGGCGTACTTCGCCGGACGCTCACCACGCAGCAGGAACATCAAAAGCCCATCGGAGTATTTCTTCCGAACACCGACCTGATCGCCCTTGTGGAAAATCGGTTCATCCCAGCCCTCCGTCGCACGCTTACGAGCCACGTCTTCGAGGTAATCCACCGAATCCGCCGTGGCATTCGCAAACGCCGCGTCGTAATCAGGATCCCCGACCCAGGTGTAGTGAGTTTGGCGGGCCACGCCCGACTCACGGCCCGCCTTCGCCAACGTCCCCGAAAAACGAAACGCCGTCAGGAACCGCCGTTGATGGGCGGTGATTCGGTCCCAGGGGTCTCCGCAGGGGTCTCCGCTCGGGTTTCCGCTCGGGGTTCCGTGGTCGCCTTCGGTCTGAATTTCCGCTTGTCCCATCGGTTCCCTTTCCGGAGTCATGTCGTTTCTCGTCGTCGCTCAAGTGTGCCACGCCGGTGGGGGTGTCGGCTATGTCGTGCATTCCTTACACGTCCCACTCTCAACACTTCCATATCTGTAAACGGTTTCACGATTATGTACTCATTCACTCACTTCATAAGTACATAATCACGAATCGACTTTAGTTTTTGGAAGTGTTGAGAGTGGGACGTGAGACGTTTCGCGTTTCGTTCTCGGATCTCCGAGTCTGTCGGGTCTCTTCACATCCTTTCGATGGTTTCCTGTTTCCAGGAATGATTCTCATTCTCCCCTACCTCGGGGTCCGGCGCTCCAATTTCTCCCTCCTCCCTCCCTCCCTCGTCCCCTTACAGACAGACACGATGTGTCAACCTGTCAGGACATGACGTACTCCACGACCGATTCCCAGTCGACTTCGGACCAGTCGAATCCGTCCATCCCGTCGACCCCGTTCAGGGTTTCCCGGACCAGTTCGGCCACTTCATCGGCCGCCATCTCGTTCCCTTCGGCGGTGAGTTGGACCTCGTCGTAGAGGCCCTCGTCGTTGACGATGTGGCGACAGATTTCGTCCGTTTCCCAGGTGTCTTCGGTGACCGTTTCGGTGCTCATTTTCGTCTCGTTTCGTTGTGGTGTGAAGGGTTCAACAACTTGCCACCGGTTCTATTCCCCGGTCGGGTGTGTCATCCGTCACAAGGCTCAGCCGTGCGTGGCACTGTTGTGGCGGTGGCATTCCTTGAGTGCGGCCGCTTCGGTCAGGTAGTGGTGGCCGCTGTTGAGTCCGACACGGCACGCGTCGCATCGGGCGAGCCAGTACCGCGTTCCGGACGAGTAAGTGCACGGGGCGGGCTGTGCGGTGGTGATCGTTTCGGTGCTCATTTTCGTTCTCGTTTCGTTGTGGTGTGAAGGGTTCAACATCGTTCGCCCTGATTCATTCCCCGATCGGATGTGGCATTTTTCACATCCGGTCCGGCCGACGTAGTCGGCTGTGCCGGTGTGGCGTTTGTCACAGCCACTTTTTGGGATCAAGTCCGGCGGCTGTAGCCCATGCGACGGTCTCGTCGCGCCATGCTCCACAGTCGTCACAGTCGTCGTAGTCCCCGCAGTCGCACGCCGTTCCATCGAGGGTGATGGCGTCGCACCCAACGGTCTCACAGCGGCGGTGTGGAGTCCCGGTGAATGTGGAGGTCCGGAAGGTTGGTTCGTAGTTGTGGTCGTGGTCGACGATGTTCATGTCGTGCTCGTTTCGTTGTGGTGTGAAGGGTTCAACAACTTGCCACCGGTTCTATTCCCCGATCGGATGTGTCGTTAGTCACCTTCTGTCAACAGTGCTCGGGTTGCCGTTTCGCCAAGAGTGAAGGCGAGGAACGCGAGTTGTCTCTCCGGTCCGCCGTTGTTTATCTCGGTCGCTGTGAGGGAGGCCGCGTCGTGAACGGTCTCGTCGAGATCCTCTTGAGTGAGGCCCGATGCTGCAAAAAGTTCATTGAGGGATGGCTTCGCTGTGCTCATGTCGTGCTCGTTTCGTTGTGGTGTGTCAGGTAGAACGCCGCGGCGCCGGATTCATTCCGTGACGTTGGTCACAGGGTGCGGGTGCCTCTGGTATCGGTCCACTGGCGCGGGCCGTAGTAGGCGCGGACGTGGTCGGTCCGGACGTAGGTCATCCGGAAGTTGACCCAGTCGGGGGATTTTGCCGCTTCGTTGTCTACCCATGCGCGGGCTTCGTCGTAGGTGTCGAAGAGGTAGACGGCGCATTCATCGGCGCCGTCGGGGTCGCGGGGTCCGTCGCTGGTGTCGACCCATACGATCGTTTTGTCGGTCATGTCGTGCTCGTTTCGTTGTGGTGTGAAGGGTTCAACAACTTGCCGCCGGTTCTATTCCCACCGGCGGCGTGTCGTTGGTCACACCCGGTCGGCGGGGACCACAGTGCGGATCCATGTCCCGGGCCGGTCGCGAATGTCGACGCCGTAGGACTGCACAGTGTCGCCGAACCAGTTGCGGCCGGTGATGGTCGCCGTGCGCCCCTTGTGGAGGCCGAACGAGTCGCCGGTTTCGGGGATGACGATTTCGGCGCCGATGGGGAGGATGTCGTTGCTCATGGTCTCGCTCGTTTCGTTGTGGTGTGAAGGGTTCAACATCGGTCGTCCCGATTCATTCCCTATTTCGGTGTGTCGTTGGTCACACGGCTCGGCACATCAGGCAGAACATCCGTCCCTGTCGAATTTCCATTTCGACGATGGGGAGGCGGCCGTCCGTCCACTGCATCTCGCGGGAGACGTGGTCAGCGATGGTGGAGAGGGTTTCGATCATGTCGTGCTCGTTTCGTTGTGGTGTGAAGGGTTCAACATCGGTCGTCCCGATTCATTCCCTATTTCGGTGTGTCGTTGGTCACACTTCCGCCCGATTCGGTGGGGGTCTCGAATGTGACGTGGCCGATGAGGTCGGTCTCGGGCCGGTCCTCTGGCGCGTAGGGAGGGATGCGCACGAGGTCGCCGGTGGCGGCGATGGGTCCGCCCCACAGGCATTGTGCCTCTGCCTGCTCGGCGAGGCTGTGAAGGGCGGCGGCGACGGTCTCGCTGTCGGTGCCCATGTCGATGCGGATGACTACTTGGCTGCTCATGTCGTGCTCGTTTCGTTGTGGTGTGTCAGGTAGAACGCTGTCGGGCCGGTTTCATTCCCTATTTCGGTGTGACGTCGGTCACACGTCGGCACGTCCGCGGCACGCTTGTTTGGAGCGGCGCGCTGGTGTGTCTTGGTCGTAGGTACGGGAGGCGCCGCGCCACGTCTGAGGTGTTCCGCCGTTGGCGAAATGCTGGGCACGGCGTAGGCCGCGCACGTCGGCCATCTGGGTACTCTGGGCGTTCCTTTTCTTGCTCATGTCGTCCTCGTTTCGTTGTGGTGTGAAGGGTTCAACATCGGTCGTCCCGATTCATTCCCTATTTCGGTGTGTCGTTTGTCACATCGAGTCCATCGCACTCTTCGCAGAATACGGTCTCGTTGTCGAGGAGGGACGTGACCCATTCGGACGTGAATCCGCAGAGGGCGCGGCGGCCGGTCTCGTCTTCGGGGATGTGCAGGACTCGGGTATCGAGTTCCGGGTCGATGAGGTAGTAGTCCATGTCGTGCTCGTTTCGTTGTGGTGTGTCAGGTAGAACGCTGTCGGTCCCGATTCATTCCCGATTGTTGTGTGACGTTGGTCACGCCCGACTGGCGAGGTCGGTCAGGTGTCGTGCGGCGGCGGCCCGGGTGACGGTACGACCGTCAAGGGTGACCACGGTACGGGTGCGGCCGGTGAGGGCGTTGTGGAAGGTTCCGACGCTGAGGGTGCCGCGCAGGACGTGTCGCCCGCGGGAGGGACTCCACCACAGCCATCGGGCGGTGAACCCGTTGTCGGTGTCGGTGACTTGCCATCCGGCGCCGGTGGCGAGGGTGTGAAGGGTGTCGGTGAAGGTCATGGTCTCGCTCGGTTCGTTGTGGTGTGAAGGGTTCAACAACTTGCCACCGGTTCTATTCCGGATTCTTGGAATTTTTCAGTAGTGAGCGGGTCCGGAGCAGAGGTCGGCAGATAGCCCGTGTTCGCACTCGTCCGGCTCTACCGCGTCGAGGTCGGTCCACCCCTGAGCATGGAGGTGGTCGGAGAGGGCGTCGGCGGCGCTCCAGGGTTCGTAGGGGGAGACAGTGGTCTGATGGATGGTCGCTCCGATCGTGATCTCGTAGCCTTGCGGGGGACGTTGCCCGGGATCATCGGCGTACCATTCGGAGAGGTCGATCGAAACGGGACGAACCCGGGCGAGTTCACCCTCGTTGGTCATCCAGTTCCAAGCGGTGACCGTGTCGTTGCTCATGTCGTGCTCGTTTCGTTGTGGTGTATCTGGTAGAACGCCGCGGCGCCGGATTCATTCCCGATTGTTGTGTGACGTTGGTCACGACAGGGTCGGGGTCGCGTTCTGGTCGGCGATGACTTGGCGGGCGGTGAAGGGCTTTTCCTTCCCATTGAGCCAGTACACATCGCACGCCGAGTCGCTCGGCGCGAAGGTTCCGAGGCGCTTGCGGGCGGTGATGAAGAGGCCGAAACAGGCGGTGAGGATGATGTACTCGCTCGGGTGTTCGGCGCTGTAGGCCGCGGCTTCGATCTTGGCTTCGGCGAGTCGTGGGGAGACTTCGATCATGTCGTGCTCGTTTCGTTGTGGTGTATCTGGTAGAACGCTGTCGGTCCCGATTCATTCCCGATTCCCGTGTGACGTCGGTCACATGCGGCCCGCCGGGAGACCCTCCGCCCCACCACGAGGCGGGAGGGTCCGGCAGCCGTCGCGAGGAGAGCGGGACGGTGCCGTTGGCGGGCGACTGGGCGCGCTGGGCGCGCGCTGGGCGCGCGCTGGGCGCTGGGTATCAGAGTTGGTCGGTGACCCATTCGAGGAGGGTTTCAAGGGTGGCGCCGTCGAGGGTCCAGTCGTCGATGCCACCATCGAGGTTGAGGCCGAAGGCGTTGCGGGCCGGACCCCTGTCGGCGAGGGTGTCGATGTAGTAGCGGGAGACGAATTGCCCGGGCTTGTTGTGCATCGGGTAGCGGGCGTCGTAGAACTCCACCATCGGGCCGTGGTCGTGGCTGTCGTCGTGGATGATGCTGTCGGTGAGGCCGTAGCGGTCGCCGACGGCGATGACTCGGGCGAAGAATCCGATGCCGTTTTGGGCGATGACGGTGGGGCTGTAGGTGGTGCTCATGGTGTCGCTCGTTTCGTTGTGGTGTGAGGGGTAGAACGCTGTCGGTCTCGTTTCATTCCGTGACGTTGGTCACAGGGCGATGGCGTGGAGCCAGTCGGTATCCACAGGGATGCCGTTGTCGTTCCAAGTGACCGACTCGGGGTTGTAGTCGCTCAGGTCGTCGATGGTGTAGGCGTCTTGGACACTTTGCCCGCCTTCGCGGATCGGCTCGTCTTGGCACAGGTATTCGTCGATAGCGTCTTCCATTGAGGAGGCGAGGACGAGGCGCACCATTGTCGGCTCGAATCCGCCGGTGTGGCTCAGGATGTAGCCGTGGATCGGGTTGGATGAGTGGATGAGTTGCGACCGGTCGATGTCGTGCTGGTAGCCGTTTCGGGTGATGAGCATGTTCGTTCTCGTTTCGTTGTGGTGTGAGGGGTAGAACGCTGTCCGTCCCGATTCATTCCGTGACGTTGGTCACACTCGGTCGGGTCACCCGTCCCTGCCTCCCATCGACCACAACGACGATGGGAAGGCAGGGGGCGCCAACGGGGAGTTGGGCGCGCTGGGCGTGCTGATGACTGGGCGCCACGGCTGGGCGCTGGGTCGGTCTAGTGGGGGTCGATGGCGTGCTCGGCTTGGCGGATCACTTGGGCGATGTCGGCGAGGATGTAGTCGGCGAGGGGTTGGGCGGCGAGGGGTTGGGCGGTGGCGGTTGGGCGTAGGCCGTAGTCGATGTCGAGGCCAGCGTCGGAGAGGGCGGTGACAAGGGCGTCGGCAGGGGTTTCGTCCCAGGGGGCGGTGTTGGTGCGGGTGAACGGTTGGCTGGTGAAGCAGGCCGTGGCGCGGGTGGCGAGGTCGTGGATGGTGGAGGGGTCGTCGCCTTCGTTGACGATGACGGTCGGCTCGGCGGTGTTCATGGTGTCGCTCGTTTCGTTGTGGTGTGTCAGGTAGAACGCTGTCGGGCCGGTTTCATTCCGTGACGTTGGTCACATGCGGGTGCCGACGTAGTGGGGGTTCGGTCCGGCTTGATCCCAGTACGCCTTGTGGATCCAGTCGTCGTTGGGGGGACCGTCCTCCTCGTTGGCGGGGAGCCATTCCTCGCAGTCGCGGCACGCTTCGGCGCCGGGAGGGTTGCGGGCATCGCAGTTGGGACAGGCTGGGTCGGTGCTCATGTCGTGCTCGTTTCGTTGTGGTGTGTCAGGTAGAACGCTGTCGGTCTCGATTCATTCCGTGACGTTGGTCACACCGGGAGGGCGTCGATGGCATCCAGGAGGGGTTGGATGGCAACCCACGGGATACTCAGGTCGTCACCGGTGCGGCCGTCGCCTTGCTCGCGCAGGGCGGCGCTGAGGGCGACAACCTGCTGTAGTGGTGCGGGTGCCTCTGACTCGTCGTCGAATTCGGGCACACCGGCCCATTCGAGGAGTTCGACATCGCCGGGGTCGATGTGGTCGGCGAGTCCTGCCAGTTCGGCCAACTCAGCCAGGGAGATGCGTTCGTTCTGGATTTCTCGGCGGAGGTATTCGAGGCGGTCCTGCACTGTCTCGTCGGGGAGTTTGACACAGGGGCAGAGGTGGAGGTCGTCGAATTCGGGCCAGACGACATCGGGGTCTTCGGCGTTGTCGGCCATGTGGTCGGAGTAGATGTCGATGACGATGGCCTTGCGGCTGTCGGCGTCGATTTCCCATCCGGCTTGACTGCCCATCGCCTTGTTGAGTCGGACGCCGTCGCGGCATCCGACGGCGTGGACGTGGAAGGTTCCCAGGCTGTCGTCGGGGAGGTTCGGGCCGATGATGATGACTCGTTGTGTGCTCATGATGTCGCTCGTTTCGTTGTGGTGTGAGGGGTAGAACAACTTGCCACCGGTTCTATTCCACCGGCGGGGGTGGCGTCGGTCACAGAATGTTCCCTACGGCGTGGTCTCGGCGCATGAAAACCAACTGCCATCCGTAGGCGTCGCTCATTTTGAGTGTTGATCTGTCTCCGACACCTATACCGATTTCGGCGTGCCCTTCTCCAGCGAGCGTGTGGGGGGAGAGGAAGCGGGCGATGGCAGTGAGGGTTTCGATCATGTCGTGCTCGTTTCGTTGTGGTGTGAAGGGTAGAACGCTGTCCGTCCCGTTTCATTCCGTGACGTTGGTCACACCGTGTCGAGGGTGAGGGGGAGGATCATGATGTTGTCGAGGACTTTGTCGAGGCCGGAGGACTTCACAGCCTCTTGGATCCGTTCGAAGTCGGAGGCGCGGATGACGATGGCATCGTTGCCGTCGAGGAATTCGGCCATGCTGTCGGTCAGTTCGATGGATCGGTTCATGTCCGTCACCCGGCGCCTTCGCACCACAGGACCGGCTCGTCCCTGTCGATGCCATTGGAGGCGTCGTCGTAGCCTCGGGCATAGTTCGGGTCGTTCTTGTAGGCGCTCTGATCGAGGTGTCCGTCGCTGTCGAGGTCGCGTCCGCCATCGTCGTGCCCGTTGGCGTAGGCGTCGCTGTCGAGGTCGGGGGTGTCGTAGGTGTCGCTCATGGCTGTCCTTCGGTGATGACGTTGGTCAGTAGGCCCGAAATCAGGCTGCTGGCGGTCTCTTCGATGTGCTTGCCCCACTCTTGGGCACGCTCCAGGGCGACCGCGGGGTCGATGTCGTGGTCTTCGGCGATGGAAGCCACGTCGCTCTCAGTCCATACACAGCGGACAATTTCGGTGGATGTTTCGGTGCTCATTTTTCTCTCGTTTCGTTGTGGTGTGAAGGGTTCAACAACTTGCCGCCGGTTCTATTCCCACCGGCGGTGTGGCGTTTGTCACGCCTTCCCGGCGACGATGAGGGCGATGGCGATCTGCTCGCGCAGTCCTCGGAGTGCCTCTCGGGTCATGGTGACGTCCTCGGAGAACGGGTAGTTGCCGCCCATGTCATCGGCTTGTGCGGCGACTTCGTCGCATCGGCCGAGTGCATTGAGGAGGTGGCTTCGGAGGTTTTCGGTGCTCATTTTCGTCTCGTTTCGTTGTGGTGTGAGGGGTAGAACGCTGTCCGTCCCGTTTCATTCCGTGACGTCGGTCACACCGTCAGACAACCTCTTTGAGGGCGAAGTTGGCGAGGGCGCAGGCGGCGGAGCGGAGGCGGGCGTAAGCGCGCTGGGCGCGCTGGGCGCGCTGGGCGCGCTGGGCGTTCATCGGTCGATCACCGTTCGTTCGGCGGCCAGGATGGCGGCGGCGGCGGGCATCCCGGCGACCAGAGCCTTGATCTCTTCGGCCAGGGCCTCGTTGTAGGCGGGGCTTCGTCCGCTGGATCGTTTGTCGCGGGTGCCGTCGACTTTCAGGTCGTAGCCGCTGAATGAGACATTGATGGTGGCCGGGTATTCCTCTCCGTCTTCGGTGACGGCGGGGTTGACTCGGACGTTGGCTCGGATGATTTCCACCAGGCCGACGCCGCGTCCGTAGCGGTCGTCGCTTGTGACGCTGTCGACGCTGAACGTGGTCGTGAATTCGTCGTGGTGGGGGCGGTGGGTGAAGGTCATGTCGTGCTCGTTTCGTTGTGGTGTGTCAGGTAGAACGCTGTCGGTCTCGTTTCATTCCCGATTCGAGCGTGACGTTGGTCACACCGCGAGGGCTTCGGTGGAGCAGGCGGCTCGGGCGCGGTCGGCTTCGGTCTTCCATTTGAAGGCCATGCCGGTGGCGATCGATTCGAGGATGGCGCGCTGGGCGTCGGAGTCGTCGCCTTCGGCGACGTGCGCCTTTGTGGTCTCGGTCTCCGCCGCGGTGAGTCTCCACAGGCGGGCGAACGCGTCGAGGTTGAGGGCGTCGGGGTAGGCGGAGAGGCCGAGGTGGTACATGCCATTGGCGATGGCGTACATCGGGGTGCCGTTCTCGTCGGCGAGGTGGACGGCGACCACGGGGGTGAGGTCGGGCACGAGGGCCACGATGAGGTCGTGACAGCATCCGGCCATGTCCTCGCGGCTATTGCGGGTGGTGAGGGCCGTGGAGGACCAGTAGGCGTGCTTGTTGCCTGCCAGTTTGTGGAGTCCCGATTCAATGATGGCGCGGTACTTGGCGCCTTCGTCGGCGGGGTCGCGGTAGGTGACGGTGTCGATCCGGCGGATGGGCCATTCGACGTCGCTGTCGAGTTGGTCGACGGACTGATCCGCGATCTCGGTTTTGCGGGAGGTGATTTCCATATCTCGGCTCATTTCGTTGTGGTGTATCAGGTAGAACGCTGTCCGTCCCGTTTCATTCCGTGACGTTGGTCACAGAAGGTCGACGATGGCTCGGAGGGTGTCGATGTCGACAGCGATGTTGGCGACCTTTTGATAGGTCTGTCCGTCACGGTGACGGACAACTCGGAAGGCGACGTGCTTCCCGTCGGGGGTGACTTCAACCTCGGAGAAGGTGTGGACCTGCCTCCCCCAAACGTCGAGCATGTCACCCTCGTCGATGTGGTGACAGCCGTCAGGGTCCAGGGTGTAGCAGGGGGCGAATCCGAAATCCTCGGGGAGGAGTCCGATGGTCCCTGCGTTGTTGAAATTGATGCTCATGGTGTCGCTCGTTTCGTTGTGGTGTGAGGGGTAGAACGCTGTCGGTCTCGTTTCATTCCGTGACGTTGGTCACACGATGAATCCGGATCCTCCACAGAGGATGCAGCGGTTTCGGTTGGGGAGGATTCCGGCGCCGTCGCAGTTGTGACAGGTGGCTGGGCGCTGGGTGCTGTTGGCTTCGGCTTCGCGGCATGGCGGGCAGAGGCCATCGTCGAGGCGGTCGTCGAGGCGGTGGCAGCCGTCGCAGAGGGTGAGGTCTTCGAGGGTGGTGTGCATGGTGTCACTTGATTTCTGATAGTTCGGTGTCCCCGCCGAAAATTTCGATCATCCTGCCCATTTCGAGGAGGGCCGGGGCTATCCGCGAAGTACCCATCCATGATTGGATTGTCTCGGTGGGCGCTTCGCTCAGGGTGTCGGCCGCCATCCATAGGGTCGGAGCGTCACCCTCCCCCTGTCGGGCATCGAAGAACTTTGCCAGTGGGTCGCTCATTCGGTTTCGCATTGTCTCGTGCCTTTCGTTGTGGTGTGAGGGGTTCAACGCAGCGGCGCCGATTTCATTCCCGGCACTCATGTGACATTGGTCACGCTTCGACGAGAACTGCGAGGTGTGCGGCGAGGTGATTCGCCCGCCGTTCAGCCTTTTCGCGTTCGCGCTGGGCGCGCTGGGCGTTGATGTATTTGGCGGTGTCGATGGCTTCGCTCAGCGGGTAGTCGGTCTCGCCGATGTAGCCGTGGCACGATTCGAGGATCTCGCCGTCGGCGTCGACAACATCCCACGCGTACACGTCACCTTGTAGGTACGAGTTGTAGGTGGCGATCTCGTGCTTCACGATTTCGACGGCGTTGGCGATGTTCTCGGCGGTGACCTTCTCCCCGTACTCGGCATGGAGTTTCTCCCATGAGACGTAGGCGACCCCTGTCCAGCGGTGAGGCTCGTCGGCGTGCTCGGGGCACAGTTCGATCTTGGCGCCCGCCGGGGTGTCGTAAGAATGGAACGGGAGGAAGATGGGGGCGTTGTCGGCGAGACGGGAGCGCAGGTCGGCGGTGCCGTAGAAATCGTCGGTGAAGTAACTCCCGTGGTTGTTCTCTTCACCGTCGCCGAGGTTGTAGTCGCGACTCCAACTGACGAGGGTGGAGACGTTGTCCCATTCGCGAGGGGAGCAGTCGCTCCCGAACGGGTCGATGATGACTCGGGCGGTGAGGTTGCCGACGGTCTCGTCGGCGATGACGCAGATGCTCATGATGTCGTGCCTTTCATTGTGGTGTGAAGGGTTCAACGCCGCGGCGCCTAGATCATTCCATCTTTCGGTGTGACGTTGGTCACGTCGGGGTCGAGGTTCCGGCCCGCGCCCGCTCTACCGCTATGCTCACGTCGGGACAGGCGTGAGGGTCACGGGAACTGGGCGCTGGGCCGGGCGTCCGCTGGGCGGTCTCAGTCACTCAGCGGGCGGTCTATCGGGTCTCGGTGCAGAGGAGCCAACGACCGGGTCCGTCGGGGCGGATGACCATGCCATCGACAAGTTCGGTTTCGTAGAGGAGTCCCCGGCGGTAGTCCACGATCACCTTGTCGGGGTCGGTCGGTTCGGTGGCCCATTCGTAGCCGCGTGCGATCTCGTCGGCATAGTGCTCACCGGCGGTGGTGAGTCCTTTCCAGCCGACGTAGAGGACGTGCTGGTACTGGTAGACGGAGAACTGTGCCGGTACCCATGCGTTCATGTTGTCGCGGGTGGTGGCGGTGTGCCATCCGTTCGTATCGAGGCGGAATGATCCGTCAGGGTAGGCGGTGACGATGTTGGTCCAGTGGTACTTGACCGCGATCGCGTTGTCGGCGGGGTGGCGCTCGACCCAGAGGTTGTTGCCGATCTTTTTGCGGGCCATCGGCTTGCCGGTGCCGCCATGATGGGCGAAGGCGTCGAGGGTTTCGAAACAGGTTTCGGCGTTGCGGAGGTATTTGGGGGCGATCGTTGTGGTGCTCATGTCGTGCCTTTCGTTGTGGTGTGAAGGGTTCAACGCCGCGGCGCCGGATTCATTCCATCTTTCGGTGTGACGTTGGTCACGTCGAGGTTCCGGCCCGGTCAGACGCTCGGGGCGATCTTCTGCTCGGACTCGGTTCCGAACCAGATCGGTCCGTCGATTCCGTCGACTCGGATCTCGATAGCGACGATGGGCGCGATGGCTGGGCGCACTTCGATGACGCGGTGACGCTTGCCGTCCCGGATGAAGAGGTCTCCCACTTCGATGTGCTTCGCTTTCTCCAGAAAGAAAGCGATCTCGCGGGAGACTTTCACGGCATGGTCGGGAGGGAATCCGAATGACCCGTGCTCTACGGTGTCGATCCGGATGCACTCGGAGGTCTCGGGGACCACGTCTCCGACGACGGCGTACTCGAATACGAGGGAGAGGGCGTCAGGGTTGCCGGGAGGGTCGGCGTAGGGGTCGCCTTCCAGGTCAATCATGTCGCCGGGGAGAAGATCCTTGACCTTCCGACGCTCGTCGGGCTTCGTAGTGTTGCTGCTCAGGTTGCTCATGATCTCATGCTCCCCGTTTCTTGGCGGGTTTGGATGTGTCTTTGGTCACGCCCATGACTCCCATCATGATGCCGCCCATGTTGGTGATGGCCCACCATGCGAGCCACAGCCAGAGGGTGACTTGCACGAGGGATTCGAGGATGCCGTGCGCTATCGCGGTGCCGATGTAGAGGCAGACGATGACGGCGCCGACGATGCGGGAGAGGACGATGACTCTTCGCTCACTACTCACGCGGGTACCGGCGTGATCTCCATGCCGGGGGTGAGGACGACGGTCTCTCGCCCGTAGCCGGGGGTGTAGTTGATCGTCCACGGTCCCATCGTTCCGCCACGGGAGCCGGGGGTCTTGCACGAGACGAACCCGGGGAGGATACCCATGAGTCCGGCGCGGGTCGATGCCGTGACCCATTCGGACGGCACATCGTCGCGGAACATCATTGTCTGTTTCCTTCCGTCTCCGACGTTGTGTCGGTAGGCAATCTGCCAACTAACTCCCGCG
>Ga0307378_10007014_pt1 | contig 15225 bp, 19 predicted proteins | sample UN1MG_FD_202238 | JGI IMG/M metagenome (GOLD analysis project Ga0307378, IMG submission 202238) | Soil microbial communities from Risofladan, Vaasa, Finland - UN-1 | ecosystem: Environmental > Terrestrial > Soil > Coastal area > Acid sulfate soil | place: Finland: Risofladan, Vaasa | collected...
GCTCTTAGTATTGTAAATTTCTTTTGTATTTCTGATACTTCGTTTTCTGTTGATTCGGTTGTTTCAATGGTATCTTCTGCATTTTTATCTATAATCTCACCTGTTTTTTCTATACCCTTCTTAGTATCATCAGGTATATCCTTTCCCCATAGTTTTGCCCATAATACCCTAAATGCTTTTATTGCTCCTGTATATTGTTCTAATTTTTCAGTCAATTCCGTTCTAAATGAACTACCTATTTTTTTGAAAATACTTTCACCACCTCCTAAAGTGATAAGTAATTCCTGCCATCTACCTTTTAATCGAGCTGCTTGTCGTGCTGCCGTTTCCATTTGAATGGCTGTGGCTTGTTGTAATGATGAATTTTCTCCATAATCGGTATTTAGTGCCTTAAGAACTATGTCCATTTCATTTAATTGCTCAACACCTAATGCACCCACTCCGGTTAAAGCACGTATATTAGGGATAAGTTCGACTAAAGCATCTTCATCTTCTGCTGCTGCTGCTGCTATCTGAGTTAATACATTTACAAAACCAGCTTGTTTTACTTCTGATGCACCTACTGCAATACCTAAATCTTCAAACTTACTCCTTGCATCATCTGCTGGGTTAATTAAAGCTGCTAATGTGGCTTTTATTGCGGTTGCAGTTTCATCTGTTGATATTCCTTGTTTTGTTATAATCGCAAAAGACGCAGCTAATGTATTGAAATCTAATCCCGACTGTTTGGCTATTTGAGCAGCTTTACCTACATTATTTGATAATTCTTCTACAGTTGTGACCCCTGTTTTTTGAGCCGCAAAAAATGCGGAAGTTATTTTTTCAGTCTCACTGAACTCTAATCCAAAAGCATTTATTACAGCCGTAGTACCTTTTACTGATGTCCCTAAATTTGTGACCCCTCCAATTGCTAATTCTGCATTTTTCCTTAAAAAATCAATAGACTCTGCTGCCGGGACACCTGCGGATATTGCATCAAATAAAGCTTTTGTTACATCTTCAATCTCAAATCCGTAATCACCAACTAATTTTATAGCTTCCTCATCTAACAGTCCACCCAGGGCATTACGTTCGGTTTCGGACATTAAGGTAAGGACGTTTGCCATACCTGTCTCGTATTTCCTTATCGCCTCAGTCCCTTGTTTAAAAACTTTCGATATTAAACCTATAGCCATTGTAAAGCCACCGACTATCCCGGTTGCTGTTAATAATGATTTAGTAAAGGTTTGGAATAATGCCCCACCTTTTTTATAAGTTCCATTTTCTTTCTGGGCTTGGATAAGTGCCTGTTTTCTAGCTTTAGAAAGCTTTACTTTTGCGTCGGCTTCTTTATTTAATAACTTACTGTTCTTTTCTGACAGTACGCTAAGCTTACTTTGATTAGTTATTATTGCATTTTGGACTTTTATCCTCTCTTTTTCTATTACCGATAACTTACTTTGGCTTCCTGCTACATTCTTAATGTTTTCATTTGTCTGCTTGGTAGTGGTTTGGTTTTGTTTAAGTTGGGTATTTAATTGTTTGGCTACTTCTAAAAATTCCTTCAAAGACAGCACTATCTCATCAATAGACTTGTTAAGTAAATTAATTTCTGGTAATAACTGCTTCGGATCAAGTATGCCTGCCATGTTTCTGTAGTATTTTAATCTTTTCTTTTGATGAGTTAATTAATGCGACCCATTTTGTGACTGATAATGTTTCCTGGTCAATTGTCCGTCCTAAAGTGTTCTCAATAAATATTATACTGTCCATGTAAGTTCCTTTTTTGCCGTCCTCTTTTCCTTTCATTATGCTTTTGATATGCAGATCTGATTGTATGGACAATATCCTGTTCTTAATGAACATCATACTTTTTACAGAGGTGTCCGGGACTTTTATTTTCCAATATTTTAACCACTCAACTGCCGCTTCCGGTTCATATTCCATCAGATAAAAGGCCGCCTTTATAGCCATTAGCCTATTATGGTCAGCAGCTTCATAATTTACCTCTTTGTTCCGATATGAGAAAGAACTATCATTTGTAAGCTTTTCGTACTCATCTATTATAATGTCCCATGCAGGAATAATAATATCTATTTCATATTCAGGGAGTTCTGGGAGCTTATCGTATAAAAGAATATACCTTAAATCGCCTGTATCCAATACTTTAAAGAACCATTTAGCGAGCAATTCGTCACAATTACTCGCTGGCTTTATTAACTGTTGGTTCTTTTTTATTAGGTTGGTTAGCCTTTTCTTCCTTTGCTTTTCTCTTCTCGTTAACCGCCACCATCTTCTCAATAACCTTACCCTCAGAATTTTCGATAATAACTTCATCTTTCCCTGGTTTTACCAATAGTTCATATTTGTGAGGCCTTAATGATTGTAATTTAATCCTATATTCTCCACGGTGATTGTATACGACAAAGTTTTGTTTATATTGTAGGCACTTGACTTTCGCAATACCTAACATTTCGTCTCTAGTTGATTTCATTTATCCGTTTTTTAAGTGATGGTAATATAATTTTTCCTAATTTCTGCAATGACTGAGCATCCAGTTCAAGTATTTTAGACGTGTACCTTTCTTCAAGATGTTCTGCAAGTTCAAACCCCTTCCTGGTTTTCATTTCTGATTTTATCAATAAAACATCATTGTCAGGTTCTGTAAATATGCTGTCCCAATACGACCCGTCAACTTTTAAATCTGGTACTGTACGCCCCTTTTTAGCAGCATATTTATTTGAATATTGAGGGGTAATCAATTGCCCGTCTCCTTTTGTCCCTTTTCTTAATTGAACATGAATTAGTTCTTTTATTTGAACCTCGTGTTCATCTAAGGACTCTAAGATAATATCTAAAAGATGTAACTTTAGATATTCAAGCTTACGGATTACCCTCACAATATCTGTCATATTATGCTGATAATGTTACTTGTGCTGATGTGTACAAATTAGTTGCCGATGCCTTTATTTGTACCGTTCCTGATGTTATTGTCCCAACTGTGCAGTCTACGGTATAAACACCATAAACAGCAGTTTCTGTTACGGTATAATCACCTGAATTACTTAATATTGCCCCTGCTTGGTCAATTATTTCTAAGTCAATAGGTACTAATCCTCGTTTAGCAGCCGACCTGTCAGAACCATCCGATTCTAATGTAGAACCATCAACATAATTAACAGTCAAAGTAAATACATTTGCGGCTACAGTACTGGCCTCGGCTGTCAATGTTGTTACGCCTTTCAAATTCAGAGCCAACCAATCCGGGTTAATTGCACGACCATTTTTGTCCCATTCTTCCACTATTTTCTCTTGGATAGTTACAATAGTATAAGCCGGGCTATCAGCACCAACGTTATTGTCTTGTTTACCAACTTGGAAATAATTAGTTTTAAATCCGCCTACTTTAGTTCCGTCAACTGACTGTCCCATTATATTTCCAACCTTATCGATTTTAAATATATCCCAATTTGTATTAGAATAAGTAAATAAAACCTTATGCCTAGCAAGTGTATATTTCACTTTTAAGACATAGCCACGATTACCATTGTAAAGAAATGATTTTTCACCATCAGGGGTTTCATATACCCCATCCTCTACATTTTGGTTCTCGCTTTCTTTTACATCAGGGATAGGAAATAATTTACCATCCGCCATGTATTCCAACCATTTATCCTCATCGGCAAAATCTGCCTCAGTGTCAAATGTAAACCCAGGAATTGCCAAAACACCACCTTTAAGCATGGTGAATTGATTTTCAACAATACAACCTTCTGGGATTCCTACTCTACTGTTTTCGCATCGTAACATAATAATTAAGTTTAAAGTAATTTATATAAAATTATTCGCTCAATAAATAAATCAATATCGTATGCAGCTAATTGTAATAGTTCATATCCAAAATCAGCCCCCGATAATGTTGTGCTAAATGTATAAATCTCACTTTCATAATTTGTTTTATTAGGTAAATTTATGCTAGTTGTTTGGTCACTACTGCCATACGCTCCATACGTGAACCATAAATTAGATGACCCTATTGTGGCGTGAGCTGTTTTATATCTTATGCATAAATAATATGTATCTCCAATATCTAATTCATGTGGACTTGTTATTTGTTGAATGTTACTGACGGCTAAATCCATAAAATGATTAATAGATTCGTTCACACCGTCCTGTATTGCTTTGTTATTAGCACCAAAAGCATTATTTGATGATAATGTCCATCCTGTTGGATATTGCTCAAACCCAGTGCCCGAGAAGGTATCAAATATCTCATCGTATTCTTCTGACAATCCCCTATAAGCATAAAGGTCATTACCTGAATAAGTTGCATTATCAACTGTTATCGTACCACTAGTTAACCCCCTATCTGTACCAATTGTATATGTACCATTTGCATTATCTGTAAATGAATCATTGACCAACACCCCACTTAATGAATCGGTTATTATTATATCGCCTGTCAATAAACCAACTACTGGAATATCACTTATTGTTTCTTTAATATAAATTGTTAATTCAAGAAAATCTGCACTAGGAAAAAATGCTATTACCACATCTGTTTTTGTAACCCCTATATTATAAGCGTCTGAACCGTTATAAATAGTATTGCTTACGGATAGCGTCCCACTTGTAAGCACTTGGCTTGATGTGATGGTATAGTTGCCACTTCCGTTATGGGTTATACTTGATATTGTTACTGTTCCCGATATGCCATCCACTACGCTCAAATCTGAAAGAACAAGGTCAGTAACCGGGTCTGCGTTTACAGTTTTTTCAACATCAAAAGTTAAATCATATTGAGTAATTGTGCTAAATCCTGATACTGTAACATCAATTAATCCAAAATTGTACTCTTGTTCGCCATTGTATTTTGTTGTAGCTATAGATATTGTCCCATTTGCATAATCATTGTCCCCGTCAATTTGATAATAGCCTGAACCTATCTCAGTAAACAAATCAAAAGATATATTTCCATAAAGGTTGTCTATGATAGTTATATCACTGGCTATTAATCCCAGTATAGGCACGTCACAATAAGTATCGGTAACAAGAAATTTAATCACATCACTTGATGGGTTTGTAATACTAGATATTAATAGTGGTATATTAACGATATCCTCAGGAAACCAATCTGTAGGTTTTCTTACGATAGCATCTAATAGTTCTGTTGCATCTGCCAGCTCAATAACAAGTTCACTCCATACTGGTTGTTGTGATGGTGTAAGCCCTATCTTTTTTAAGTCAATCAAATCAGTGTCAAAACCTATTATCTGAGTAGAATCTTCTACTCCATAAAGATTATGGTTTTTATCATAAAAATAAACCGATAAATATTGACCTGAATAATTAGCTAATTTTTGATGAAATTCTATGTCATAATTAAACCTTATTACATATCTTACTTTACCATCGTATATATTGTATTGATAATCTAACTCTGAGGTATTGTATAGTGTTTCATCTGATTGATTTTCAGCCTCCTTACCTCCATGAACAGGGAATATATATTTACTGACTATAGCATTTAACCAGTTATTTTCTGCAAGGAAGTCTGCCTCATTGTTGAACTTAAAAGTCGGCAATGAAAAAAACAATCCCTTGAACCGATAATAATCGGATTTATTTGTTACCCATTCAGGTAAATTCAAATCTGGTCTGCTATATTCAAAATTTCCTATCATTATTACCAATATGTTAACCTTACCCTCACAGTATCAGTTGAAGTACACGAGCCTTTGTACCATCTATATTGCGGCCGCATAAAACCCCATGCGGTGTTACCTCCTGTAAATGTCCTGTTATACTTTATTTTTTCAAATCCATAAGTCCTTATAGTATCGGCTAATTTTGCCCTTACAATTGTATATGGCAAACTATCATTTATAATTCTTTCAAATGAATACACAACACTATCACCTGATATGCCGATTGTATCATTAGAACCCCCGAATGCTATGTACGAATCCGTACACGTGCATTTTGATGCATCTACCGTAGCACTCCAAAATCTTTTAGCTACATCTTCTTTTCTTTCAGGCCAATCGACCCCTTGTATAATAGTATCAAGGTTAGTTATGCCTCCTGTTACGTAAGTGTCCCACCTCCAAGCCCTATATCTATTGAACCTTTGTGAGTTCGCTATTGTTGTAATAAACAATACTGCTAATGTTAGTTTAATGATTCGCATGGTTCTTCGTATTTTAATATTTTAATATTTTCTGGTATAAATTCTATTGCATCAAGGTTATCATTAAGAATGCTGGCATCAACTCCAAATGCTCCTAACGTTCCCCAATAAACACGGTTAATTTTAGTATTTACCAAGTCATCTAAATGGTTTTCAATATCTTTACTTTCACTTATTGACTGTTTTAGGTATCCGGTTATAGGTTGAAGTATTGTCCTGAATGAATTATCGTACCTGGCAGGGGCATGATAATTTGATTTTGTACGTGTACATATAATTATTTGTGGGCTGCTTACGCTTTCATAAAGAATAGGCAGGTTGTCATTTTCTTCAATGTCTTCAATTAATATAACTAAAGGGTATTTCTTTAATACTAAAGTTCCACTTTTGTCCTTATTTGACAATACTGCCAACACATCCTTAATATGCCCGTGAAGGAAATAAGGCTTTTCAAGGTTATCAGGGTCGTACAGTTCCCTTACACGTGGTATTAAACCTTCTATAATATCCGGTATGAATCTTCTGTCTGCCATTAGAATCCAAATACATTAAGTTTGTACTGTGGTTTAAATATCCAAGTAGTATAATTTGCTTTATTTGCCAATAGAAAATTATAAGCACTTGGATTACTATTAAAATGAATATAATTATCTATATTACGCCAAAATAAATCATAATTATATGCATAATCAAAACGGTAATTATATTCTCCCCAATATTGTTTAAAGCTTACAGGGTTTCTATATTGTCTCGGAGTTTCGCCGTATAGCTTAATCATTTCGTTCCATGAATAAACTAATTTAGGAAATGGGTTCATTACCGTAGCATTCTCTTTGCTATTTTTTGCTTCGCCTGTTGTTGTTGTTAATGTTTCGGTATTGTTTCGGTATTTGTAATAAACATAATAAGCAATAAGAGATGTTTTAATTGTATTTGCCAAACCCTCCCATTTAGTGTTTATTGTATATCCATCTAAAATAAAACTAAATTCTTTGCCGTCAACTAAATCAATAAACTTTTGGGTTTGTGGTATTCCATTCTCATCTAAATCTGCTTTAAGCTCTTTTAATAACTCATATCCTAATAAACATGTTAATACTTCATTTTCATAACGGGTAATACTTTCTGTCATTACGGTTTGCCCGTCAGCATCACCAATTACAGGTAAATAAACATCGTTAATAAAATATGTGTAATCAATAAAACTCATTATTTAGTTATTAAAGTGCCTTTTAATTCTTTAGTTCCCCGCTTCTCAACTTCATTGTTTTCTTTTTTAAGAAACTTTTCATCTTTTAATATTTTCTTTCTTGTAATCATAGTAATAAGGGAGGCGGTTAAACCTCCCGTTATTTATTCATTTCTGTTAATATACCACATTTTATACCACGCTTTTTGCGCTGTAGCACCCGAGATACTTTGCCATTTAAAGTATGGGTAGTTAAAATCATCTACATCAACGTAAGTTTGCATCCCTGTACTGGCATTAGATAATTTAATTGTGTCACCTGTACTTTGCCAATTTGCATAAAGGGAATTATCCATTGATGCGTACAATACAAAATTATTCGTAACAGTCCCGGAAACTTTTGTGACATAAAGCCCAAAAGTAATATCATACACACCTTTTCCTTGAATCCTTACAACCTCACTGATAGTATCGCTTGCAATAAGCGTATCAGTTGCAGCTCCCCAAAAATGGCTGTAAGTAGGCTCTGTTATATAGCTGTCTTGTGCTTTTGAGTCATTGCACGATAACAGCAACACTCCGATAAATAATATAATTAAATGTTTCATTGTTTTTTCTTTTCAATTTTTTCAATTCTAATCTCTAGTTCTATAACCTTATCGGACAAGTCGGCAATAATACTAGGTGTATTTTTCCTACTAGGAACTACAACCTCTCTTATTTTTTTTGCTTGTCCGGCGTCAATCATTATTTTAGCGTCCATTGGTGACATTGTTTTTTTTTCACCTTTTGTTAACCCTACCGGGTCATCTTTTAATATTTCTATTTCTATTTTTTTCTTCATGGTTATGGGGCATTATCGATTGCGGCCAAAGATGTTGTTATATTTGAAACGTATCTAAATGCTCCGTTATCAACTATACGGATAAGTAGTGCCATTCTTTCACGGGCTTTGATTGTCACTAAATCCTTAGTGAAATCGTCTGCGTCGTATCCTATTTCAAGTTGTAATTGGTCACTTGAATAAACAGTCCCGCGTGTGAAATCACCTGCATAAAGCGTGTTTGCTGTAACACCGCTATTAGGGATGACAAGCATATTAGAGATTACCGTTTCACCTGATGGTAATATCTTAGCAAAAGGAACCATGACATAATTGTTCTCGGCATCTTTTATAAGCTTAAACCGCTTGGTAAAATCGTCAGGATGCAATAATACTGCGTTAGGCATGTAACTAGATGCTGTTTGTATCTGTGCATCAATAGCTGCAATTAGATCCGATAATTGGGCATCCTGTACAGCAGCGGCATAATTGCCAGCCGCAAAAGCTGTGGCAGATGTTACAAGTCCCTTAAGATTAGGGGCAATCCCATCACCTGAAAGCAACTGGGCATCTGTAGCTAACTGAGTATTCCTAATCAGTTCGTTGGTAACTTCTGACTTGACAAAATCAATATCATCCATTGACTCCCTTGATACCTTAATGTAATTGCCTACCTTTTCTACAGGGATACTCCTTTCTATCCAGTCGATATCTGAAGTTGGGAAAGCATCTCCTTCAGAGATTGTAGCAGCGTTGTTTGTTCGTGAACTTTGGTCTACGTATCGTATTACCCCGTGATTGTTTGGTGATATCCTACCAGCAGAAAATACACTTCTCATGAATGTGCGCCTTCTTTGTATCTCACCAATACCGGGAACTCGGTGAGCCATTGTATCCCCTGAAACATCAGAGCGTATAATAGTGCCTTTAAGCGTTATAACAAGACCTTTTTCTTTAAGGTCAGTAGTTTTGAACTCTTTTAACACGTCACTGTTGTCACCTAAAGATTTACAAATCTTTTCTTCAATAGATGAATCGTTCTTGACTTCCTGTTCATTAAGTTTCTTAAGTTCTAAACCTTGAGTTTTTACTGCTTCTTCAAGCTCACCGAATGATTTTTTTAGTTCTTCATTGTTTCCATTATCTTTAATGGCTGTCTCAAAGGTTTCTAATCTCTTTTCCATGTCATCTGATGACACGTACTCAGGTAGATTTTTTTTAAACTCGTCCATCTGCAATTGAACAACTTCTTTAGTTGATTCTGTTGCAGTTTCTTTGACTTTGCCTAAAAAATCTTTTTGCTCTTGTGTTAAATCTACTTCTGGCATCTTATTAATTTTAATAATTATTACTTAATGTTTTGTAGTCGATTCCTTCTTGCTGATTATCTGTATTGTCCAGTTCTAAGGATTGTTCATGCCTTAAAATGTCCTTTTGTGATTGCTCAACTTGTGTAAGTTCCAGAATCATTTGTTTTAATTGAGCGTACTGAAGCTCAAATTTCCTTTTATCTTTTACTTCATATCTATTTGCCTTATCAACCAGTGATTGCAATTTTAGATATATATTATCTATCAACACGGTTTTGTTTGTTGTTTTAACACCTAATGCAGGAGTTAGTTTATTAGCTCCAAAAGGTACTGTTGACCATTCATACCAGTTAAATTCTTTTACATCCCATCCAAAACCTATCTTATCTGCATCTTCTGGATTTATAAGGCTATTTATAAACTTATTCCATCCCTCACCTTCCTTTTCAATATATTCAATCTGTATATATTTAAAACCTATAGAATGCTGGTTGTAAATGTTATCTATATATTTTGTTAATGTATCCTCCCCATCAATTGTTTCTGATAGCTTACTTTCTGCGTATAATACCTGTTTACCATCAATTACAGTCTCTACTTCGTTCATGGATTTACCTGGTAATCTGGTCAAATCATGAAATAATGCATGTAGTATTTTATCATTTGCGCTTGTATTTGAACCACGTTGCTCAATGCTTTGTTTTGCTGCCCCCATCCTCAATACATCATAATCAAAATCATAATAATTATATGTATTAACAATGGCTTTTACTGTACGGTTCCCCTCATCAATTTCCTTATAACTGGCTAAATTAGATTTAACCTGATAAGGTGTGTTTAATTTTTCTTGTTTTGTAATTGATGGTATCATAATATCGAAGTATTTGTTACTGATATATTTCCGGTTATAATAATTATTTCCTCAGGTGTTAACTCAAATATCCTTTTATCGCCCCACCCGTCTTGCTCTTTTAGACCTATAGATTTAAGCCATACATTATATGTACACCCCCCATTTAACCAAACATCTTTCATATATGTACTTGTATTCCTATTGGCTATAGCTTTATCTTTATAATTCTTTTGAAGTACAGATATATGTTCCCACGTAGGTACGTACTCATAACCGTAATCAGGTAGTTTAAGAAATTGGTTCAGGTCACTTATATAGTCGTTAAATTCAGGAATGGTAGTATCTTGGTACATTCGCCTTACTGCAATCTCTTGGTTTGCAAATGTAGCACCTTGGATATACATCTTAATAAGTATCTCTGGAATACCGAATGCGTGTGCTATAATCATTGTATCGTGGGCAATGGTTTCAAATATACCTAGTTTCCTTATATCTTGGTCAATAACTGTTATATCTACTGGCATACGTGTTATCATTGCTTGGTATTGGTCTTCTTTCAATCCGTATTCTGCCCAATCTTTTTGTAATTCATCCCTTTCACTAACTTCGGCCGGAACAATACCTATCTCAGTATTACTGCCCATAGACATTAATAACCTAGCCCCCCTATTTCTTAATACTACGTTCTCGGATTCGTAAGATAATGCTATATTGGATATTGGCCTTTGTAATGGTCTTAGTTTAGATTCTCCAAATATCATATCTGTATTGTCCCTTAACCTAACTTTAGGTTCTTTACGGTGCAATATCTCATCTGGTTGAAAATTTATACTACCTCCTTCGGTAAGTCCCCACTTCCATTCTTTGATAATCTCGTTTATATCAGTAGCATTAAAATAGTTTTTTCCTGTAAGTACCACGTTCATATACTGAGGCCATATATTCCAAAGGGATTCTACTGTCTTAATATCTGTTTTGAATCCTACAGGCTTATTTGCGTATGTAAAAGCATTGCCAAAAGTCTTTTTCATGTAGATATAAGTTTGCAGGTATTCCCAATTTGAAGTAAGGACATTAGGATTATTGAATAACCTAAAAGCTTTTTTTACTATCTCATTACCTTTAAATTCTTTTGATGTGATGTTTTCTTGGGTTATTATTTCACCTGTCTTGAGGTCTTTTAGGTTTACCCTACCATCTGAAAAATAACGTGCCGATAAATCTATTGCTGAATAAATTACTGGGTTTTCTGTTACTATAGTGGCGTACTCTACTAGGTTTTGTGAGTTTATCCATTGAGCTGATTGATTACCCATGAAGAATGTATTGAATCCAGTCGGGTAAAACGTAGATTCTTTTTTGTGAAATCTGCTTTTCCTATCAGTAAAGTTTAAAATCATTTACGTCGATGTTTGCACAAAGTTAACTAAAAAACATCGACATATAATAATATTTTGAATAATAAATGATTTTTGTCAGGTTTTTTTAGGGTTTAGGCAATAAAAAAACCGGGAATAATATCCCGGCCACGACCGTGCTGACAGTCCACCTCCAATACTGTGAATGGATTAATGCAAATATAATGAATATTATTAATATCAATATCGATATAGGTAGAATGAATAATTTTCTCATTATAATTTAATTAATTTATTGTCGCTATTCAATATCATTTCTTCTCCATACTCGATACCTCCTAATTTGTGAGATGGTATGGATGATACTATTAACTTTTCATTTGCCATAGCCTTTATTTGAAATGTTAGCGCAACTATCCTAAATGCACGTTTCCAATCTGTACTAAGCCGTTTAGGTTTTGGATATTTTATTATCCTTAATGCTTTCATACTAAGCTCTATTTGCATTTTAGTAAGCTCGTCAATAGCTTCTTTCTTTAGATGTTTTATTTGTTGTTGGGTCATATAACCAGAAATTCCTTTATTTTCTTAACCTCATGAGCAAGGCATAATAATGCCTCATGCTCTGATGATACTACATTACTTTCGTTTTTTACGATACTTAGTCTTTCTATTATAGAATCAACTGTCATAGAGCTTTCTCTTATGATTATTTCCTTTTTTAATTGATGTAATCTTTTATCTGCCATAATCTTTTTACCCGCAATCTACAAAATGATTTTATAATTATATATGATAAATGTCATACTTTAAGTAGTTTTAATTTATTTACCAATTCATTAACGCATTCATGGTATCTATTTACCATTCTCCATTGAGCATACATGGTCGATTTTTTTAGGTGCGTTTTATCATTTTCTGATAATTCACTATAGGGCTTTGTCTTACAAAAATATTCTATTTGCTGCTAATAAAATATTTGTAAATCTTCTTTTTCCATAGTTTTATTAATTAAATAATGATTTAAACAACACCCTAAACACATAACTTAACCCCGCTAAACTGTCTGGGGCATCGTCTTTTTTCTCTTTGCCGTTCTTTAGATATCTTGTCACTTGCTGCATAAACTTTCTATAATCTTCATGGTTATTATAATCCTCCATGAAATAAAAGTTTTCTATAATCCATCCTGATTGAGCCATTATTCGTGCCAGTTTGTTTGTTGTGTTCTTTATTGGTTTAACCGGAACTTTTGTTATCTCTCTCATTTCACGTATAAAGAAAGCCCCAAAACTGTTAGATTCGATAAATAAATGGTCAATATTATGTTTGTCAATCATTGCCAATACATGAGATTTATTAACTGATAGGTTATATTGGTTGAACAGCACGTCAATAACATAAGCTTTGCCGGTTATGATTTTCACTATAGGCATTGAAAAAAAGTCTATCCCTTCATCTGCACAATCTGCATAGGCTATTGTGACCCCTTCCATATCTGATAACGATTCGTAGTATTTAAGTTCTGATTTATGGAACATTAATCCCTCTTTTGGCTGCGGGTCTTGCATGTATTGGGTGTCAAATATATAGGATGTTTCTGGATTGTTTTTTATTTCTTGTATTTTATCCATTGGAAATTTCCATTCCCATAAAGGTTTATCTTTATAAATTATAGGATAAACTAAATTTATTGCCTTTTTATTATTTACAAATAATTTATCAAAATAATTTGTTGCATCTTCAATTCCTGCCCTTTGTTGGATATTTACTATTGGTGTATCCGCACTATTTTTTCTGCTTAATACTGTATTTCCTATAACCCTTAATACTTTTGTGTTTACTGCGGTCATTACCTCGGCATCGTCCATTTTATTAATATCATCTAGCGCAATACACCCCTCAAAATCCCTTACATAATCTATTAAATCTTTATGCTCTTTCATTTGCCCTGCCCCAAACCCAGTTATCTGACCGAATATAGTGGCCGTTTTAAGTCCACCTCCATGTGTTGTCCTCCATAAGTTTTTAGCGTTCTGGTCTTTTTTAAGTTCTAAACCGTACATTATCTTAAAATGTTCATCACTTACAATATCCCTTATCCTTGTTGATGTTTCCGACCTTAATTCATCACTTGCAGTAATATAAAGATAATTTGCTGATTGGTTCTGACCAAGTCCCCTTGCTATGAAATTAATGAGTAGTTCTGTTTTACTCATTCGAGGTGGCATGTTCAGACCTAAAAACTCCAATTCATAATTTTGCACCTTATCGAAATAAGTACAAATATCTTCATGATGCCAATTTGTTATGAATTTTTGATTTCTTAACCTTTTGAAGAAGTATTGTGTGAAAAAAAGTAATGATTCGTCACATAGTATTTGAGCAGTGTATATTTTATCGTAGTCATTATCCATCTATTTAATATCATCTTTTAGCTCTTTTGCTATTTGTTTCATTCTTTCTTTAGAAGGTGGTATATAATTGATATTTCCATTTAAATCTAGTGGCTGACTTGGTTTTCCTATAGTATGTTCTAATATTTCTTTTATCCTATTCCAATCACCTTTATCTAATGCTAATTTAAACTGGTTTGCCACTATGCGAGTTATTATTGGCTTGTCGTTGTCATCTATAATGGATGACAATTCTTCAGTATTATAAAAAGCTATTTCTCCAAAAGCTGTTTTAATGTCATCGGCTGAGTATCCCTTTTCCTTTAGGATTGTGTATATCTTCTTCTTTCTGCCATGCCCAATATTTTGAGGGTTTTTATCAAAACCGTTCGTGTTGGCTTTTTCGTGTTCGTGTATTTTTTTATCTCCTCCGCTCACAGTTATTTCTCGGTTATTTTATACAATTCATTAAATGATTTCATTACACTAATATCATTGCTCCTGGCATAGTTCAAACAATCGTATACTTGACTGATTAGTTGTTTTCTTGTTGTTGGCTTTAGTTCTTTGACTTCTAAGAACAGTCCTTTTACTTCGTTTAATGATGTATTGTACTCAATAGCTATCCTTCCAGGTAATGAGAATAAATAATTTAACCGGATAAGGAATATCTTTATTTTGTATTTAACTCGCATATAACCAGTAATAAAGTTGGTACATTAAACTAAATTGAAATATCAGTGCATCTAATACGGCTACAATTATATTGATTTCTTTTATTGGCTTCTTTATGAACTGTGTTATTGCCCCTCTCATTTCCTTATATAATAAGTACGTCAAAGTCGGGTGTATTATACCATAATAAAATGTTATCCCGAATAATATCTTTAATATCATTGATGTAAATTTACGTAATTATATTGTTAATATCAAATGTATGTTTATTATCCCTATCATATAGCCCTTTAAATTAATGTTCATCTTGTTTATTGCAATCACAAAGCATGAACATTTCTTCTAATTCAAACTCTAACTTCCAGTGAATTATTTTAGCTGGATTTTCATTAACTAATATTTCCTTTATGTCATTAATTAAAGATTTGTTTCTTTCTTCAAGTTCTTTAACC
>Ga0307378_10007015_pt1 | contig 15225 bp, 11 predicted proteins | sample UN1MG_FD_202238 | JGI IMG/M metagenome (GOLD analysis project Ga0307378, IMG submission 202238) | Soil microbial communities from Risofladan, Vaasa, Finland - UN-1 | ecosystem: Environmental > Terrestrial > Soil > Coastal area > Acid sulfate soil | place: Finland: Risofladan, Vaasa | collected...
GCCCCGCCCGCCGCGGCGCGTACCACGAAGGAACCCTTCTCATGTCCCAGCTCCCCGAGGGGATGGTCAAGCGGGGCAAGACCTACCATGCCGATTTCCGCGCCGGCGGCCGGCGAATCCGCAGAAAGTTGTCCCGCAACCTTACCACCGCCAAGCAACTCCTGATCGAGGTCCGCGCCCGGGCCGAGCGCGGCGAGATCGGGCTGTTGGACAACGATGTTGCCGTCGGAGACCTGAAGGCGGAATACCTCCGCGACTGTCGGCAGACCAAGAAGCCCAGCACGGTGGAGCGGTATGAGTTCAACCTGGCGGCGATCCTGCCCCACATGCCCAGCCGCGTCTCCCTGATCGCGATCCAGGCCGTGACCGCCTATCGCGAGCGGCGATTGACGCAAGGGGTCAGCCCCCGGACCGTCAACATGGACGTGGGGGCCCTGTCGACGATGCTCCAGTGGGGCGTCACGTATGGAATCATCGGCAGCAACCCGCTCAAGGGCCTGGACCCGCTGCCCCACGATCATCCCAAGGAAGGCCGGGCCCTCGACGATTCGGAAGTTGACCGGTTGCTGGAGACCAGGCCCCAGCGTCTTCACGACATCTGGTATGGCTTCCTGGTGACGGGTATGCGTCAAACCGAGCTGATCAGCCTGCGACTTGCCGACATCGACTGGCAGGCCCGGGAAGTGATCGTCCAACGGGGCATCGCCAAGAACCACACCGCCCGACGAATCCCCATCGACAACGCCTTGTGGGAGATCCTCGGCCACCGGCGGGAAGGGCAAGCCGATCAGGACCGCGTCTTCACCAACGTCCGCGGCGGCCCGCTCTCCCGTGGGCCGGTCTATCGGTCCTTCATCCGTTGCTGCCACCGGGCGAACATCCAGACCCGAACCGAGGATGCGGATGGCCACGAGATCGACCACGTCGACGTGCACAGCCTCCGCAAGACGTTCGCGACGAACCTGATCGTCAACGGCACCGATCCGAAGACGGTGCAAGAGCTGTTGGGTCACAAGACGCTGGCCATGACCATGAACCTCTACACGAAGATCCACGCGGGCACGAAGCGCCAAGCGATCGGCCGGCTGAGCTACGGCGCGGGCAGCGAGACGCCCGATCACGTCGTCGAGTTCCGCGCCCGGTGATGGTCACTGGATATAACTGGACGAACGGAGTCCGAATTTTGGTCACAGGATGGTCACAAGTTTGAAACACGCCTCGCAACCCCTTGACACGAAAGCACTAAGGGCAATGGTACCTGGATTCAGGGTTCAGGATTCGGCGTTCGGGGTTCGGGGTTCGGGGTTCGGGGGCCAGGCTTCGGGGTTCGGGACCGAGCGTTTCACGCTCATCGATTGAGAGACCGGAGCGCCAGAGACCACGTCGGGAGCCGCTTGCGGCTTCGCAGCACGCAGGTGCGATCAATGCCCGAGGTACAAAGCGCGCTCTTCTCGAGCCGCTCGCATCACCCCCGGTGCGTGCCGCAGGCCGTCGTACAAGCTCTGGTAGAACCCGGCGACGGCCGAGGCGACGAAGAATCCCAGGCACAAGGCCGCGACCAGGTTGACGACGAGCGTCCACCGGGCACACCGGTCCCTCTCGCGATGGGGACGGCGGCGACGGGACCAGTATTCCATCAGAAGCCAGGTCGAGTAGAGCGTCATCAGAAGCGGCGGCAGCAGGAAAAATCCCATCAGGGCCGCCCGCCACGCGCGCAACACCAGCGCGTCGAGCTCCAGCTCGCCGGGCGCAAGGGCCTCCTCGCCGAACGGCGGTTGCTGCGTCGAGCCTTCCGCCGCGGCTTGGCCGGGTTCCCGGACGCCGGCCTCTTCCAGCCCAGGGCTCTCGGGGCTTTCGGGCGGCGGGTGATGTCGGGCGTCCGGCACCCACGGCGCGAGAAGCTGGCAGAGCTTCGAGAACAGGAAATAGGCGAAGGTCGGTGGGAATAGGACGACGAACAGCGCGACCACGGGCGCGACGGGCCCCCGCTCTTCGGGCTCGGTCGGTGGGGGCGTCTCGTCCTCCGGCTCCCAAGCCGAGGGCTCCGTCTCCTCCCGCACCGTGCCGCACGCCCAGCAAACGTCCATCGCGGAATCGACTTCCGCCCGACAGTTGCCGCACCGCCAGCTTGCCGAAAGCTCCTCCTCGGCAAACCGGCTCTCCGCAACCGGCGGGCCTCCCGCCTGGGCTACGGCGCCGGCGGTCCGCTGCTCGTCGCCGGGGGCAAGGACCGCTTCGGCGGCGCGGGCGTGCTCTTCCGGCACCAGGACCTTCACGCCGCCCATCGCGTTGGCGAAATGCCAGGCCCAGCCCGCGGTCATCTCCCCATCGAGAAACGCCGGAATGCCCGCCGCCTCCAGTCGGTTGCGAATCAGGTGGGCCTCCTCCGGGGTCCCATACTTCGCGACGACCTTGAGACTGCTCGTCATGCCTCACCTCTCCACGAGAATCAGGCCGTATTGCCGCACGAGGCACTTCACCCTTCTATTTTACCGCGAGCCGGCAGGCGGTCGACCGCGTCACCCCGACAATCGGTCAAATGAACCATCCGGCCACGGCGTGAATCAGGAAGAAGACCACCGACGCCCCGGCGGCCCGTTTCCAGCTCAGGCGACCGAAAACCGCCAGGACGATGGCGGCAGCAGCAACGAGCGGCACCACGAACAGGTATCCGAGCAGCCAGCGGGGAAGCCAATCATACGCCATGTACGCAGCCGCCACCGCCAGGGAGCCGGCCAACAGCTTGAGGTATCTGGGCCGATTCTTTCGTCCTAGAATCACCCCTATCGCCACGAGCACCACGACGTCCAGCACGAGCTTGACGGCGGATTTGATGAGAAAGGTCATACGCGGTCCCCGATTAGCGAAACGTGCGTCGCGGCGTCGCTTCCGTGGCGTCCCCAGCACGGTACTGTAGCCGTCTCGCCAAACGGTGACAACCCAAGCAGCGCCCCCTCGGGGCTCCGTCGGTCGCCGCGGGAGGAGCCCCATCGCCGCATGCGCAGACCCAATCGCGTTGCTTGAACGCGCCTATCGATCCATTCTACAATAGAGCCGCCGGCGAACGTGTGGTGGGAGACCTCGGATGATCGAGAAGCTGCGGTCCGTTTTGGGGGCCGTCGTGGCGGGAACGTGGGCGCTCGTCTTGGCGGGCACTCTGGCCGGTGCCGAGATCGAGCCGGCTACCGACGCGCCCAAGCCGCTGGCGCCGGAAGAAAGCCTCGGTCAGTTCCAGGTGTGGCCGGGCTTTCACCTCGAGCTGGTCGCCAGCGAGCCGTACGTCTCGGACCCGGTGGCCATCGCCTTCGACGCGCGAGGGCGGATCTTCGTCTGCGAGATCCACGGCTATAACCTGGAAGGCTACCTGGACGTCCTCGAGCTGAACAAGACGGGCGCGTTGGACAAGGCCGTCCGCCGCATTCCCGCAAACGAGGAGGCCCTCAAACAGGCCGCCCAGGAGCAATACGGCACCGTGAAGCTCTTGGAGGACACCGACGGCGACGGGCGCGTGGACCGCTCCACGGTCTGGGCCGATCGGCTGCCGGCGTGCTACGGCGTGGTCCCCGCGCGCCGGGGCGTCATTGTGCTTTGTGCTCCGGATATCCTCTACCTGGCGGACCGCGACGAGGACGGCAAACCCGAGGTGCGCCAGACCCTGTTCTCCGGCTTCGGCATCTACGACATGTGGTCCCGCGTCAACAATCCCCGCTGGTCCGTAGACAACTGGATCTACGCGGCCGGCGCGATCCGGAGCGGGGGAACGATCCGCGGGCCGTCGCTCGTGGCCGAGGTCCGCGTGGGGGCCACCTGTTTCCGCTTCAAGCCGGACGGGACCGCCTTCGAGCCCTGTAGCGGCAGCGCCAGCGGGTTCGGGCAGGCGATTACGGATTGGGGCGATCGGTTCCTGGTGACCAACCAGCAGCACGTGCTCTACGTGGCCCCCCTGGCGCATCGCTACCTGGCGCGAAACCCGTACTACGCCGCCCCGAACCCCGTGGTGAACGTCTCCACCTACGGCCATCCCGCCGCCGTCTATCCCACCAGCCAACCCGACCCTTGGCGGCTGGCTCGCAGCAAGGAGCCGGCCTGGGTGAAGTTCTACGGCGAGGCCGAGGCCACGGCCAACGGCTACTTCACGGCGGCCAGCGGGCAGGCGATCTACCGTGCCACGGAGTTTCCGCCCGAGTATCACGGCAACCACTTCAGCGTCGACAATGCCCAGAACATGGTCCACCGCTGTCTGCTCCAGCGCGACGGCGCCGGCTACACGGCCCGTCGGGCGACCGAAGAGAAGGTGGAGTTCCTCACGTCGACGGAGCAGTGGTTCCGGCCGGTGAACCTGGAGGTCGGGCCCGACGGCGCCCTCTACGTCGTCGACATGTATCGCGACATCATCGAAGACTACTCCGCCATCCCCCGCTACCTCCAGCAGTTGTACGTCGAGTCGCTGATCGCGGGGGCGGATCGCGGTCGGATCTGGCGGGTGGTGGCCGACGGGGCTCCCGAGCCCGGGAAGCTCGACCTGACCAAGGCGTCGACCGCCGAGCTGGTCGGCCATCTATCTCACGGCAACGCCTGGTGGCGCCAGACCGCGCAGCGATTGCTCCTCGAACGAGGCGACCGGGCGGCGATCGGCCCGCTGGCCTTGCTCGCGAAGACGGGCGCGAACCCCCAGGCCCGGCTACACGCCCTTTATGCCCTGGAAGGACTGAACGCCCTGGAGCCGGCGCTGGTCGAAGGGGCCCTAAACGACGCCCATTTCGCCGTGCGCATGCACGCCCTGCGCCTCGTCGAGCGATGGCTGGACGCCGGCCCGGCCTTGACCGCAAAAGTCGTCGCGATGATCGGCGACCCCGATCCTCAGGTGCGCCTTCAGCTCGCTTTTACCCTGGGTGCAAGCAAGGACCCTCGCGCAGTCGAGGCCCTTACCCAACTGGCCGCGCGCTACGGCGACGACCCCTGGATGCAGGCCGCGGTGCTCAGCTCGGTGGCCGACTCGGCGGCCCAGTTGCTCGTGGCCATCCTCGACCGGTCGCGCGAATCGGACAAGGGCCGCCTGCTGACCCACCCGCTCGCCTCGATCGTCGGGGCCCGGCACAACAACGACCAGATCGGCAACCTGCTGGCGAGGGTCGCCAAGGTCGACGACGAAGCCCTCGGCCCGCTTCGGGTCGCGTGTCTGGAAGGGCTGATCGAGGGGCTCAAACGCGGCAAGTCGCAAGTGCTTGGCTCGCAGGCGGGGCAACAAGCGCTGCGGCATCTGTTGGTCGATCCCTCTGTGCGACTCCGGGAGCTCGCCCTCCAGGTGGCCGGGCTGGTCAAGCTGCACGAGGCGCCGGAGATCAAGGCCGCGCTGGCCACGGCCGGCGACGTGGCCCTCGACGAAACGCGGTCGATCGATGAGCGCAAGGCCGCGATCGCGCTTCTGGCCGGCGCGCCGTTGGACGACGTCGAACCGGCCGTCGAGGAGCTGCTCGCGCCACGGCAGCCGCTCGACGTGCAGCAAGCGGCGGTCGCGGCGCTCTCCCTGGTCGACGACCCCCGCGCCGGCTCGCTGCTTCTGGCCAACTGGCCGGCCTACACGCCCAAGGTCCAGGACGCCGTGCTGGCGGCGATCTTCAGCCGGCAGAACCGGCTGCCCGAGCTGCTCGACGCGATCGAAGAGGGCGTGGTTCAGCCCTCCTCGCTCGATGCCGTCCGGCGCGAGCAGTTGATCCACAGCTCCGAGGAGGAGATCCGGCGCCGGGCCGAATCGCTGCTGGCGGGCCAGTCGTCGAACAAGGGCCGCGACGAGGTCCTGGGTCGCTACCAAGAGGCCCTGGCCCTGCCGCGCGACCCCCAGCGAGGCCAGCAGGTCTACACGGATCAGTGCGCCAAGTGCCATCAGCTCCAGGGCCAGGGGTACGCGGTGGGCGCCGACCTGGCGACCGCCAGCACGCGGACCGACGAGACGATCCTCACCGACGTCCTCGACCCGAGCAACCGGATCACCGTCGGCTATCAGAACTACACGGTCGTGACCGACGACGGCCGGATCTTCACCGGCGTGCTGGCCGCGGAGACCGCCACGAGCATCACCCTGCGCAAGGAGGAGGGGGTCGAGCAGACGATCCTCCGCCAACAGATCGACGAGATGGAGGCCTCGTCCATCTCGATGATGCCGGAAGGGCTGGAAAAGGAGGTCAGCCCGCAGAACCTGGCCGATCTGATCGCGTACCTCCGCGAGGCGCTGGGGCCGGCCCCGCCGCCGGGGATCGTGCTGTTCGACGACGAGCAGTCGTTTTCCGACGTGCTGACCGAGGGCGAGGGGACGGTCGCTCTGGGGACCGAGACCCCCTTCTCCGGTACGGCTTCTCTGATCGTCACGCCGCCGCAGCGCTGGAACTTGCGGATTCCCGGATGGGAATACCCCGTGGTCGAGAACCCCGCGGCCGGCGAGTTCCGCTATCTGCGCTTCGCCTGGAGGTCGCAGGGCGGTCATGGCGTGATGATCGAGCTGGCCGGCGATGGGAAGTGGCCCCCGGCCGAAAAGCCCCTCTGGCGATACTACAGCGGCGAGAACACGACGGGCTGGCAGGCCGTCGAAGTCTCCCCGGCCGTGCCCGACGATTGGGTCGTCGTCACCCGCGACCTCTGGAGGGATTTCGGCTCCTTCACCCTCACCGGCATCGCCCCCACGGCCTTGGGCGGCCGGTCCTTCTTCGACCGCATCGAGCTGCTCCGCTCGCTGGACGAGCCTGCCGGGGGCCAATAGCGGAGTTTTGGCGGAATGACTCCCGCACGCCGGTTCAGCGTCCCCGCCCCCGGTAGACGGCCTTTTCCGTGATCACGCGGTCCATCGGGACGTCGTGTGGCCGGGTCGGGATTTTTGGAAACAGTTGGCACTCGAAGGCCAGCCCGACCAGCGGCGCGCCGGGGCGGACGTGCACGAGCAGCTTGTCGTAGTAGCCCTTGCCGTGTCCGAGCCGGTGCCCCCGGCGATCGAAGGCCACGCCCGGCACCACCACGAGATCGAGCCGGCCGGCGTCCACCCGTTTGTCGGCCAACGACCGCAGTTCGACCTTGGGCTCCGGAATCCCCCACGTGCCGGGGGCCAGCTCATCCATGCATTCCAGCAGGAACAGCTCGAGGTGATCCGCGAGGCAGTACGGGACCACGACCCGTTTGCCGGCTGCCAGCGCAGTGGCGAGAAACCCGCGCGTGCGGACCTCACTTCGGAAGTGCACGTAGCCCATCACCGTCTCCGCCGCGACGTACTCGGGCAGGGCGGCGAGCCTTTCCCAGATGAGCTCGCTCGCCTCATCCTTGTCCGGCTTGGCGCGTCGATTGGCCTCGGCCTGCGTGCGGATTTGGTGCTTCAGGCGTTGGGTCGGAAGCGGCTCTTCCGTCATGACTGCTCAACGGACCGTCGAGTGTGTCGGTAGGCTGAACCTCCAAGCGCGGTACGGAAAAGCCTGCACGGACGGGTGCCACTGGCGTCTCGCCAGTGCACGGGCAAAATGCCCGTGGCACCCTGCTACACCGTGCAATCTCTAGTCCGTCCCGCTCTTGGCGTACGGGCGAAATCCTAATCCGCCGGGACGCGCACGGCAAGCTCCGGGGAGGCCGAAGACGCCGTTCGGCGAGCGCGACGGTTGCCAATCGCCCGAGAACGCCGTAACCTGGGCTTGCCCGAGAATCGAAGGATCACGTGCCATGTCGTATCCGATCTCTATCGCGGAGGCGGCCAGACAGCTTCGAAGCGGAGGGCTCACTCCGCGGGAGCTGGTCGAACGTTGCCTGGAGCAGATCCACAAGCACGAGGATCGCCTCCATGCCTGGGTGGTGGTCGACGAAGAGGGGGCCCGGCAGGCCGCGCGTCGCGTGGGCGACCAGATCGCCGGGGGCAAGCACCTCGGGCCGCTCCACGGGATCCCGGTCGGCATCAAGGATATCGTCGACGTGGAGGGCTTCCCCACTCGGGCGGGCTCGCCGCTGACCGAGAGCGAGCGAAAAGGGGCCGACGCGCCGCTGGTGGCCGCGCTCGGTCGGGCAGGGGCGATCATCCTCGGCAAGACCGTCACCTGCGAGTTCGCCTGCTTCGATCCCTCGCCGACTCGCAACCCCTGGGATCCCCGGCTCGAACGCACGCCGGGCGGCTCCAGCAGCGGCTCGGCCGTGGCCGTGGCCATGGGGATGTGCCTCGGCGCGATCGGCACGCAAACCGGCGGCTCGCTCGTCCGGCCGGCCAGCTACTGCGGCGTGGCCGCGTGGAAACCGACGTTCGGGCGCGTGAGCGCCGAGGGCGTGGTCCCGTGCAGCTATCACCTGGATCACCCAGGTGCGATCGCCCGTACCGCCGAGGACCTGCGGTGCATGGCAAGCTGCCTGCTTGGTGTGGGCGACGGCCAGCCCGCGCCTCGGCCGGCCCCGCCTCGGCTCGGCTTCTTGACCGACTTCTTCATGCGCGAGGCCGACGAGGCGATTCGCCAGGTGACGGAGACGGCCGTCGAGAAGCTCCGCGACTCGGGCGCGGAGGTCGAGCGGGTCGACCTTCCCAAAGGGTTTGACGACGTGCATCGGATGCACCGGACGATCATGGCGGTCGAGGCGGCCGCGGTTCATCGTCGCCGGTTCGAGGCCCATCGCGACGGCTACGGCCCGGTCATCGCGGCGATGCTCGACGAAGGGCTGGCCACGTCGGCCGTCGACTACGCCGACGCGCTGGCCCACCAACGGGCGTTCCGCCGTAGCGTGGACGCGCTGTTCGACGCCGCGACGCCGCCCGACGCCCTGGTTATGCCCGCCACCGACACGAGCGCCCCCGGCCTAGCGACTACGGGCGACTCGAAGTTCCAGGCCCCGTGGAGCCACGCGGGCGTACCCGTCGTGTCGATCCCCAGCGGGCTGGCCACCGACGGCATGCCCGCGGCGATCCAGCTCGTGGGGCGCCACGGGGACGACCTGGCGTTGCTCGGCGTAGCCCAATGGTGCGAACAGCGCCTCGACTTCCGCGAGCTGCCGGCGCTGTTGGGTTGAACTTGGCGGCGTGGAGGTGTAGCGTGGAGAAAGAGAGGTATCCAGAGACACAAGAATGACCGCCGATATGGGTTGAAGCCACGATGGCCGCCTCCAAGCCCACGACACGCCCGACCCCCCCGTTGGAGAGTGGTGACTGTCTCACCCGGGCAGAGTTCGAGCGCCGGTACGAGGCGATGCCCGCTCTGAAGAAGGCGGAGTTGATCGACGGGGTCGTCTATACGCAACCCCGTGTTCCCTACCAGACCCACGGCCGCCAACACGCACTACTGGACGGCTGGCTCGGATGCTACACGACCTACACCCCCCCGGTCGATGGCGGGAGCAACTCGACCGTCCGGCTCGACTTGGACAACGTGCCCCAGCCCGATCTGCTGTTGCGCCTGCCGGAATCCGCCGGGGGCCAGTCTCGCGTCGACGCCGACGGCTACATCGACGGGCCACCCGAGCTGGTCGCCGAGATCGTGGCCTCCAGCGCCGCTTACGATCTGCACCAGAAGCTGAACGTCTATCGCCGCCACGGCGTTCGCGAGTACCTCGTCTGGCGCGTGCTCGACGAAGCGATCGACTGGCTCATCCTCCGCGAGGATCGTTTCGATCCCTTGTCGCCCGATCCGGGCGGAATCTACAAGAGCGAAGCCTTCCCCGGCCTCTGGCTCGACGCGGCGGCCCTGCTCCGCGGCGACCAAGCGGAGGTACTCAACGTGCTCAACCAGGGCTTGGCGAGCGCCGAGCATGCGGCGTTCGTCGAACGGCTGAAGATCGCGGCGGACAATGCCCGAGACGAAACCTCCGACGACTGACGCTCCTCAAGCGATCCCCCTCGCCTTCTCATACGCCGCGATCTTCTCTTCGTGCTGGAGCGTCAGGCCGATGTCGTCCAGGCCGCCGAGCAGGCAGTGGCGGCGGAACGGGTCGACCTGGAACGGGAGCGACAGGCCGTGCTCGTCGGCGATGGTGCACGATTGCAGGTCGACGGTGAGCTGGTAGCCGGGATGGGCCGACGCCCGGGCGAAGAGGTCGTCGACGGTCTTCTCGGCCATGACGATCGGGAGCATGCCGTTCTTGAAGCAGTTGTTGAAGAAGATGTCGGCGAAGCTCGGGGCGATCAGCACGCGGAAGCCGTAGTCGTCCAGCGCCCACGGCGCGTGCTCGCGGCTGGAGCCGCAGCCGAAGTTGCGCCGGGCGATGAGGACGCTCGCCCCGGCGTATTCCGGCCGGTTCAGCTCGAAGTCGGGGTTGGGCGAGCCGTCGTTTTGGAACCGCCAGTCGAAGAAGAGGAACTGGCCGAACCCGGTCCGCTCGATCCGCTTGAGGAACTGCTTGGGGATGATCTGGTCCGTGTCGACGTTGGACCGGTCCATCAGGGCGACCAGTCCCGTGTGCTTCGTAAACGCTCGCATGGGCCAAACTCGCTTTGGTTTTCTGCCTGGTGCCGCTTGCGGCTTCGCCGACAAACACCAAGACGCTTGGAAATCCGATGACTACTTGTACTCCCACTGCCGAACGTCGACAAAACGCCCGCTCACCGCGGCCGCGGCGGCCATGGAGGGCGAGACCAGGTGGGTGCGCCCGTCCTTGCCCTGCCGGCCCTCGAAGTTGCGGTTGCTCGTCGACGCGCACCGCTCGCCGGGCTCGAGCTTGTCGGGGTTCATGGCCAGGCACATGCTACAGCCGGGCTCGCGCCACTCGAAGCCGGCCTGGGTGAAGACCTGGTCGAGCCCCTCCGCCTCGGCCTCGCGCTTGACCGGGCCGCTCCCCGGGACGACCATCGCGTGGACGCCGTCGGCGACCTGGTAGCCTCGGGCGACCGCGGCGGCCTCCCGCAGGTCCTCGATCCGCCCGTTGGTGCACGAGCCGATGAAGACGCGATCGATCGTGATGGACCGGATCGGTGTGCCCGGCTCCAGGCCCATGTACGCGAGCGCCTTGGCGGCCGCGGCGCGATCGACGTCGTCGGGGAAGTCGGCCAGCTCGGGGACCCGGCCGTCCACGCCGGTCACGTGACCGGGGTTGGTGCCCCAGGTGACCTGCGGCGCGACGTCGGCGGCGTCGAACACCTCGGTGCGGTCGTACCGGGCCCCGTCGTCGCTGGGTAGTTGTCTCCACGCTGCCACGGCGGCGTCGAAATCTTCGGGCGCAAAAGGGCGTCCGCGCAGGTACTCGTAGGTCGTGTCATCCGGGGCGATGAGCCCGGCACGGGCGCCGGCCTCGATCGACATGTTGCAGACCGTCATCCGCCCTTCCATCGTCAGCGCCCGGATCGCCTCGCCCGTGTACTCGATCGAGTAGCCGGTTCCCCCTTGGGTCGAGATGCGGCCGATGAGGTAGAGGATCAGGTCCTTGGCGCCGACGCCGGCGGCCAGACGGCCGTCGACGCGGATCTGGAACGTCTTGGGCCGGTATTGCAGCAGGGTTTGGGTGGCCAGGACGTGCTCGACTTCGCTGGTGCCGATGCCGAACGCCAGGGCGCCCAGCGCCCCGTGCGTGGCCGTGTGGCTGTCGCCGCAGACGATGGTCATGCCCGGCTGCGTCAGCCCCAGCTCGGGCCCGATCACGTGGACGATCCCCTGGTTCTCGTGGTCGACGTCGTAGAGCCGGACGTCGAACTGGCGGCAGTTGTCGCGAAGCGTGTCGATCTGCTGCTTGGAGACCGGGTCGACGATCGGCAGGGAGCGGTCGGTGGTGGGCACGTTGTGGTCGACGGTGGCCACGGCGCGCTCCGGGCGCCGCACCCGCCGCCCGGCCAGTCGCAGGCCCTCGAACGCCTGGGGGCTGGTCACCTCGTGGACCAGGTGCAGGTCGATGTAGAGAATCGTCTGCCTCCGCTCCTCGGCATGGACGACGTGGGCGTCCCAGATCTTCTCGAACATCGTCCGAGGGCGATTCTCTCCGGTCATGGTGCTCACTTGCCTCTTGAAGAGCGAATGGACGCCTCGACAGGGCGTCGAGCCGGCACATGCAGACCCACGATTATATTCGGACGCCCGGCCAGTGGCGACTCCCGCGCCCGCGAGCGTCCGCGAGAGTGTCCTCTGAGATAGACGGGCGGGCGGCTCAAAGGTTCGCCGTGTTGCCTGCCCGCCTCTGCGGCCGGGATTGTTCCTGCGCCGCTCGCATCGATTGCATTCATGCCGCCTGAAGCCGCCGCCGTTCGTGGTGACCGAATTCATGCGGTCTTTCGGCCCCTTGGAGATGCTTGGACCCGATGAATCGGGTCACTACGAGCCGTCGTGAGCCGTCCCGATAGGCGTGCCGATCTGGGCAGGCCTCGTTGCGACCGGCCTCGGGCGACCTAATCCACGTTGCTTTCCGGCGAAGCGCGCGGCACCGGCAAAAGTCTCGTGCCGGCGAGGCATCCCTTAGAGGGGGTCGGTTGGCGTAGTTGCGAGGGAGATCGCGACCCGTGGGCGGGGCCGTTGCCCGCCGGATTAGGAGGCTTTCAGTCCGGCGACCGGCTCATGCGGCACGGCGGAGCGTCGCGGCGTGGGCCAGTGGGTTGATCTCGTCGGGCGCCAGGCGGCGGAGAGACACTTCGCCTTCAGGCCCGGAAGGCTCCTCGATCAACACGTAAGAGCCCTCGCAGAGCATCCGCGGCACGTAGAACCAGGCGTGGGCGAGCGAGTTGGGGTCGTGCCCCGCCGAAATGATGACCAGCTCGCTCCCGCGGAGGTTGTTGGCGGCCCGTGCCAGCACCGAAAACGGGTCGCCCGGGAGCAACTGCACGCGCGCGCCCGTGCGGCTGAGCAGGCGGTGGGCGGCCTTGAGGGTTAATCCGGGCCCGTCGGAAGGGGTGCGGGCTTCAAAAAGATCGATGCCCGTGTAGCGGATTTGGCCGGGAGAGGATTGCAGTCCGGCGAGTTTGATCATCCTCGATGCCCGTTGGCCGGTACCGATTCCCAGCTCGACAATCCTCTGGATGGGCCCGTTTCGGATAGCCTGATAGACTGCGCGATCTGACGCTGGTTTGGAGAAACAGGAAAGATAGAGGAACCTGAGCGTGCGCTTCGCTGGCAACTTCGCTTCTCCCGACAGGCGGTTTCCGCAGAGGATCGGCACTCGCGTGCCCCGCAATACGTTTCGGCAGTCGCTCCGTCAGCAGTCGAGAAGAAACTGGGACGGTGCCTTCAAGTCCACAGCCCTCACGCTTTGCCCTTCCTTCTTCTGTTGCCAACCGGTAAGGGGGCGAGTGGGTGAGGGGGTGACAAGGTGAGGGGGTGACAAGGTGACGGGGTGACAAGGTGAGGGGGTGAGGAGGTGACGGGGTGACGGGGTGAAGAAAGCCGCTATCGGGGCACGGGGATGTCGCGCCAGGTGAAGACGATCGCGGCCGCCACGTAGGCGGCAAGCCCTACTGCGAGCAAGGGACCGTCGTACCAGATCGACGCCGACCAGGCCCCCTCCCGCGTCAGGATCAACTGCTGCGGCTCGAACGTCGTGAGGAAGCTGAAGTATTTGAGCCACGCCCCGGGCTCCCACATCCGGGCGACCAGCTTGACGATGGCCGAGACCACGAAGAAGCCCACGGCGAGCCAGATCGTCCGCCACCGGTCCCGATCGAAGCTGGAGAAGAGCGTCGTGACGCCGGCGAGGCAGAAGGCCATGGAAAAGACGTTCACCGCCCCGGGCAGGAAGAGCCGGATCGCGACGTCCTCCTCGAGGTCGACCAGGGTTACTCCGATCCACGTGCCGCACCATAGGGAGAGGGCCAGGACCGCCGTCCCCAGCGTGTTGACGATGGCCGGCACGACCAGCACCCAGACACGCCGGATAGGCAGCGTCAGGATGAGCTCCATCGTGCCGTCCGAGATGCCGCCGCTGACGGCGTCCGACCCGCGCCCCACCGCCCAGGTGAAAAACAGAAGCACCGTCACCACGTGCAGGTAGAGGAAGCTGATCCGGCCCGCCGTGCTGGCCAGGTCGACCAGCTCGACCCCCAGCCAGGCTCGAATGAACTCCTGCATGGCGCTGGGGAGCCAGTGGAACAGCCGCGTCCACGAGCCGACGGAGAAGAGGCTCATCAGCCAGACGAACAGCCACGCAAACAGGACGAGCAACACGCCGGTCACCAGAAGCTGGCCCCAGGAGTCGGAGAATGCCTTTCTCCAGAGCGCCGCGTTGGCCGTGTACCAACGACGCGATGGTGGCGGGATGGTCGGGAGTCGCCAGGATCTGGTCACCGTGGGATCGCCGTTCAGTGGGCCGCTCCGCTCGACGGTTCCTTCTTGCCGACCCCACGCCGCATGAGGTCCTTCAGCTCGTCCAGATGGTTTTGGTAGACGCCGCGGGGCCCGGTCTTGTGCTTCGTCGCCAGCCAGCCGGCCATGCCCACCACTTCGCCCATCATCCCGGTCGTCTTCTGTACACGGACCGTCCCCAGGGCGACGTGGGTGACGCTGATGTTTCGCCCGGCCATCAAAAGGTTCTCCACGTTCCGCGAATAGAAGCAGCGGTAGGGGATCGGGTACGGCTTGATCCGCTTGCTCTTGGCGATCGAGCGGAACTCTTGACCGGGGAAGTGCTTTATGTTCTCCGGGGCCGGGTAGTGCAGGTCGATGCCCCAGGTGGTGGTCACCGACGCGTCGGGAAATGCCCGCTCTTCCTCCAGGTCCTGCTGACGGAGGATCACGTCGCCCAGCAGCCGGCGGGACTCTCGCTTGCCGCCGACATAGGCGACCCAGGCGAGCCGCCGGTTGGCAATTTCGTCCTTCTCCGGGCTGTGGTTCTTCAGGAACGCCCAGTTGCCGTAGACGACGCGCAGCGCGTGGTCGCGAATCGCTTCGATCTCGGCAATCTGGTCCCGGTTCATCCCGGTTTCCCAGTCCCAGTCGCCCCGTGTGACCCGCTGATAGGTCTCTTCGTCGAATTGTACGGCCCAAGGGCAATCGGGAAACGGTTGCGGCTTGGGCTCCTCGACGGTGTACCACTGGACGGACGTCCCCATCACCAGTTGGTCGGGCTTTTCCGGCGCGAGCGGCTCGCCCGTCTCGTCGCGGCTTTCGCGGCCCACGCGATAGTCGGCCCCGGCCAGGTGGCCGAGGTTCCCGTCGCCCGTGCAGTCGGCGAACAGCGGGGCCCGCAGTCGCATCTCCCTGCCGCTCTCGATGTGTTTGCCGACCACGGCCACGATCCGGTCCCCCTGCTTCTCCGCCCGGAACACGTGCGTGTTGAGAAACAGGTGGATGTTCTTCTCGGCCTTCACCGCGC
>Ga0307378_10007017_pt1 | contig 15224 bp, 14 predicted proteins | sample UN1MG_FD_202238 | JGI IMG/M metagenome (GOLD analysis project Ga0307378, IMG submission 202238) | Soil microbial communities from Risofladan, Vaasa, Finland - UN-1 | ecosystem: Environmental > Terrestrial > Soil > Coastal area > Acid sulfate soil | place: Finland: Risofladan, Vaasa | collected...
TAAGGCTGTAGTCCCAGAACGCGGCCGCGGCCCGCCGGTCGCCGTCGCGCGCCTCGCAAACGTCGAAGTACAGCCGCTCGCCGGGGCTGAAGGTCGGATGCGGGCTGCGGTACCGTGTGGCCAGGTCATCGGCCTCGGCCAGGTCGCCCAGGCATCCGAGCTCCACGAATTCGGCGACCTCCATCGCCCAGCGCTGGCCGGCCTCGCATCCGCGTCTGGCGAGATCCCTGTCGTACCGAGCCTTCGACTTGCGAAGTCGGGCGACCGCCCGCGCGCGAGTCCGAGCCTGCCTCAACATATCAGTCCTGCCGGTCATGTTGCCCCCGCCTCCACTAGTTCTGTGGTGATTTCCCGAACCTCAACGCCCATTGCGGCCGCGATCTGCCGCGCCGTCTTCACTCCCACAGCTTCCCCAGCCGCGATCCGGGTTAGCTGATTCGGATGGACCCCGGCCTTGGCGGCGAATTCGCGCTTCAGCAGTGCGGCTGACACCCGAAAACGCTCGACTTTTTGCCCGTCGATCCTGAGCCTCACCGTCGCATACTCCGTGTGACTGAGTAAGTCGGCCAGAATTCTACGCCATGCCCCCACCGCCTGTCAACCAGAATCCCGCCCGATTCCCCTTTTTGTGGACAAGTTTCTCGGCCAGCCTTACTCTCCGCCCTGTGGTCAAGAAGCCGGGTAGAAAGGTCGGTCGCTTCATCCGTGCCAAACGTCTCGAGCGCGGCATCAGATCGGCCCGTGTTCTGGCCGCCAAGGCCAGGCTTTCCCACAGCCACGTTAGCACCTGTGAGCGGGGCGCCTTTGTCCCGCGTGGCGCCACAGCTGAGCGCCTCGCCAAGGCCCTGGCCCTATCCAAGGATGAACGCGCGGAATTCTTCAGCTTGATCGCCGCTGCGCGGAGCCCAGCCGATATGCGTGACGAACTCGGCGGTCCCCCGGTCCCCGACTTGGTCGTCTGGCGTCACCTGCCACGGGCCCTCTATGGCGTTGACCGCGACTATCACGGCCTAGTACCTGTGAATCCCGACCGCGTCGTTGAAGACCTTGTCCCGGCTGCGGCGTCGCTACTTGCTTCGATGGCAATCCTAATGACCCAAGCGCCCAGCCAAGCCGACCGCGATCGGATCCGCAAACATGTAGACGACGCCTACCGCAACACGCGCAAGCGCTATCAGCAGTCCGGGCAAGAAGTCCCCCCATTCATGACTCACGCCGCGGTCGCCTCGGCGCAGCTCCCATATGCTTGGCGCGCCGTGCTGTTTTCATCGGTGTCCCGCACGCGAAAGGCCGTCTCGTCGCTGTCAAAATGGTCGTACTGGCGACGCCTCTGGTCCGCCGCCCCCGGCCTATTGACGTTTTGCTTCAAGAACCACGAGCAACATGATCTGTGGGCAACGCATGAAGTCCGAAAGGATCTCGTCGTGTCTATCCACGATATGTTCACGTTGCATCTGCTTTGGTCGAAGCTCGGCTACGACACCAGATTCGACGAGCCGGCTCAGCTCCATCTGCACCGGCCGGTCCATCCCCCGGACTTGCAGAGCTTTGTCACCCTTGATGAAGAGGATGTTCGCGCCGATCTGACAATCCCCGCTGGCGACGACCTGCTGGCCCGCGTCCGGCTGGCCGACCGCTTGGAGCACTACTCCGCCCTCAGCAACGAAGTGCTGTTCACCGTGCGTGTCGCCGGCTGCTCTGCCATCGCCGAATGCCTGCTCGGCCCACACTGGCGGGCAACCCTCGACCCGGCGACAGAGAAGCTCCATCGCATAGCCCCCGTGTTGAACGACGCCCAAGCGGCAATCCGAGCCTCGAACGGGCTCTCTGCTACGTCGCGTCTCGCGACCACGCGCGCCCGCGCCTAGCAAGATCCGTGCCACACCACCGGAACCGCTCCCGAACTTATCGGACCATGAGGCCCCAGCGTCCGATAAGGAATGTCCGGCCGATGTCCGGCGCCGGACATTCTCGCCGGACATTTTCACGCCCCCACGGCGCAGTCTCGAAGATGTAAGTCTTGGAATCGACCGGACTTGAAGAAATCGCCCAAGGACGCGCGATCTCGGCCCGCCGCCATTTGGGTCAACTTCCGCGGCTCCACCCCCGAATCGCCCTAACCTCCTCTACCGCCGACGTTTAGCGATTCCCGCAACCCCGCAAGAGCCTGGCATTCTGCCATTTGCCCCCTTAGCTACGGGATTCGTCTAACCCCAGCAGCAGCAAGCATTTAACCCGATATGAGGCATGTCGCTACTGTGCCATTTGCTTCCACGCTATCCATCGGACCACCAGAAGACGGCTCACAACGAACCGTCCCCAGTGCCCCCAGTGTGCCGGACCGATGACGAACGTGACGGCGTGTGGGCGGTTCCTGGCACACGTGCCACCGCCGGAGTTCGCGTGGATTCGCCCAAACCAGGCGCGTGATGCGAATGCCTTGTTGCCGCCGGCGCGTGCGGATCCGGCGGAAGAGCACGTTGCCAACCAACTGCGGAAGCGGGTGGTCGGCGTGGGCGCTTCACCGATCCGCGGTCGGGCCGCGAGACCCGGCCCCAGAGCTACCCGCATCAGATTTCGGACTACGTCATGGCCGCGGTCCACGCGGGGCTGAAGATCGACCATATCTCTGAACACGTGGTGCCTGACGCCCTGGCGGCGCGAATGGAGCGAGCGCGCAGATACGTCGGCTGGCCGATCCTGCTGATGCTGCGCCTACGGCCTCTATGATGCCGAGCCTCGGAGGGTAAGGGTGCCCCACCCTTTCAAGGGAGAAAAAGCGGGACGGGGACCGCCATCGAGCCTTGACAAGGCTGTACGTTTTCGCCGATACTATTCAGGATAGATGCGGCACCGGGCGCACGCACGCGCCCGATGCCTGGGAAACATCAACCCGATGGTGTGCGTACCATCGTCGCCTCGGGTCACGACCGCTGAGAGGTTCTTGCTGGAAGCCTCAGCGGTCGTGCTTTTTCCACATCGGGCCGCCGAGCCGGCCCCTGGGTGGTATCATCTACGGTCCTCCTTCATCGTTGCCATCATTGATTTCGCCGTTCCTGACAGACCACCAGCCGCGGCTTCCGCGGACGAATCCGTTTTCCTCCGTCAGAATTCCATCGAGTCGGGACTCTTCGATTCCGAGGTATTCGGTGATTGTTGCACGCCGCAGCGAACCGTCGCCCATTAACTGCTTAATGGCGGCAACAGCGTCAGCACCTGTTGCCGTGGCGGCGTGGCGAGCACCGTGCGCAGCGTGGTTTGGCATCGTGCCGAAAGTGTTTTCGATATCAGCGGCCATACGCTCGAAACTCCGCGCCTGCTCGCGAAGCCACGAACATACCTCAGTGAATGTCAGCTTCCGATTCACCGTCGGCTCCTTAGTCGGGCGACAGTCTGCCACATCAGCCGCTAGCTGTCAACACCAAATCCAAGGCTATCGCCTACTTGCGCGGATGTCAAGGCCCTTGGGATCGCGGCCACAATTTATTGGGGCGGGGACTCGGCCCATGTCCACATTTTGGGGGCAAGCTATGTCTAAGTCAACGCCACCACCTGAGTTATTGAGATTCGACCGGCTGATGCGAGGGCTTCTGCGGGTGCCGAAGACCGAGGTTGATGCCGAGGGACGGAAACACCAGCGGCGCAAGAGTCGCAAGAAGCGGCTACGCGGGAAGAAATGAGCCCTTGGGCTGCCTAGGCAGAAACCAAGCCCGATGAGTCAAGTATATCATTGCCCTTTCAAGGGTGGGGGACTGATCAGGGGGTCAGCGGCAACGCGGCACGTGCCATGGGCAGGTCACAGACCTGCCCGTGTTTTCGGTAAGCAGACACGGGCGAACCCGCCTCCGGCGGCTCAATCGACCGGCGGTGGCCAGTCCAGTTCCTTCCGCCGCGCTGCGTCTACCTGCCTGGCAGCCTCAAACTCCCCGTCGTCCAGTGTGCGGACGTTCCCGTCGCCGAAGAGTACCCAGCGTCCGCGCCGAGGGATCACCCGCAGTTCGACCGGCGTCCTGGGCGAACGCTCGTAGGCCAGAAGCAGCTTTGGATCCGCTTTCCATTCACCCGCTCCCGGCCGAAGAACAAACGACGAGTACTGCGCGACCTCCAGCGGCCTATCGTCAGGTATGTCCGGGTCAAGGAATGCACAAAACTCAGCCCACGTGCTGTGTCCGGCAGCGACCAACTCCACCGGTGACGGCGGATAGTCGCCGAAGTCCACCGTGTAAAGCTCCATTGCCTGACCGACGCCGCGCAGATTGGCGGCCGAAACGGCCGTTTTCGAGAACTCGCGGGTGCGACCTAGAGCCGTCAATGCCAGCATGATGTACCCGATCAGAATCAAGCCCGCCGCGGCTGCCGCAAATCCGACGTTACTGCGCGTCAGCTCGCCCCTTGAGTCCGCCTCGACGTCCGGGTTGCGGTAGGCCTTGATGCAGGCCAAGGCACCCGCCAGTGTCATCAGCGCGGCGATGAAACCTGCAAACGTTCCAAAGCAGACGAACGGGCCTTCGACCAGGAATAGTGCGATCGCAACGGCGAGAGCAATCAGAAACGGAATCCAGAAGAACTTCACGAGCGTACCCCGCTCGCCGGTTATGGCAGCCAGCGCGGTTAGCGCCTGCGGCCTCTATGATACCGGGCTTCGGAGGGCTAATCGCTGGACGGCCCGTCTTATGCTGGCTTCGGTCTCCGCATCGCAACGGCGTGGCCGAGGACAAGCAGTGTTGATCCACTCCAAGGAAAGCTGTTCGTGAACAGGCCACTCGGCGAATCTACAGAACTCGACATCACTCAGGCATCGCGGATCGAAAGGGTGCATGGGCGTCGGAAGAAGGACGCCGCGAACCTCGGCCTCCGGTGGTGGGGCCCCGAAGTCAGCCGCGACCACAGCCGAGATGTGACGGCGCGTTTCCTGAAGTGACTGTGCCCGTGTTGCGACCGAGAATCGCATGTCGATTGATTCATAGGGATCGCTGGCAGAATCACCGGTTCGCAGATCGACGAGCCAGGATATACTACGTTCGCTGCAGAGAAGCTCTTCGATGCGATGACGCTGAAAGCAAAGGGCACTCGCCCCGCTGTGTAGTGTCGTCACGAAGATGACCAGTGGCAGCTCCAGATTGGCATCCGAGAACTGTTCGGCCTTTGAGATGACCTCCCTCTTGATCTGCCTCGTCAACGTAGCATAGCTGCCACGTCCGCCGCCGGGCCGGGGGTGTGCGGGCAGGTTCGTCTTACAGGTCACCAGCGAACGCGACATGTTGGTGACCTCGGCATAGAATGGGCCAAACTGCCCCTGACATCGAAAGTCAGGCCCGCCCGTTCCACTCTCGGCGAGTTCGATCCGTAGCTCGCGGTTGTCCAGGAAGTCCCACACGAGCGCCTCGGCTGCTGCCCCCTCCGCCATTGCATCGTCGGCCGAGCCGATGCGGCTGGCGAAGCGTCTCGCGGCGTCGATGTTTCGTCGCTTCAACCATCGGAAGTAGTACCCAATCGGTCTTGCCCAGGGCTCGAGATTCATGCTCTACCACCCCGTTGCGTCCCGAAGCTCGTCTCGGCCCGGCCGTTCAGCGGCACGCTACCGTCTGGGCGCGGCAGCGGGTTCGGTGGGGCGATGGTGACGTCGGCACCATTGAGCTGAAGCGGCAAGCGCCGGAGTGATAGCCCGGTGATCATGGATTCAGCCGGCGTGCGCGAGAGCGTCGCGCGCCGTCTTGGATAGGGCGACGGGGACGAAGAACTGCGCCGGATACAGGTAGTCCTCGCCCGATTCGTCCACGACCCGCACCAGACCACGCGCTTCCGCTTGGCGATCGCGGATCGTCTGATAGATCTTGCGGACCTCCAGCGAGGCCGCGTACCCGTCGTTGCAAACGCACAAGGCGTATCGCGTGCGCTCGGTTCGCTGTCCAGTCCTTCCGTCGTTTCGTCTCATGTACCTACCCGCTTCGGAGGAAGCGCTTGATCTTGTACTCTTTGCGGCCGAGGCCATGGGCCTCGTACCAGTGCAATTCCGCCTTCAAGATTATACCATCGGCAAAACGCACGCGCGCCACACCTTTCATTTTGCGCCAGTGCCGCCCGCCGTACGCCTTGCGCAGTCGTCGCAACTCGCGAATCTCACGCCCCCGCGCGATCTCCTCGATCGAGCCGATCCGGCCAACGATCCTGAACGGACGACGCAATGGCTAATCCTCGACGGCGGTCGACGGCACGCTACCGGCTTTCCGCGGCAGCGGGTTCGGCGGGCCGATGCTGGCGTCGGCGCCGCTGAGCTCCGCTCCGCCGCGCTGACCCTTCGCCACACTGCAACCTCGTGCGAAGTGCCGGCAGCAGGTTGACTCTCTAGAAATACTAGACTATCATTTCTCAGCCCGCGGCCGCTTCGCGCGCCCGCGACAGGAGCCAAGATGCTCAAAACTCGCCCCATCACCTGCATCGCGCCCAATAAAAGCCCGGTTAGACGCGATCCAGCCCAAGATGCTCCAATAGGGGGGCGCGCAACTTGGCCACCTTGCGCACCTTCACCCTCACCCACACCGTCCAGCCGCCCACCGCCACCGCTACCTCCCCGCGACGTTCCGCGGCACGCTACCGTCCGGGCGCGGCAGCGGGTTCGGCGGGGCGATGGTGACGTCGGCGCCACTGAGTTGGGCTTCGCCGCGTTTGACGCGGGCGGCGAAGGCGCGGCATTCGGCCAGCAGCGCATCGAGCATCTGGTCCTGGCTGACCGTCTGCTTCTGCTCGCCCTGGACATAGATGATGCCCTTGCCTTTTCCGGCGAAGATGGCCACGTCCGCCCCCTCGCATTCGCCGGGACCGTTCACCACGCAGCCCATGACCGCCACCTTGAGCGGCACGTCGATCTCGTCGGCGACCACGCGGCGAACGTCGGTCACCAGCTTGAACAGGTCCACCTCGATCCGTCCGCAGGTCGGGCAGGCGATCAGCTCCGGCTCGGTGCGGCTGCGCAGCCCCAGGCAGCACAGCAGCTCCTTGCCGTCCTCGACCTCCTGTATGGAGTCAGCCGCGTATGAGAGGCGGATCGTGTCGCCGATGCCGTGGGCCAGCAGCACGGCCAGGGGAGTGATCGAGCGGACACGCCCGGTCACCGTCGGGCCGGCGTGCGTGAGGCCAAGGTGCAGCGGATAGTCATAGCGGTCGGCGATAGCGGTGTTGACGTCGATAACGATCCGCGGGTCGATGCTCTTGGCGGCCAGCACGACGTCGTGAAAATCGTTCTCGTCGAAGATGCGGAGGTATTCGTCGAGCTTTCCGAGCATCAGGCGGATGAGGTTGCCGGAGTAATCTTGCTCAAGCGTGGCCCTCTCGGCGGCTCGCAACTCTTTGTCACGGCGTTCGACGACGCTGCCCTCGTTGACGCCGACGCGGATAGGGATGCCATGTTCCTTGCAGGCGGCGATGACGCGGCTGACCTGTTTGCGGTCCTGGATGTTACCGGGGTTGAGGCGGATCTTGTGCACGCCGGCCTCGATCGCCTCCAACGCCCGCTGAAACTGGAAGTGCACGTCGGCGATGATGGGCACTGGGCTAGCCGCCAGAATGTGCGGCAGGGCCTCGGCGTCGCGCTTGTCCGGCACGGCGACGCGAACCAGGTCGGCCCCGGCCTTGGCCAGCTTTTGGATCTCGGCGATGCACTTGTCGATTTCGTGCGTATGCCCGCTGGTCATGGTCTGCAGCACGACCGGCGCACCACCGCCGATCTTCACCCCACCGACGTCAACCTGTCGCGTTTTCCTGCGTGGGCGCACAAGCCACTCCGTTCGTCATCGCGGGTGCTTATTCTAAGCGGGTTTCTGCCGGGGACCAACGCGCCGCGGGGCACAGCCGCGCCGGACCACCGTCAGCGGGGGTCGGCACCGACGTTTTCGCGTGAGTCGACTCCCGGCTACTGGACGGTGACCTGATACGTGAGGTCCGCCAACTCGGACTGACCGTCATCCCATACGACGTGCAGGAGCACGCGCTGTTCAGCTTCAGATGCGGGTTGGACACGCGCTATACGCTCGGGCCAGAAGCTCATGTTGATCGTTATGAATGACGGAGCGAGACGCGCGAGCCTGGTCCAGTTGTTGCCCGGGAGAATTGCATCGGTGAACAGCAGGTTCTCGGCGCCGCGCTCGGGGTCGATCACGCAACTTCGCCGGGCATCGATCCACGCCATCACGGGCCGCCGGTTCTCTACGATGAGCGGCGCTCTCAGATCGTGTTCGGCTAGGCGGCCACCTGGTTCGCGCGGCGGCGTTTCGAGCCGGACGCGCAGGTTTTCCGTCTCGTAGACCATTTGCCCTGCGACGTGCTCGGGAGCGGTGAACTGGGCGGTGATCTCCAGCGGCGCCGACCGGCGTGCGGGCGTTACGCCTCAGGAGCCACCAATCGCGCAGCCCGGAAGTGTGGTTGCGGTCAGGGCCGCGGTCAGTAATGTGCAGACGTAGCGCATCGTTCTTCTCCCGACTTGTTGAGGGCCGTATGGCATCCCGGCAGACGCTGCCTCACCTCCGTATTAGACACAGGAATGAAGCAGGCGCACAGAAAAAAGTATAAAACCGCGCTACACGGCCATCCCGCGTCGGCCAGGCCCAACTCGCTGCCGAACGTGCGCTCCACCTTGGGGAGCATGTCGGCGTGTTCCGCCGGTCCAAGCCGCGGGGAGCGGCGGAGCGAGCTACGGTGGCAAAGGCAGGGGCGGCCCGGCCGGCAGCAGTCCGGCTGGTGTCGGAAGGATTACGGCGCGAAGAACCGCTCAGAGATAACCAGAGCGCCGGGCCGGTCGCCCACACGCGCAGCGCGCGCTCGGCACTATCCCGCATCGATCAGCGCCAGCTTGGCACCGAACATACGCTTCAGTGCGGGGATCATGCGGGCGTGTTCGGGACGCTCGAGCTTGGGGTCACGGGCGACGATCTCAAACGCGTCTTGGCGGGCCTGTTCGAGCAGGGCGAAGTCGTTGAGGATGTCGCCTACGCGGAGCTCGGGTAGGCCGTGTTGGCGCGTGCCCAACAGCTCACCCGGGCCGCGCTGGCGCAGGTCGGCCTCGGCGATCTTGAAGCCGTCGGTGGTCTCGGCCATGACCGCCAGGCGCTCGGCGGCTTTGCCACCTTGCCCGCGCGCGATCAGCACGCACAGGCTGTCCTTGTGGCCACGGCCGACGCGGCCACGTAGTTGGTGCAGTTGCGACAGGCCGTAGCGGTCGGCATGCTCGACGACCATGATCGTCGCGTTGGGAACATCGACGCCGACCTCGACCACGGTGGTGGCAACGACGGCGTGGAGCTTGCCGGCTGCGAAGGCCTCGATGACCGCCTGTTTGTCGGCCGTCCGCAGCGAACCGTGGAGCAATCCGACGTCGAGGCCTTTCCAGGGGCCGTCAGCGAGCTCTCGGTAGGTTTGTTTTGCCGAGGCCAGCGAGGTTTTCGTTTCCGCGCCCATCCATTCCTCAGCGCTGTTGCGCCGGGATGGAGCGCCCGCTGGCCGCTGCGAGTCCATCCCCCACCCTTGAAAGGGTGGGGCACGCTCGCTCGACCGCTCGCTCGCGCTCGCGGTTCTGACTCCTGCGTCCCTTTGTGCCTCCCTCCGTCCGTCCCTTCCCTCCGTGCCTTCGTCCCTTCGTGCCTTCGTGCCTTTCTCTTCCCCGATCAACGGACAGACGACGTAGGCTTGCTCACCGGCTTCGAGCCGCTGCCGAACGTAGCCCATGACCGTCTTCCACTGGCCACTCGTGACGATCTTGGTAATGGTCTTGCCGCGGCCGGGGGGCATCTCCTTGATGAGCGACACGTCCAGATCGCCGAAGACGGTCATCGCCAGCGTGCGGGGGATGGGGGTGGCGGTCATGACCAGGTAGTGCGGCAGCGGGCCTTTGGTGCGGAAGTTGGCCCGTTGGAGCACGCCGAACTTGTGCTGCTCATCGACCACGACCATGGCCAGGTCACGGAAGGCGACGTCTTTTTCGAGCAGCGCCTGCGTGCCGACGACCAGGTCGATTTTGCCGCGCTCGATCTGCGCCAGCGCTTCGGCCCGGATCTTTTTGCTATGTCCGCCGCGCAGCAGCGTGTGGCGGACACGGCTGCCGGCCAGGTAGCGCTCGATGTTGGCGAAGTGCTGAGCGGCGAGGATCTCGGTGGGGGCCATGATGGCGGCCTGTCGGCCGTGGGCCACCGCGACCAGGCAAGCGTAGAGGGCCACGACCGTTTTTCCGCTGCCGACGTCGCCTTGCAGCAGCCGGGTCATCGGCCGACCGCTGTCCAGGTCGCGGACGATGTCGCGCACGACCTCCTCCTGCGAGCGCGTCAGGCTGAACGGGAAGCGGGCACGGATACGCCGGTCGATCTCCGGCGTGACGTGCAGCTTGCGCCCGCGCTGGAGCGAGACCAGCTTGTACCGCCGCAGGGCCATGGCCAGCTCCATCAGCAGGAACTCCTCGTAGGCCAGGCGCGCGTGGGCGCGCTCCAGCTCGGGCTCACTCGAGGGGCTGTGCATCTGCCGGATCGCCACCTCGCGACTGAGTAGGTCGTGCTTGCCCACCAGCTCGGGCGGGACGATTTCCTCGACGGGCAGTCGCGGCTGTTCGAGCACGTGCTGCACGGTCCGTCGGATCAGCGACGACTTGAGCGTAGCGTTGCCGCGGTAGACGCCCACCCGCCGCGCGCCATGCGGTCGCGAAAGAATGACGGCGTCGGGCTCAAAGACCTGAACGCGCGGCTGCACGATTTCGAGCCGGTCGTTGTACTCCTGCACCTTGCCGGTTGCCAGGACCATCGCGCCGACGTACAGGCTCTGCCGGTGACCATACTGCTGGAACCAACGCAGCGTGCAGGATTCGGTTCCGTCGTAAATCTCGGCGCGGAGCCCCGGCCGGCGACCGCGGACGCGCTGCACTTCCCCCTGGACGGTAGCGGTCATCCCGGGCTGCAAGTCGGCAATATCGACCAGCCCGGTCTCGGATTCGTAGCGAAACGGGTAGTACTCGAGCAGATCACCGACTGTTGCGAGCCCCAGGCCGGCAAACCATTCCGCGCGTGCCGGCCCGACGCCCTTGACGAACTGGATCGGACTGTCGCTGCGGAGCGCCGCCATGCGATTGCGGATTTCCGAGTGGGGATTGCGGATTGGTGCATTGCTGCGAGCGCTTGCCCACAGTCTGAGGTCACGAATCCCCAATCCGCAATCCCAAATCCCCAATCAACTCAGGGGATGATCAGCTTCGTCCCGACCGAGAGTTTGTCCGGGTCCGGCAGGCGGGTCCGGTTCGCCTCCCAGATATCTTTCCAGCGGGCCTGGTCGTTGTAGAACTTGCGGGCCAGGCGGCAGAGCGTGTCGCCCTTCTGCACGATGTACGTTTGGCCGGCGGGCTCGCCCGCGGGCGTGAGCACTTCGTCCGGGGCGCTGCTGCCGGGACCGGACGCGTTGTAGTCCGCGGCGGTTTCCGCGGGCGGGGCGGTTCCGAAGTCCCGGGTGGTCATGGGCTGACCGGCCGGCGGCGCGTCCACCCGCTCGAGCGGTACGTAGGGTTCCTCGACGCGCGAGGCGGCCTTCTTGTCCTTGTTCTCACAGGCAGTCAGCAGCAGCGCAGCTAGCGCCGCGGTCAGAAACAGGTGTCGCTTCACGAGATTCCTCCTTGATCCGGAGCTGCGGGAACCAATACCGACCGTAGCAAACCCGAAGCACGGCGAGTTGTAAAGGGGGTGGGCCACGCGGGGCGTATTTGCGCCCGTCGCCGGCCTCAGAGCAGCTTCTGCATCAACACCACGTCCAGCCAACGCCCGAACTTGTGGCCGACCTCCGCCAGCCGCCCGGACCGCTGAAAACCCAGCCGCTCGTGCAGGCGTAGGCTGGGCGGCTGGTCAGCGACGACGAATGCCACCACGCTGTGAAAACCGGCTGCTCGGCCCCGCTCCAGCAGGGCGCTCAGCAACACGCGTCCGAGGCCGCGACCGCACGCCTCCGGCCGCAGATAAACCGAATCCTCGACCGTGAAGCGGTACCCGCAGCGTCCCACGTAAGGCGACAGGCAGGCCCAGCCGAGCAGCCGCTCGCCTTCGCCGAGGACCAGGACCGGGTAGCGTTCGGCGTGCTCGCGCCACCAGGCCAGACGTTCGTCGGCGGTGAGCGGCCGTTCGTGGAAGGTCGCCGTCGAGTGCAGCACATAGTGGTTGTAGATGTCGTTGATGGGGTCGAGGTCGGCGGGTCGGGCATCTCGGATAAGGTTGGGCACCGCTCTGCTCCGATAACATGTGGGTGGTATCGGTCTGGAAATCGGTTCGGAATCCAGGGTCCCGGCGTCGCGGCCGGGTGTTCGACCGACCACGTATCAGCATGCCCGGCTCGAGGCCTGGTCGCAAGGGCGGACGGGAGGAATACGAACTACGCGACCACGGGCCCCTGCTCGACGTACAAGCGCCGGCCAAGCCGACGTGGTCAGCGGGGTCACCCCGTGATAGACTGCCCCCGGCGAGCGGAGGAACGTAGTTCCCATGCCTGCGGCGGAGGCTCATGCCTGTGTGGAACGTTCCCTTTTGTGAGATTGGAGTGTGCGTGATGACCTCAATCCCAAAGCACTCGCGGTTCGTGTGCGTCATCGTGTCCCTGGCCGTGATCGGGTTGGCCGTTCAATCGCCGGCCCAGGCGGACAGCCAGGTTCAGGATCAGGATGCTGTAGCGAAAGCTCCATCGGGAGCGCCGAAGGGTCCCGAGGCGGCTGACGGAGACAAGAAAGCCAAACGCTTCCCGGACTTCAAGGACGTCATCAAGGATATGGAGACGACGGAGGGGCTGTTCACCCTCTATCGCTACGACCCGAATGACAAGGAGCGCGATTCGGAAAAGCTGCTCTGCAAGATCCCCAAGGGCCTGTTGAACGAAGATCTCCTGTTCGCCACCAGCATCTCGCGCGGCGGGCAGTTCACCGGCTGGATGTGGCGCGACCACCTGATCCGTTGGGAGGTGGTCGGCAAGCACCTGAAGATGGTCACGCCGGACACTCGCTACGTCCACAAGAAGGGCAAGCCCGTGACCGACGCCGTCAAACGCACCTACAACGAGACCTTCCTCGTGTCGATGCCGATCGTGACGATGACGCCCGGCGGCGCTCCGGTGATCGACCTGGGCAAGCTGCTCAAGTCCGACCTGGCAGACGTATCGTTCATGGGGCCGCCTGGCGGGCGTATCCGGGCTGAGCTGAGCAAGTGGATAAAGGTCAAGTCGTTCCCGGACAACATCCTGATTGACGTTGACCTGGCGATGGAAGGCCAGGGTGGGGGCCGCTCGTTGGGCGTCTCATACGCCTTTCGACGGCTGCCCAAGCTCGGATCGTAAACGCCGCGCGTGGCCGACGACCGCATCGGGTATTTCCTGACCGCGAAAATGGATTGGTCGAAGAGCGCTGGCGAGCGTGACACGTTCGTGCGCTACATCAACCGCTGGAAGCTGGAGAAGCGCGACCCGTCGCTGGAGCTTTCCCCGCCGAAGAAGCCGATCACGTTCATCATCGAGAAGACGGTGCCGATCCAGTTGCGGCGGTGGGTGCGACAGGGGATCGAAGACTGGAACAAGGCGTTCGAGCAGATCGGCTTCGTGGACGCGATCGTGGCCCAGCAGCAGACCGAGGACAACGAGTTCGCCGACTACGATCCGGAGGACGCGCGCTACAACTTCTTCCGCTGGATCGTCTCGGGTCGGGCGTTCGCGATGGGGCCGTCGCGGGTGGATCCGCGCACGGGGCAGATTCTGGATGCCGACATCATCATGGACGACTCGTTCGTGCGGGCCTGGATGCAGGACTTCGACATCTTCGCACCGTCCAGCGTGGCGGAGCTCAGAGGGCCGGGCTTCAAGATGTGGATGGACCAACACCCGGAGCTGCTCCCGCGTTTCCTTTCGGAGCCGGTCGATGAGCCGGCCGACGAGCCGGCCGCGCTACGCCAAATCGCGGAGGCCAAGCTGCGCGCCAGCGGCCGCCACGTGTGCTCGTACGCCTTCGGGCTGCAACAGCAGCTGGCCTTCGTCCACAACGCGTTGCTGGCGACCGGGTCGGGGAAGAAGACCCCCGAGCACTTCGTCGGCGAGGCCATCCGCGAGGCGGTCACCCACGAGGTCGGCCACACCCTGGGCTTGCGGCACAACTTCAAGGCCTCCAGTTGGCTGACGCTGGAGGAGATCAGGCGACGCCGCAACGAGGGTGACGAGCCGACCAGCGCGTCGGTGATGGACTACAACCCGCTGCTGTTTTTCGCCGGCGACGACCCGGAGAAGGTGCGTCACTTCGTCACGCCGACCATCGGCCCCTGGGACTACTGGGTGATCGAGTACGGCCACCGCGTGCCGGAGAAGGGGAAGTCCGAGAAGGAGATGCTGGAAGAAGTGGCTTCCCGGTGTGCCGAGAAGGGCCTGGACTACGCCACCGACGAGGACACCATGTGGGTCTTCTCGCCCGACCCGTTGACCAACCGCTACGACAACTCGTCCGACCTGGTGGCCTGGGCCCGCAGCCGCATCGAACTCTGCGATCGGCTCACCGAGAACATCGCCGACTGGGCCATCCGCAAGGGCGAGTCCCGCTACCACGTCCGCCAGGCGTTCGATCAAGTGTGGTTCGAGAAGGGCCGCAACTTTGAGTACGTCACCCGGCTGGTCGGCGGTCAGTATTTCCACCGCGATCACAAGGGCGACCCGGATGCCCGCCCGCCGTTTGTGCTGGTGGATGCCGAGACGCAGCGCGCCGCGTTAAACCTGCTGAAAGAAACGCTGCTCACCGACACGTTCTTCAAGTTCGACCCGGCTTTGCTCAACCAGCTCGCTCCCTCACGCTGGAGCCACTGGGGCAGCCGAACGTCACTGGAACTGGACTACCCGATCCACGATCGCATCGTCGGGTTGCAGCTAGTCGGGCTGTTCGACCTGCTCACGCCGCCCGTGCTGCAGCGCGTGTATGACGCGGAATTGAAGTCAGATGACCCGAATCGCTTCACCGCGGCCGAACTCATCCGGACGCTGCGCGACCACATCTGGTCGTCGGCGTACGAGGTCGGCGAAGGCCCGTATACCGATGCCAAGCCGTTCATCAGCTCGATCACGCGGAACCTGCAGCAGGGCTACCTGGACCTGATGCTCATTCACGCTCAGGCCCGGCTGGGCGCCAACTTCTCGCTGGACCTTTACGTGATGATCCGTTCGTCACTGCGGGAACTGAGCGACCGGATCGGTCA
>Ga0307378_10007020_pt1 | contig 15213 bp, 17 predicted proteins | sample UN1MG_FD_202238 | JGI IMG/M metagenome (GOLD analysis project Ga0307378, IMG submission 202238) | Soil microbial communities from Risofladan, Vaasa, Finland - UN-1 | ecosystem: Environmental > Terrestrial > Soil > Coastal area > Acid sulfate soil | place: Finland: Risofladan, Vaasa | collected...
GCGGACGCCCAGGGCGCGCGCTTTCTCGGGGTCGTCGGCGAAACTGGCGGCGGCCGACGCGGTGGCGACGAAGGCGTGCCCCGCGGCGAGGTGCGCCTTCATCGCCATCGTGACGGCGCCGCCGCCCATGACCGGCCCGCGGAAGACGACGGTCTGGCCGAGGGCTGAAGCGGCGGCGATCCGCGCGCCGGCGACCTGCGTCGCCGAGGGGACGACCAGCTTCACGGCGTTCTCCAGCTGCTGGCCGGGGCGGGTCAGAAGGATATCGCTGGTACCGGCGCCGACGTCGACTGCCAGGACGCCGGCGGGCTGCGCGGGGGCGATCACGGCCGGGCCCGCCGGCTCAGCCCGGCCGCCGGGCCGGGACATCGCTGAAACGGAGCTTCCACACGTTCGTCATCGCCTCGAGAACGATGTCGTTGCTCATCTTGCTCTCGCCGACCTTGCGGTCGACGAAGATGATGGGCAGCTCGACGACCTTGAAGCCCATCTTGGAGGCGCGGTAGGTCATCTCGATCTGGAAGCCGTAGCCCTTGGTGTCGATGGCGTCCAGGTCGATCGCCTCGAGGACCCGGCGGCGGAAGCATTTGTAGCCCCCCGTGAGGTCACGCAGCGGCAGTCCGAGGATCGTCTGCGCGTAAAGGCAGCCGCCGCGGCTGATGATCCTGCGCGTGAGCCCCCAGTTCTCGACGCCGCCCCCCCTGACGTAGCGCGACCCGAGCACGAGATCGGCCCCCTGGTCGATGAGGCGGAGGAAGTGGGGGAGGTAGGTGGCGTCGTGGCTGAGGTCGGCATCCATCTCGAAGATGCGCTCGGCGCCCATGCCGAGGGCCTTGCGAAAGCCGTCGATGTACGCTTTGCCGAGGCCCTCCTTGCCGGCGCGATGCAGCACCGAGACGTCGGCGACCTGGGCGGCCAGCTCATCGGCCAGTTCGCCGGTGCCGTCCGGGGAATTGTCGTCCACGATCATCGTGTGCAGTTGCACGCCGGCGCCGTCGGCGACTTCGCGGATCCGGGCGAGGGCGTGGCGCAGGTTCTCGCGCTCGTTGTACGTGGGCAGGACGATGACGTTCACGGTCCGCCAAGTATATCGCTCCGGGTCGGTCGCGCCGCCGGCGGCGCTCCGTCCGGACTGGGGGGAGGCCGGCGGAGGGCGCTCCGCGCCGCCGCCGGCACCGCCGGCAGGACCGTAGCCGGCTCGTTCGCCCCCCGCCGGAGGCCCTCCGTCCGCGCCGCCTGCTACCGTCTGGCGGCGCCCTCACCAAGCGCTTCTTGTCACATACCATCATGCTCAGGTAGAGGGTGATGGTCTTGCGCACGAGCCAGGCATCGGGGGATGGGAAGGAATGGTTGCGAGCGACCGGGAATACACTATAGTGGTGTCCGCACTGACCGGGGGCACTACATCTTGTGGTGAGGTCGATATCCCTTGCACTGTCCATTCTGTACGAGCGAAGAGAGCAAAGTCGTCGACTCGCGTGACTCCGAGTCCGGCGACGCGATCCGGCGACGCCGGGAGTGCCTGGCGTGCGAGCGCCGGTACACGACCTACGAACGTATCGAAGAGGTACCGCTCGTGGTAGTCAAGAGCGACGGCCGAGAAGAGCTGTTCTCACGCCAGAAGGCGCTCAACGGGTTGCTGCGCGCGTGCGAGAAACGTGACATCGCTCTGGACCGTCTCGAGCGAGCCGTCGACGACATCGAGAACGACCTGCGCCGCGTGTCGGGGCGGCCGGTGACGACCAGGATGGTCGGCGAGCGGGCGCTGCGGCAGCTGCGCGACATAGACAAGGTGGCGTACATCAGGTTCGCCTCCGTGTACCGGCAGTTCGAGGACATCGAGGAGTTCCAGCGGGAGCTGGCGCTCCTCGAGCTCGCGGGTGTCGACCCGCTGCCGGGCGAAGAGCCCCTTCCGGGCATCGACGCCGGCGAGAGCTATGCAGACGAGGCCATCATCACCACACCGCCCAGCGCGGTGGCTACTCATGGGGGGCAAGGGGCATGACTGACACGGGGAAGGCAGTGATCGAGCTGTCGGCAAACGCACTCAAGGTGCTGCAGCGGCGGTACCTCAAGAAGGGCGAGAACGGCGAACTGCTCGAGACCCCCGAGGAGATGTTCCGGCGCGTCGCTCGTGCCATCGCGCAGGCCGAGCGCCTGTACAATCCTGCCGCCCCCGTGGAGGAGTGGGAGACCACCTTCTACGACCTCATGACGAGCCTCGAGTTCCTCCCCAACAGCCCCACGCTCATGAACGCCGGCCGCGAGCTCGGGCAGCTCTCGGCGTGCTTCGTGCTCCCCGTCGGTGACTCGATGGAATCCATCTTCGAGGCCATCAAGAACACCGCTCTCATCCACAAGAGCGGCGGCGGCACCGGCTTCTCCTTCTCGCGCGTGCGCCCGCACAACGACGTCGTTCTCAGCACCAAGGGTGTCTCCAGCGGCCCGCTCTCGTTCATGAGCGTCTTCGACGCCGCCACCGAGACCATCAAGCAGGGCGGCACGCGCCGCGGCGCCAACATGGGCATCATGCGCGTCGACCACCCGGACATCCTCGACTTCATCACGGCCAAGCAGGACGACGATCGCCTCAACAACTTCAACATCTCGGTCGCGGTCACCGACGCCTTCATGCGCGCCGTCGAGGCCGACGAGGAGTACCCGCTGGTCAACCCGCGGTCCGGCGACACCGTTCGCTCGCTCAACGCCCGCAAGGTGTTCCAGAGCATGGTCACGCTCGCCTGGAAGAACGGCGACCCCGGCATCGTGTTCATCGACCGCATCAATGCCGAGAACCCCACGCCGCAGCTCGGCGACATCGAGAGCACCAACCCGTGCGGCGAGCAGCCGCTGCTGCCTTACGAGAGCTGCAACCTGGGGTCCGTCAATCTGTCCAAGGTGGTGCCGGACGGCCATATCGACTACGGCGCGCTGGGTCGCATCGTGCGTACCGCCGTGCGCTTTCTCGACGACGTCATCGACGTCAATCGCTACCCGCTGCCCGAGATCGAGCAGATGACCAAGGGCAACCGCAAGATCGGCCTCGGCGTCATGGGTTTCGCCGACATGCTGCTGCGCCTCCAGGTCCCCTACGACTCAGACGAGGCCTGCCGCATCGCCGGCGAGGTGATGAGCTTCATCCACGACGAGGCGCGCGCCGAGAGCGAGGACCTCGCGCGCGAGCGCGGCGTGTTCCCCAACTTCGAGGGCTCCATCTTCGACGCGCCCGCCGGCGCCCGCGTGCGCAACGCCACGGTCACCACCATCGCGCCGACCGGAACCATCAGTATCATCGCCGGCTGCTCGAGCGGCATCGAACCGCTCTTCGCGCTCAGCTACGTGCGCGCCAACGTCCTCGACGACGACCGCATGGTCGAGGGCCACCCCTACTTCGAGCAGGTGGCCGGCGAGCGCGGTCTCCTGAGCGACGAGTTCCTGAAACGCCTCGCCGACGTCGGCTCCGTCCGTCACCTCGACGGGGTGCCGCCCGACATACAGGAGGTCTTCGCCACCGCGCACGACATCACGCCGGAGTGGCACATCAAGTTGCAGGCGGCGTTCCAGAAGAGCACCGACAACGCCGTCTCCAAGACGGTCAACTTCCCGAACGAGGCCACCGTCGACGACGTCGAGAACGTCTACCGCATGGCATTCCGCACCGGCTGCAAGGGTGTCACCATCTATCGCGACGGCAGCCGCGACGAGCAGGTACTCAACGTCGGCCAGACCAAGAAGAAGCGCGAGCCCGAGGCCGGACTCGGCATCGCCACCACACGCCCGGCGCGCCCGCAGCTGCTCACCGGCGAGACGCAGCGCATGGACACCGGCTGCGGCAAGCTCTTCGTGATCATGAACGACGACGAGTACGGCCCCCGCGAGGTCTTCGCCAACATGGGCAAGGCCGGCGGCTGCGCCTCGAGCAACACCGAGGCCCTCGGCCGGCTCATCTCGCTGGCGCTCAAGAGGGGCGCCTCCGCGCAGGAGGTCGTCGAGCAGCTCAAGGGCATCCGTTGCCACGTGCCCTACGGCATGGGCCCGAACGCCACGCTGAGCTGCGCCGACGCCATCGGCAAGGCGATCGAGCGGCGCTATGTTGCCGGCGCGGCGACACAGACGGGCTCCGCGCCAGAGCCGCAGCTCTCGCTGGTCGAGGTCGCCCAGGGCGCCTGCCCGGACTGCGGCGGCGCCATCGAGCACGAGGGTGGGTGCGTCGTGTGCAGGACGTGCGGCTACTCCAAGTGTGGATGACGAGACGCCGTTGTCACCCACGTGATGCCGCCTGCGGGGCAGATCGTGGGTAGCATCGTCGCAGCTACCCACGTATCGTTCGCCACGCTCCGGATCGCGGCGGCGTCTTCGGCGCTGACCCGTTCGTCGTCAGCGTCCACTCCGGGTACAGTAGGCAGGTGAGACCGCAGCCGTCACCCGCGGAGCGAGCGCAGCAGACCGACGACGGAGGAGAGCCATGAGCGAAGCCCCGAAGCCCGACGCCCCCGGCCCGGGCGGCGTCACCATCTCGGACGGTGTTGTCGCCAAGGTCGCCTTCAAGGCGATCAGCGACATCGAAGGCATCAACGCCCTGGGCGGCACCAGCGCCCGCGCGCTCGCAGGGCTGCGCGGCGACAAAGGTACGCCGGGCATCTCCGTCGATCTCCGCGACGGCAGCGTCGACATCGACATCACCATGAGCATCGTGTTCGGCGTCAGCGTCCCGACCATCGCCGAGGCTTGCCGCAAGGCCGTCTCGGAGCAGGTCGAGGCCACCACGGGGCTGCCTGTGCGCGCCGTCAACGTGCTCGTCACCGACGTCGTCTTCCCGGAGGACCAGGCTGGCTCCGCGGACTGAGAGGCGCCGGCCCGCCGGCGCCGCAGCGGGTGCGACCACCCGCCTCGCGACCTTCTTCCTGCTGCTCACCGGCGGTATGGTCGCGCTGCTCTTCGCGATACGGCTGACGGCGGCTGCGTTCGACCGCGACTTCTCGCCGTTTCCCTATCTCACGCCGGGCAGCGACCACTCGGTGCAGGCCTTGCTGCTGCTCGCCGCGATGGTGGTGCTGGCGCTGCTCGTCTGGCTCGTCCTGCGCCACGACGCGGACTACCTGTGGCTCGTCTCCGGTGCGGGGGCCGGCGGCGTCCTCGTGGCGAGTTCCGAGATCGAGCGGCCGGCCTCTTCGTCCGCCACTCGCTGCCACCCGGACGCCCTGCGCGCCGAGGTCGAGCTCTCCCAGCGCGGCGCTGATCTACGCGGACGGGTGCAGGTCTGGGCCCGCCCTCTCGCAGACGCCGCCGTGGTGGGCGGCGCCGCCGACGCCGCGGTGAGGCGCCAGGTCGCCCGGCTCACCGGCCGTGACCTCGAGAGACTCGACGTCCGCGTCCGGGTGCTCAGGGTGACGCAGTTGGCGAGGTACCTCCCGTGACATCGCTCGCCCGCGTCATCGCCGCCGTGACCGGCATCATCTGCCTGCTCCTCGCTGGCGCTGTGCTCGTGCGTCAGGGGGCGCTCGCCGTCGACGCCGGTGTCCGCTGGCCCGCTTCCACCCTGTGGGGCGAGCTGACCGGCGATCCGACCTGGACCACCACCGGAGTGGCCGCCGCCGTCATGGCCGGGATCACCGCCGTCCTCATCGTCCTCGCCTTGCGCCAGGTCAGCGGGGGCGACGGGCCGGAGATCATCGAATACGCCGTCGACGACGGCACCGCGCGGCTTTCGGTGCCGGCTCTCGGCAAGGCGTTGCGCCGCCGGTTCCACGCCATGCTCCCCGGATCGCAGGTGACCGACGTCGCGGTCCGCAGGGGCGCTTCCGGCTGGAGCGTGCGCGTCGAGGCCTCCGTACCGGTCTGCGACCTCGGGGACGTGCACGCCGCGATGCTGGATGCGTTCCGCGACGACATGCGGCGGGTCGCGGGGATCGACCTCACGCGGCTCGACCTCGTCGTCACGTCGATGCGAGCGCCGGCGAGGCGCGCCTGATGGCAAAAGGAAGACCTGGGAATCACCAGGTCTTCATGAGAAGCCGCCCCGCGGGAGATGGGGTCTGCGCTTCTCCACGTATCGGGCGATACGCACAGAATGTACCCGTCGCGGCGCCGGCGCCAACCAGTGGCGCCTGATGCGGCCGTACCGCGGGGCTTCGTCGCCGGCCTCATCGCCGCGGACCTCGACGGCACCCTTCTCGCCCCTGATCTGTCGCACGCGGACGGACTTCCCGAGTCACTGACGCGGCTGCGCGCGGCCGGCGCCCGGACCGTCATCTGTACGGGGCGCATGTTCCGCAGCGCGCGCCTCGTGGCGGCGCGCCTCGGCATCCACGAGGGGCCGGTCGTGTGCTACCAGGGCGCGCTGATCAAGGATCTCGCCGGCGGCGAGGACTGGCGCCACGTGCGCATGGACGGCATGGTCGCCGCCGAGGTGGTCCGCCATGTGAAGGCGATGGACCGCCATCTCAACACCTACATCGACGACCTGCTCTACGTCGAGCGCATCAACGACTGGGCGCGGCAGTACGCAGAGCAGGTCGAGGTCGGCATCAACACGGTCGGCGACATGGCGGTCGAGGTCGAGCGGCGGCCGCCGACGAAGCTCGTGCTCGTCACGTCGGCGGCCGACGTCGACGAGATCCTGCCCGGCTTGCAGGAGCGCTGGCGTGGCCGGCTGTACGTCACTCGGTCACAGGCGGGGTACATCGAGTTCACCGACGCCTCGGTGAGCAAGAGCGCGGCGCTTGCTTGGCTCTGCGAGCGGCTGGGCGTGGCGAGGGGGCAGGTCGTCGCGCTCGGCGACGGCATGAACGACGTCGACATGCTCGAGTGGGCCGGGCTCGGCGTGGCCGTCGAGGAAGCGGCGGAGCCGGTACGCGCGGCGGCCGACCTCGTCGTCCCGCGCGCCGGCGTGCCGTCGTTGCTGAACGGCTTCACGGGACCGACGTCCGCCCATAAATGAAGGCGGCGCCTGGAGGGGTGGCGCCGCCTTCGAGGGGCCTCGGTGCTGGTGGGATGGCACCGGTCTTGTCCCCCTGACGGGACACGCGTTCTACAGTTTAGACTGTGAATGCGCACCAAAAGAATACGCCGCGCTGCGGGGCCGGTCAAGGCGCGAAGGCCGGAATCTCGTGAAGAAATGTTGCGCGGCGGCGGCACGCCCGCGCCGCGGCCGGGTCATGCGCGGCCGACGCCCCGGAGCCCGATCCGCTTCTTGACCTCGATGTAGCGCGCCTCAAGCGCACGCTCGTGGGCGCGCTCTTCGTGAAGGAGTTGCTCGAACACCTCACAGGCCTCGGGGTCGGCGCAGCGCTCAAGGCCGCGCCGGTACTTCTCCTGGGCGGCCTGCTCGTCGGCGATCGCCTCCTCGAGGATGACGAGGAGATCGTCGTCTCCCAAAGCCCGGCCGGCGTTCCCAAACGTCCCGTGTTCGCGGGCGGGGGGCAGCTCGTCGCTCACGCGACCTCCTTCGTCATCCTGAGGGTGAAGCTGAGAGGGAAATCCTCGTGATGGTCTCTGACGCGGAGCATGCCACGTGCGTCCTTCTCCAGGAAGGAGAACTGGAGCCCGGGGACGGTGTACGGCAGCTCGTGCAGGAAGTCGAGGCGCAGGCCGCGGCGCAGGAGCGGGTCGATGATCTCGCCGAAGCCGTGCAGCCACTCGAAGGTGATGGTGTGCTCCGTCCGGGCTTCGGGTTCGGCGTAGTCGCCGGGCTCGTCGAAGCGCTGGGGCACGCCGTGCATGAAGTAGGGGTAGCCGATGCGCAGCGACCCGGGTGTGGCGTCGTCGGCGAGGAGGAAGGCGTACGGGTGAAACTCGGCGATGTAGAGGATCCCGCCCGGCTTCAGGAAGTGCGCGACCACGTCGGCCCAGCGCTCCAGGTCGTCGAGCCAGATGAGCGCTCCCCACGACGCGAACACGACGTCGAACGAACCGGACAGCCTGTCCGGCAGGCTTTCGACGTCGCTCTGGACGAAGGTGGCGCGCCGGGAGAGGCCGACCTCGTCGGCCAGCGAGCGCGCCGTCCTGACCCCTTTGCCGGAGAAGTCGACGCCGGTGACGATCGCCCCGCGGCGTGCCCAGCTGAGCGTGTCGAGGCCGAAGTGGCACTGCAGGTGCAGCAGGGTCGTGCCCTCGCGGATCGACGGACCCAGCTCGTCGAGCTCGATCTCGCTGAGGGTGCTGCGACCTGCCTTGAAGCCCTCCACGTCGTACAGCCCGGAGCCGACGTGGAGGGTGACGGCCTCGTCCCAGCTCGCGAGGTTGGCCTTGAGGTAGTCGTCGAGCATCGTTACGTCTCCGGTCCGGCGGGTCTGGTAGCGCGCAGCGAGAAGCTGAACGGGAGGTCCTTGCGGAGACCGCCGCGCGCGTCCGGGAGCCACCACCAGCGGCTCTCGTCCTGGACCATCCAGTCCCAGAACGGCGCCGGCGAGGTCGGGAACTCGTGCAGGTGCTCGAGGCGCAGGCCGGCGGCGTGGAGAGCGCCGGTGATCTCCGCGAAGCTGTGCGTCCAGCCGTAGGCGACGAGGCCGGTCGTGTCCGCGTCCCGGTCGGCGTAGCTGCCCTCGACCGCCTCGACGTCCGGCGTATCCGCGGCCGGCTGGAGCCGGTACTGGACCAGTACGTCGTGCTCTCCCGGCACCTCGTCGAGCGCACGGGCGAACGGATGGATCTCGGCCATGTAGAACACGCCGCCCGGTCGGAGGTGCCGCGCCACGATGCCGGCCCAGCGGTCGAGGTCGGGCAGCCATTCGATCGCGCCCCAGCTCACGAAGACGACATCGAAGAGCCTGCCGCCCAGGTGGGCGTCGGCGTCGTAGAGGTCGGAGCAGACGAACTCGGCGCGGCCGGACAGGCCGGCTTGGCCGGCCAGGCGCCGCGCCAGCGCGATCGCCTCGTCACTGAAGTCGAGACCGACCACCTCGGCGCCCATGCGCGCCCAGCTCAGGGTGTCGAGGCCGAAGTGGCACTGGAGATGCAGCAGGGTTGTCCCCTCCCGCACGTACGGTCCGAGCTCCTCCAGCTCGAGCGGCCAGAGCGAGGTCTTGCCGGCCAGGAATCCCCCGACGTCGTAGAAGGCGCTCTTCTCGTGGATCCTGGTCCAGTGGTTCCAGAGCTCGAGATTGGCCGCGCGCGCCTCGGCGGGCACGGGGTCGGGGCTCTCTCTGTGGGGTCCGGTGTCGCGCGTGTCGTGGCTCATGTCGGGTGGCCCGCCTCTGGTGGATCCAGCTTCGAGCTCAGTCGGGCACCCGGTACGCCACGGCGCGGACGAGTCCGATGGTCTCGCCGTTCTCGCCGGCGGTCGTGCAGTCACTCAGGGAGAACACCGTGTCGGCGCCCTCCTCCGCCAGGAACTCGGCCACCTGCGCGTCCAGCTCGCTCATCTCGCGCATCGCGGCGAAGATCTTGATGGGCGTGGCGAAGGTCCTCACCTTGATCATGACTGCTCCTCTTCTCGTATGGTCCCGTGCATCCGCTGTCTGCTGCTTATCCGGAGGGCCGTCATCCGTAACGTGCCGCGGCCTTGTCCGCAGCATGACCGGACGCGGTGGCCCACGTGGCCCAGAAGAGAGCCAGCACCCCATTCTGTGGCTAACGAGCATCGTAAACCTTGGCTTGTGAATGCAACTACGATAGGCTGCCAGCGGTGGAGACTGCATACGACAAGGAGGGCACGTATCTCGGCAAGCTCGCCGACGTCTTCGGCGACCCTACTCGTCGCAGCATCTACCGGCATCTGCGCGGCTGCGAGTCGCCTCAGTCGGCGACCGAGGTGGCCGACGTCTTTGGCCTGCACCGCACAGTCGCCCGCGCCCACCTGGAGAAGCTCGGCGAGCTCGACCTCGTCGTGACCTCCACGCGCCGGCGCGCCGGAGGCGGCCGCCCGGCGAAGACGTACCAAGTCGCCGACTCGCGCCTCGAGGTCATGCTGCCGCCGCGCCGCTACGAGCGTCTGGCGCGACTGCTGCTTCGCCTCGTCGATGACGCGCTCGAGCCTGAGGTCGCCGTCGCTGCGGCGGCTGCGCTTGGCCGCGATTACGGAGAGCAGACCGCGGAGGAGCTTGCCGGCGACGCCGTGCAGTCCCCCGTGAGACTCTCGCCGCGCGCCGTGCTCGAGTGGCTGGACTACTCGGGCTACCGCGCGACGCTCGCTTCCGGCGGCGACGGCGAGACGGTGATCGAGGTCCACAACTGCGTGTATGCGGAGCTCGCGGCCGAGCATTCCGGCGTCGTCTGCGCCTTCGACCGGAACATGATGTGCGGCATGCTCGGCGTCGACACGTCGGTCCATACCCAGACGCACGCCCTGAGCTCCGGCGACACGTTCTGCCGGCACGAGTTCAGGCTCTAGATCCCCCGCCGGATCGCCGCCGGCCACGGTTCGCACCTCGTCCGCGTCACGATCCTGCCTGCCATGGGTCGGGCGGCAGGGTCAGGTCCGCCGCTTCGCCCGCTTGAGGTCCTGAACGTTCTGGGCGGCGCGCTCGACCAGTTCCTGCACGGTGACCTGCTCGGTGACGTCCCAGTCGACGGCGCCGATGCTGAGTGAGAGGCGGAAAGGCCGGCCGTTCTTCGCGTCGCGCCGTTCCGTCCGTCGCTGCAGCCTGGTGACGAGCTCGCCGGACATCTCCGATCTGTCGTCGGCGAGGATGGCGAACTCATCGCCGCCCACGCGTCCGACCACGTCCGACTCGCGCACGCTCGCGAGGATGATGTCGGCGACGGCGCGCAGCGCTTCGTCGCCTTGCGCGTGTCCGAAGCGGTCGTTGACCGCCTCGAGCCCATCGACGTCGACGTAGATGACTCCGAGGCCCGTGGTCCGCCGTCGGGCCACGCGCATGACGTGGTCGCCGAGCGCGAAGAAGCCACGGCGGTTGTACAGGCCCGTGAGCTCGTCGGACAGCGACAGCATGCGGAGCTGTTCCTCACGCCGGCGGAGCGCCCTCTCCGCCTCTTTCTGCGGCGTGACGTCGATGATGTAGCCTTCGTGGGCCGTCGCCGCGCCGTCCGCACCGCGGACCGCGTGCGTGAAATCGCGGACCCAGTGCGTCTCCCCGTCGGCGTCGACGATCCGGTACTCCTGTGTCCAGCCGTCGAGTCCGGCGCGTGACTTGTCGTTGCTGTCTTCCACGATCCACTCGTAGTCCGCCGGGTCGACGACGCTCGCGTAGGTGCGGCGCCCGCTCATGAACTCTTCGGCCGTATAGCCGTAGGCGCTGATGTTGGGCGAGACGTACTGCACGGTGCCCGCGTCGTCGATGTGCCAGCGGAAGGTGACCACCGGGCCGGCGACGAGCAGGTCGCGCTCGCGCTGGAGGTCCGCCTCCGCCTGCTTGCGGCGGGTGATCTCATCGGTGAGTGTGCGTTCCCGCTGCTCGAGCAGCACGACCATGGCGTTGAACGCCTCGGAGAACTCGCCCATGAAATCGATGCGCTGCGAGTAGTCGCCGCGGGCGATCTCCTGGGTCTGGCGGGTGAGCTGGCCGAGGCTTTGGTGCAGCTGGACGAGCGGCTGCGCCATCCTGTTGCCGGGAGAAGGGATCGGCGCCGAGAGTTCGCCACGGGAGAGCGGCACGACGAACAAGCCGATCTCCTCGATCAGCCGGATCATGCGATTGACCGTGCGGGCGAGGGGCAGCGCGGCGGCGGAGCAGGTCGATTCGGCGACGTAGCACACGGACCTCGCCTCAAGCAGCTCGGTCAGGGCGTGGTCGATGGCCGCGAGGCAGGTCTCGATGTCGTGGCGCGCACGGTTATCGACGCGCGGAGTCACGGCCCGACGCCCGCGCTCTTCCCGGCGACACGACCGTGAGGCCTGCGCCCCCCTGCTGTGTTGCGGTCCATCGTCACCCGCCTGCTCGACCCCTCCGTGCACGGCAGTCTACACCCGGGCGGTCGCGAGGGTATGCGGCGCGCCGCGCCGAAAGATACGGAAGAGCATCGAGGAGGCTGAGGTGAGATCGAGGTGGCGCGGGAGCGTGCTCGCGGCGGCCGGCGCGGCGACGCTGCTCGCCGGCTGCGGCATCCGCGTGAGCGCGCAGCCGTCTCCGTCGGCACGGCCGGAGAAGGTCGCGGTGGCGCCGGCGTCACTTACGTCTTCGTCGCCGTGCCCGTCGCCTTCGGCCTGGCCGACTGCTTCGCCGTCCGCCACGCCCTCGCCGCCGCCGCAGGGCGGCCCTCCCGCCGTCGCCCCGCCGTCGCCGTCGTCCGGCGCCGCGGCCGCCGACCTCGCAGCCGCCGTCCGTCGCGTCGAGGCCGCGGCACGCGTCAAGGAGGCGCTGCCCGTGTTCGATCAGCTCGCCGCGAGCATGGTCGCGCGGAGCGGGGTGCCCGGCGCGGCGGTCGCGGTCGTCGCCGGCGACACGGCCGCCTACATCCGCTGCTTCGGGTTGCGCCAGATGGGCAGCCCTGACGAGGTCACGGAGGACACTCTGTTCCAGCTGGGCGCGGTCTCACGCAGCTACACGACGGCCACCCTGGCCGCCCTCGCCGGCGAGGGAGAGCTGCGCTGGGACCAGCCGGTGCGCCGCGTGTGGCCGGGCTTTCGCCTGCGCGACGGGTGGGCGACGCGCGAGGCGACCTTCCGCGATCTCACGGCGCAGCGCAGCGGCCTGCCCGCGTACGCGGGCGCCGAGCTGCGTCTGTTCGGCTACGGCCGCGCCGAGATCCTGCGGCGCCTGCGGTATCTGCGGCCGGCCGCCGGCTTCCGCGCCGCCTACGCGCCACAGGATGCGGTGTTCACCGCCGCGGCCACCGCGGCGGAGCGGGCGACAGGCGCTTCGTGGGCCGAGCTGGTTCGCACCCGCGTGCTCGATCCCATCGGCGACGACCAGACGGCGCTCGGCTACCGCGCGTACACCGCCGCGGCCGACAGGGCCGCACCGCACCGGGCGGTCGCTGGATCGATGGTGGCCCAGGACCCGTCGAACGAGACGGTGTTCGCGCCCTCTCTCGGGATCAGCTCCAGCCTCAGCGCTCTCGTACCTTTCGTCCGGCTGCAGCTGAACGGCGGCGCGCTCGGCGGCGTGCGCGCGGCCCCCGCCGGCCTGCTCGCGCAGACCCTCGCGCCGACGACCGCCGTCGCGACGGGGACCTCCGGCCCCCAGACCGCCGGCCTCGGCTGGATGGTCTGGAGCTTCGACGATCGGCTGATCGCGAGCGCCGAAGGCGGGCTCGCGAGCGGCACTGCCGCCACCGTCAGCCTGGTGCCCGGCGACGGTATCGCCGTGATCGTCCTCGCGAACGCGTACCCCGAAGGCTCCGCGCTCGGCAGGGCACTTGCGAAGACGCTGATCGACCTCGCTGCACTCGGGGCTGCGCAGGAGGACTGGCTCGCGTACGAGCAGGCGCTTGTGGCCGAGGGGGCGATGGACCTTCAGGCGGGCGGGGCGTCGGGGGGCGCGAGCGGCGCCACCGTAGCCGGCGGGGACAGCCCGCGCGGGCTCGCCCTGCCGCCGGAGGCGTCCGAAGGCGCCGCCGCGCCGCGGGAACGGACCGTGTACGCGGGTGTCTACAGGGACGCCTACTACGGCCGCGTCACCGTGCGCCGGGGCCCGGGCGACGGCCTGAGCGTGCGTCTCGGACGCGGCGTGACGCTGCGGTATGTGCCGTGGAATCGCGACATCTGGCGGGACACGGCATCCGGGACCGCTGCCGTGTTCGCCGTCCGGGAAGGCCGGGCGCAGTCCCTGACGCTCACGCTGCTGTCCTTCGACGGCCGGCGCGGAGCGTTCGCACGGGTCGACTGACGTCGCCGCGTGGCCGGACGCGCCCTGCTACTTCTTCTTGCGCCGCCCGCCGATCATCCCGTTGAGCATCATGCCGAAGGCGATGCCGGCTATGGCGGCTCCGATCAGCAAGATCCAGGCGCTGATCCCGCTGACGGCGACAATGGTGGTCATATCGTCCATCTCCTCCAGCGCCCGCGTCACCAGCCGGGGAGGGCCTGCTCGCCCTCCAGCGCGCGGGCGCCGCTGACGTCGTCGTTCACCTCGAGGATGCCCTTGTAGGCGCCGTCCTTGTCGCGCAGGGCGAAGTATCGCGTGCGCTTCATCTTCTCGCCCTCCTGCCCCCAGCCCTCGGCCGCGTCCTTCGTGCCGGCCTTGAACTCGCGCAGGATCTCCTCGAGGCAGTCCAGGCTCTGCTCCGGGTGACAGTCGCGAATGTCGCGGCCGATGTAGCGGGGGTCACACGTCTTGTACGTCTCGCCCTTCCAGTAGACGAGGACGTCGTTCTCGTCGGCGACACTGATGTCCAGCGGCAGGAACGTGAACACCGCGTCCGTCAATTCGGGGGTGAGACTGCCGCGCTTCCACAGCATCGTCGGGACCGCCTCTCGGAGTCGTTGCCTATGTGACTCATCGTATCGCATGAGAGGCGGGCCGCGGCGCGGCGACCGCCCAAGGGTTGCGGCTCTCCTGCGCCCTGACCGCCAATCGGTGGTCAGGGCGCAGGCGCCTACCAGTCGAGCAGCCGGCGCTGACCCTCGAGCGCGCGGACCGCCGTAGCGTCCTGCACCGTCTCGACGACACCGCGGTAGGCGCCCGTCCCGTCGTGGATGGCGAAGTAGCGGATGTGCAGGAACTTCCCCTGCAGCTCGATCCAGAACTCGGCGGTGTCCTTGCTCCCGTCGCGAAACGCGTCGACGATCTGCTGCACCTTGTGCACACTCGCGGGCGGGTGACAGTTCTGCACCTTGCGGCCGATGACGCCGGGGCTGCGCGGGAAGATCCGGTGTCCCTCGCTGTAGAAGCGCACCCGGTCGTGCTCGTCCACGTACTGGAAGTCGATGGGCAGAGCGCCGAGCACCAGGTTCAATTGCTCGAGCGTGAGGCCGCCGGTCTTGAGCTCGAGGAGGCCGGCGGGCGGAGCCTGCCCGGCGCCCGCGGCGTCCTCGGTCTCGTCCGCGCCGGCCGCCGCCCACGCCGGCACGTCGGAGATGAAGGCGTAGCCGATGTCGGCTTCGCCGGCGCGGATCTGCGCCCACTCGGTGTCGCTCAGCGTGTCCATCGCCATCGGGTGCAGGACCTTCTCCTCCTTGGTCACCATGTCGTCGACCATCTTGGCGAGCGCGAGGCAGGTGCTCACGGCGAGGGCCGCGTCGTCGTCGGCGAGTGTCGCCCGCGCCTGCTTGATGAGAGCGCGGATGTCGTCGTGGATCGCCCACATGACCTTGCTCGGTCCCTCCACGCCGTGCTCTTCGAGGAAGGGGAAGAGCTGGTTCTCCTTGCGCAG
>Ga0307378_10007021_pt1 | contig 15212 bp, 12 predicted proteins | sample UN1MG_FD_202238 | JGI IMG/M metagenome (GOLD analysis project Ga0307378, IMG submission 202238) | Soil microbial communities from Risofladan, Vaasa, Finland - UN-1 | ecosystem: Environmental > Terrestrial > Soil > Coastal area > Acid sulfate soil | place: Finland: Risofladan, Vaasa | collected...
TTCGCCGCGGACGAGCAGGGGGGCGTTACTACCTTCGAGTTCACCCGTCCGCGCGACTCAGGGGATGCCTACGACAAAGCCCTGTCCCAAGACGGGGAGATCAAGATCATCTGGGCTTACAGCGGCTCCGATGACTACCGGGACCTGCACAGCAGGAAGGGCGGAGCTACGATGCGCTTGTCAGGGGGGCAAACATCGGTCCAGTCGGAAACCGTAGGGCAGCGTGATCTCTATGCCCTGCTGTATCCGGTGCATGCGGTCTTGATGGCAACCGCCTTCGTTCTGCTCTTCTTGGGAATGTTCTTTCCCCGCTACCTCAAGCGAAAGAAGTGGTGGCTCAAAATGCACCGCCGGATCGGAATAGCCGGAGGAACGATCGGGGTGATCGGCGTGGCCATGGCCGTATACATGATCTCCCAAATTACCCAGGTCCATCTGCAGGTCCTTCACTCCTACATCGGATTGATCACCATCATCCTTATTGTTTTCACTCCCTTTTTAGGACATTTCATGCTCAAGATCCGAAAAGTACCGAGCAGGGCCAAGAAAGCCCGGGCCATCCACCGCTGGATCGGCCGGGTCACCCTGCTGTCCATGGCAGCCACGATCGTGCTGGGACTGTTTCAGGCAGGTATACTGTAGAAAATAATTAAGGCGCCTCGTCGAGGCCATCAAGACAAATGGTCGACAATCAGCGGTCGGGCACGTGAAGAATCTCGCGGGGCTTGCTGCCTTGGGGGGGTCCGACGATACCCATGCGTTCCATCTCTTCCACCATCCGAGCTGCCCGGTTGTAGCCAACCTTTAATCGGCGTTGGATATAAGAGGCGGAGGCCTTCCCGGCGGCCAAGACAATGTCGATCGCCTTGTCCATCAACGGATCTTCGGAGCCGGATCCCTCATACTCCTCCTCTTCCTCATCGAAGAACATCTCCTCGTCTAGATAATCCGGCTCGCCAAGGCTCCGGGCGTGATCTGTGATGGCTTCCACTTCCTCTTCGGAGAGATACGTTCCTTGGATGCGTACGGGGATCGGGTCCCAAGCCGGCGTGAAGAGCATATCTCCCTGGCCGAGGAGCTTCTCAGCGCCGACGGAGTCGATGATGATTCGTGAATCAAACTTGCTGGCCACCATGAAGGCGATCCGGGAGGGAATGTTGGCTTTAATCAGACCCGTGATCACGTCGATCGACGGTCTCTGGGTTGCCAGGACCAGATGAATGCCAACCGCCCGGGCCATGGCGGCCAGCCTGGCCAGTACCGCCTCCATCTCCTTGCCGGTGGTGGCCATAAGATCGGCGAACTCGTCGATCAGAATCACCCAGTAGGGGATCTTCTGGATGGTCAGCTTGTGCTTGGCCGCCTTCTTGTTGTAGGAGCGAATATCCCGGGCTCCGATGTAGTCCAACATGGAGTAGCGCCGCTCCATCTCGTCGATGCAGTACTGCAGCGCTTGAAAGGCCCTTTTTGGTTCGGTAACCACAGGGGTCAACAAATGAGGAATGCCGTTATAGGCTTTCAGCTCTACGATCTTCGGATCGATGAGCAGGATGCGAACATCTTCCGGTGTCTTCCTGAACAGGATCGAACAGATGATGGAGTTGACGCAGACGGACTTTCCGCTGCCCGTTGCCCCGGCAATGAGGAGATGCGGGGTCTGGGTCAGATCGATCAGCTGAGCCTCTCCGGAGATGCCTTTACCCAGCGCGATGGGAATCTCCATCCGGGCATCCTGAAAATCCTTCAGGCTGACAATCTCTTTGAACGAGACAATGGCGCGTCTCTTGTTGGGCACTTCAATCCCCACGGCGTGTTTCCCCGGGATGGGCGCCACGATTCTGACCCTGGAGGCGGCCAAACGCAGGGCGATATTGTCGGCCAGATTGACGATCTTGGAGATCTTCACTCCGGGTGAGGGAAGGATCTCGAACATTGTGATCACCGGGCCCTTGCGGATTCCCGTGACCTCGGCATTGATCTTGAACTCCTTCAGAGTCTCCATCAGCACCTCGGAGGAGCGGCGGGTATCGGCGTCGATCTCCCAGTACTCCCCGTCCGGATAGTCCTTGAGCAGTCCTTCGATGGGAAAGGAGTAAACTCCCCCCGCGGATCCTGTCTTATCTCCGGAATCGCGGCTGCTGCGCGGGCTCACCTTCTGTCGAGAGAGGATTTTCTGCCTGGCTTCAGCCTCCGGGGCGGGTCGCGGCTTCACCACCGGGGTGCCTTCCTCCACCACTATCTCCAGCTCCGGCACCTCGGCGGAAGCGCTCGCCGCTGCCGCGGTGCGTTTCCGTTTTGGTTTACGGGGCCGAGCTCTTCCGGCAGGTGTTTCTGTCCCCGCTTCGCGTGACCCGGCTCGTGTTCTCAGAACACCGCGCAGGGTGAAGATCAGAAAGAGCTCGAACAAAACGATGAGAAAGAGAAAAATTGCCGACAGGGTGCGACCGAAGGTGTCGACCATCAGATCAGGGAGAAACGAACCGGGTATGGTCCCGTGCAGCACCACCTTGTGAAAGACGCTGGCCGTGATAAAGGGTAGGATAAACAGATTCAAGACAAACAGTCCCCTGCCGGAGAACCGCCGGGAGAGCAGAAACAAGGCCAGGAAAATCAAGTACACGGGAATGAAAAAGGAAGCCCACAGAAAGGTGACGAAGAGAAACTCCCCCGGTACCGATAACAGACCTTGCTGAGCGTTGATGACCCGCAGCAGAGAGACAAGGATCTCGGCGGCAACAACTGTCAGGAGCAAGGCCAGGATATAGGAAATGCTTGAAATACTACGCTTCAAAGTTCCCTCTACGTCTGTTATCGGAACAAAAGTAAGAAGAGTAAAAGGGCCCCTATCTCAGAGCAGGATGAAAGTGACCACCGCCAGCGGCACAAGATAGATACTGAACAGAGCCAGCCTACCCTTCCGTACAACTCTCAACAGCAGAAGCAGCGCGATCAGTCCAACAGCGAAGGAAGCGGCAAAACCAGCCACGAGGGCTGCCGGATCGACCACTTCGAGGAGCGAGCCGGCTTCGCGCAGCTGCAGGAGCAGGGCGCCGAGAATCGCAGGAATCGCGATTAAAAAGGAAAACTCCCCCGCTCTCTGTCTGTCCAAGCCCCACAGAAGGGCGACGGAGATCGTGATCCCCGCTCGCGAGATTCCGGGAAGCACGCCGATTCCCTGGGCCAGTCCTACGATCAATGCTCCAAAGAATCCCATCTGCAGATAATCCCGCCGGCCTCGGCCAAAGAGGGTTGAGATCAAAATCAGGGCCGTGATGAGAAAGAGAAGGGAAACGAATCGGGGCTGCCGGAAGAAGACCTCTTCAAAGCCCGAAAGAACCAGACCAACGCCGCCTGTCACTACGGTTGCAACGAGGATATAGAGGGTTAGATTCAGATTCTCCCGATCCTCGGGCGTCGAAGCTCTTCTCAAGTATCTCCAGATCGAAAACAGGATCGAAAGGATTTTCTTTCGAAAAACGATTACCACCACGATCAACGTGGAGACATGAAGAAGCACGTCGTACAGCAGTGGAATATCCTCCAAGTTCATCACATTTCTCAGCAACATCAGATGACCTGAGCTGGAAATCGGCAGGAACTCGGCAACTCCCTGAAGTGCGCCGAGCAGCAAGGATTGAACGGTGCTCACGGCCTTCCCTCCCTATTTTCACTTCAGCCCCGGGAAGAAGAGAAACACCGTTTCTTCGAGGGACTGATCGTAGTACAAACCACCGTAGTATACAGCAGAAACAAGGATCTTGCGTACATAGTTGCGGGTTTCCGGGAAGGGAATAGCCTCGGCAAGCAGATCCGTTGGCAAACCGGCGAAGTTCCGCTCCCAGCTCCTCAGCCGGGACAACCCGGCGTTGTAGGCCATCAGTGCTTTAGGTATGTCTTCAAGCCGGGATAGCAGCCTGGAAAAATGACGAGCCCCCAGGCGTAGATTCTGTTCAGGATCCCGAAGGTCATATTCCTCCATGCGGAGCCTGCGAGCGGAATCCCCGGCCGTCTCCGGCATCAACTGGGTAAGGCCGATCGCCCCGGAGCGGGATACGATCTGTGGATCAAAGTAGCTCTCCTCCCGCACCAGAGCAAAAAACACTGAAGCCGGGATATCCTCGTCCTTCGCCAGCCCGCCGATATGCTCGCCGAAGGCTTGCGGGTACAGAAGCTCAAGATCCCCCCGCTCCGCCGCCATAGGCTTCCGCAGAACGTACAGATTCATGAGGCGAACTGAAGACAGATACTCCCCGCGGTCCTGAAGAATAAGCGCACTATCAAGAATAAATCCCGGGGGGAGGGTGCGCCAATGCGATCGAAGGAGTTCCATTCCACGCTCGTAGAGTCCATAATCGAAGTATCCCCGGATCAAGATTTCCAGTGAATCGTCGTACCCGGTTTGCTCCTCCGCCCCGTTGGAGGGGGAGGAGCTGTCGGTCTGATCCGCTGCCCCGATGCTCCACAGAAGGGGAAACCCCATATCGGTCAAGGCCGCTTCGGAAAGGTACCTGTAATAGCCCTCACCTACACTGCGGGCCTCCAAAAACAGAGACTGGGGGGACAGGGAAACTTTGGAACCGGAAGAATCCAGCATGCCCAAACTAACTGCCCGTGCGTTGATATAGGCCAGTCTGGCCATTGTTTCCGGCGGGCCGTACCCTTGGAGCAAGCGGTAGAGAAGGTGCAGATCCTCCCAATTCCTCTGAGCGACCAGCCGAGAGATTTCCGGCTCGAGGATAGCTTTGAAAAAACCCGGATCGTGCCATTCGGATGCCAGCTCCTCGACCTGGTCGAGAAATTCTCCAGGCGAGAGACTTCTGGCCATATCCAGGGCAAACCAGATGGCTCTGTCCCTCTGCTCCGGGGAGTCGGTTTCCCGAACCACTTCGGCAAGCAGTCGCCTCGCTTCCGGGAAGTTCCCCTCCTTTCGATACAACCTGCCCGCCATCTCTATGGCAGCGAGGCGCTGGGAGGGGAAAAATCTATCGGAGAGATCCAACAGCACTTCGGCGCCCCTGTTGTGTTCCGCCACGGCAAAATAGGCAGCCCCCATCTCCTCTATCAGGATATCCGGGTCCAGCTGCTCGATCTCGAGCCCCGGCAGGGACTTCTCGATCAGATCGATCGCTTCAGAGTTCCGGCCTCGGTAGAGCAGGTCCTTGCTCTGGAAAAACAGCGAGGCGCCTTGAGGAAAAGAATCCAGCACGCCCTCCTGCTCCAGATACGCATAGGCACGGGAGTGAAGAATCGAGGTGCGCTTACTGTAAAACAGATCGATAAAAAGCTGCTTCCATCCCTGCCTCTCGAGCCTTTGACTGGACACGGCGGTGAAAAGATCCAACTCGTCGTCCCAGGGTGCGTCGCTGTTTCTCATCTCCTCGAGGAGGGTCAATACCTCCTCGTCCTGCTCCTGCCAGTAGATGGCCTCCACCAACTTCCTCTTCGCCGGGAATGTATAACGCTGCTCCCGTGCGCGTCGAAGGATCTGTTTAGCCAGAATCTCGGCTTCTTCGTAGCGACGGTTATCCATCTGGATACTCAAGCGCAGGAGGGCCGCCTCCTCCCGCCAGGGCGAGTCTCCTCGCTGCCACTGGAGTGTCAGCAATTTCTCCGCCGTCTGTTCCCGTTCCAATGAGATGAAAATGATAGCCAGGAAGTAGGGCGCTCCCGGCCCAAGACGAAAAGCCTCCGCCAGATTCCCATCTTCGATTTGAAGATCCGCTAGAAACGCGTTTTCCTGTCTGGCCAGCCGCTCCAGAAAGGTGGACTGGGATATGCCCCACACGGTATCCGCCTTGCACTGGGTCAGTGAGAGGAGAAGGAATAAAAGAGATATGCTTATACTAATTTTCTGGAATGAAGAGTTTTGTACCTGCAAAAATAACGTCCGGATTGGTGATGCTGTTCTCTTTAGCAATTTTCGGGTACAGCCAAGGATTGCGGTAGTAGGTAGCGGAGATATCCCACAGTGTGTCCCCCCACTTAATCTCATACCATAGGCCACCTGCGGCGCTTCCAGTCTCTGATTCGGTCCCGCCGCCCGCCGTGGCTTGACCAACCTGCTGTCCCGCTGCCGCCGCTTCCGTATCCTGGGGTCCCGCTTCATCCACAGGTCCCGCTTCTTCGCTTTCTACAGCTTCGCTCTTTCCTCCGAACAGAGCCGGAATCGGTTGCCCGTCTAGGGCCCTGAAAATAACAAAAGCAAGGCCTCCGATAAGGATCAGGCTCAGCAAAATGAAACCTATGAGAAGAAATGGATTTCTACGCTTTTTATGCAGATGCTCCCTGCGGCGATCCGTATCCGTCAAAGGATAGGTCTCTCCAGTAAGAAGGGACTCCTCGAATTCATCGCTCTGCCCTTCCCCTCTGGCCGCTGCCCCTTCTCTCTCCAGCTCAAACTCCGGAGCGGCGGCCGGGCCTTCGGATAGAGATTGCAGACTAACCGAAAGACTTTGGCTCTCCCCGGTAAGAGCATCACTGGCGGTGGCCTCCAGATTGCCCTGTTCATCCACTCCAAGAACCACTTCCACCTCCGGTTCTTCCACTGGAGCGCGTTGGATGTTTTCGATCATCAAACTGCCGACATATTGGGTTTCCTCTGCGTATTCACCCTCGCCCCTGTACAGGTCGATTTGTACGGTTTCCTGATTGTCCCGAACCGTGGTAAGGACCAGCTTCTTCTTGCCCCGCCCTCCCTCCGGCAACACCGGATAGAAAGAGCCATCTGCCAGCTTGATTCCTATCTGTTGTCCGTTCAAATCTCCTCCTCATCCCTCCCAAAACAAATCGTAGCCCGCCGCACCCCGTTTGTCAACGCACGATGTACGGGCCCAAGGCGCCCAACAACTGCACCCTGTTTATAGAGTCGGCTGCTGAGCGGTCAAAACTTGACAACCCTATTGTTCTTCAGGACAATACAAAAAGCATGGACTTGCTTTTTTACATCCTGATAGCGCTGGCCGCGGTGGGACTTTTGGGAATCGCCGTCATACTGTTTATCAAACGAGACCACGAAAAAGACACACGGAGGCATAAACGGGTTCAACGTAGAGACAGAAATGTTGTGATTCGAGAGGCGAGCCGCCGCCTCGCTCAAGACCCGCGAGACGTTCAGGCTCTTCAAGATTTGGCTGAAATAGCCTTTGAAGAACAGGACTTCCCAAATTCCTACAAGTACTATCGATCCCTCGTCTCAATGTGCGGGATAAATCCTGATATCGATGAGTTCGAGGTGAACTTGCGGCTTGGACAGTCGGCTTTCAAAATAAAGAAAGCCGAGGAAGCCTACAAACGCCTCATGGTCGCACGCACTCTCCGACAGGACGAATTCGAAGTCAATTTCAACCTGGGTGTCATGGAATACACGCAGAAAAACTATCAGAAGGCATCCGGCTACCTCGGCATAGCCCGCAGCCAGCGTCCGGACGACGTAGCTACGAACCGCTATTTAGGCCACGGCCTGTACGCCCTGAAAAACTACAAAGAGGCGATCGAGGTCCTGCAGCGGGTGTTGGACTTTGAGCCTGAAGACAAAAAGACACAATTCGTACTGGCCAAGTCATACTATTCGTTGAAAAACAACGATCAGGCCCTACAGATTTTTTCACGCCTGCGCACCGATCCTAAAATCGGAGCCATATCGGCGCTGCACTCGGGAACTCTGAACATCAATGCCAAGAAATACGACACAGCTCTCGAGGATTTTAACATCGGCGTACGTCACGAAAACGTTCCTCAGGCAGTCTTCGTCGAGCTGAAGTACAGAATGGCCGAGGCCAACCTCAAACTGGGGGAGCTTTCCAATGCTCTCAGGTTGTGGAAAGAGATCAACACCCTCCAGCCGGATTACAAAAATGTGCTTGAGAAGATAGGCCAATACCAGGAAGTCAACACCAACAGATTCTTACAGACCTTCCTCATGGCGGCAAGCTCGGAGTTCATTACTCTGTGCCGCCGGATCGCCACGCGCTACTTTGTCAGCTCCAACACCAAGTTGGTCAACATCTCTCTGCCAAAGGAAGAGTACACAGATATCCTGGCTCATGTACGAACCGCTCAGTGGGAAGATCAGGTGCTATTTCGCTTCGTTCGCTCTCAAGGGACGATCGGCGAGCTGCTGCTCCGGGATCTCTACGCCCGCACAAAGGAGGTCCGGGCGCCCCGCGCTGTATGTGTTGCCGCCGGGACATTCAGCGAACAAGCTCATGGCTTTGTAGAAGCCCGCATGATCGATCTGGTGGACAAAGAAAACCTGATCAAGATTTTGAAGAAGATGTAGAAAGAATCACCAGGTGACGTTCCTCCGACAGAAAGGGTACCTCTACGGCCTCTATCAGGACCTGCTCCAGGCTGATACCTGCCTCATCTATTTCTTCAAGGATGCGAGTTCTTTTTCCTTTGTAGGCGATAATTACACCGTTAGATTTAAGGATCCGCCATAAAGCGTCAATCTCCCTGTGAAGGGGGGTAAAAGCGCGGAATACGACCAGGTCGAAGCGGCGTTCCACATCTTCGAGGCGAGTCTCCTCCACCTCGACATTATCCAGATGTGCAAGGATTGCGACATTACGAAGGAAGGCTGCCTTTTTCGCTGATGGTTCTAAAAGAGTGAAACGTGAGTCTGCCAGGAAAACCGCCAGCGGGATACCCGGAAATCCTGCTCCACTTCCCACATCCACGACCTGCGCTCTCCGGGTAAGCGCGGAGATCTTCCGCCAGGCCGAAAGAGAATCGAGGACGTGCCGGATGATCAGCTGCTGCCCCGCAGCCTTCACGAAACCATATGCCTTGTTCCAGCGTTCGAGCTCCTGAAGAAAAACGTGAAGCTTGGCGAGCTGGTCAACGTTGAAGGGGATGTCCAGCTGTGCGAGGCCTTCCTCAAGAACAGGGGGCACGTTCCCGGTCATCAGATCCCCTCGGCATCTTTCCCATTGCCTTGGGTACCCCGGCCGCGGCGCAGATAAACCAGCAGCACCGCGATGTCGGAGGAGCGGACCCCGGAAACGCGGGATGCCTGTCCGACCGACAGCGGGCGGATCTCCTTGAACTTGAGACGGCTCTCCGCAGAGAGCCCCGTGGCGGTGTCGTAATCAAAATCTCGAGGGATCTTTAAATCTTCCATCTTGCGGAATCGCTCGACCTGCTTCTCCTGCCGTTTTCTATATCCTTCGTATTTCACGTCCAGCTCGCTCAGGTGAAGCCACTCTGAGTTTTTGTCCTTTAATCCCTCCTCGAAGGACAGCAGATCTTCTATGTGGACCTCCGGATCTTTGAGTACATGTTCCAAAGTGTGGCCGAGGTGTTTTTTGAACACAGGGAATTTTTTACAGTCCCGCTCGTGGAGGTTTTTCCGGCGAAGAAGCGCGCGAATCTCATCGATACCCCTACGTTTTGCCTCTAGGGCCTCTACCGCATCACTGTTCTGCAGACCGATTTGATGTCCCTTCTCCAGCAGGCGCAGATCCGCCGTATCGTGGCGAAGGGAGAGGCGATACTCGGCTCGGGAGGTGAACAGGCGGTACGGTTCCTCGGTTCCCAGGGTGACCAGATCGTCAATCAGCACCCCGATGTAGGCTTCCGCACGCGACAGGATCAACGGCGGTTTTCCCTGCAGATAGCAGGCTGCGTTGATTCCCGCCATCAATCCTTGAGCCGCCGCCTCTTCGTACCCGGAGGTTCCGTTGGTCTGTCCGGCCACAAACAGTCCTCGGATCCGTTTTGTCTCCAAAGAAGGATACAACTGCGTAGGATTGATGAAATCGTACTCCACGGCGTAGCCGGGGCGCAGGATTTCAAGTTTTTCAAGCCCGGGCACGGTACGAAGGAACTTCTCCTGGACCTCTTCGGGCAAGGAAGAGGAGATGCCGTTCAGGTAAACCTCCTCGGTGCTCAAGCCCTCGGGCTCGACGAAGATCTGGTGCCGTTCCCGGTCGGGGAAACGGACCACCTTATCTTCGATAGAGGGGCAGTAGCGCGGCCCGACACCTTTGATCTTGCCTCCGTACAGCGGAGAGCGGTGCAGGTTTTCCCGGATGATGCGGTGCGTTTCCGGGGTTGTATAGGTGACGTAGCAGGAAACCGAGGGCCGATTCAGCACGTCACTCCCGGCGGCGAAGCTGAAGGGCAGAACTTCTAAATCCCCTCTCTGCTCCACCATGCGCTCCAGAATCAAAGAGGAACGCAGTCCCCGGGCCGGGGTACCGGTTTTCAGCCGGCCCACGGCAAAACCCATCTCCCGCAGACGGGTACCCAAGCCGCAGGCCGGGGGTTCTCCCAGCCGTCCCCCCGGGGCGCTGTACTCACCGATATAGATGGTCGCTTCAAGAAAGGTTCCGGTGGTCAGGACAACGGTCCGGGATCGAAAGCGCCTACCCCGCTCTGTGATGACACCCTGAATCGTCGAATCCGTCCCGTCAAGGAGGAAATCAACTACTGTGTCCTGAAAGAGGGTGAGATTGGCGGTCTGTTCCAGGGTCTGTTTCGCCAACAGGCTGTAGTGGGCCTTGTCCGCCTGGGCTCGGGGCGCCTGCACCGCCGGCCCCTTGCTGCGGTTGAGGATCCGGAACTGGATCATGGTCTGATCGATCAGGCGGCCCATTCGACCGCCGAGCGCATCGATCTCCCGCACCAAATTCCCCTTGGCCAACCCGCCGATGGCGGGATTGCAGGACATCTTTCCGATGCAGTCCAGGTTCTGAGTGATCAGTACGGTGTTGCAGCCTAAAGCCGCAAGAGCACCGGCGGCCTCTATACCGGCATGACCGCCGCCTATAACAATGGCCTCGAAATCCACGATCACTTCCCTACGCAGAACTGGGAGAATATCTGGTTGAGGATATCCTGAGACGTGACTTCACCGGTGATCTCCCCGAGGGCATCGAGTGCTTCTTTGAGATCCACCGCCAGCACATCCCAGGGTTGGCCGGCCTGCAAACCGGCGCGAAAATCTTTGATCCCTTGCAGGGCGCGCTCCAACAATCTCTTCTGACGCAGGGAATCGATGATCGGCTCTCCGCTGTCCACCATTCCCACTCCGGTCAGGACCTTGTCGGCAATCGCCCGGGCCAGCTCCTCCAGCCCGTCCCCCTCCTTGGCGCTGATCGGCATAAATCCTGCAGGACAGCGGCTGCTCTGCCTATCTATTTTATTCCAGACCGGAATCAGCCGTTTCTCACCGCCGCTGCCGTGCAAGAACTCCTCGTCTCTGGCTGTGAATCCTGATTCGCCGTCCACAAGATAGAGGATAATGTCGGCGTTGCTCACGATGCGGTCGGTGCGGCGCAACCCTTCCGCTTCGACTCCCTCCGCTTGTTCCCTGTACCCTGCCGTATCGTAAAGCTTTATGGGTATCCCCTCTACGGAGAGGACTCCTTCCAGGTAATCCCGGGTGGTTCCATGAATCTCGGAAACGATCGCCCGGTCCTCTCTCAACATCCTGTTAAACAGGGTGGATTTGCCGGAATTGGTGCTGCCGGCGAGCACGACGGAAATTCCCTCCTGATAGATTTTCCCGATTCGGTAGGTAGACAGGAGCCGTTCCAACTCCTTCTGGGCGATCTCATCCTCCCCTGCTAAATTGTCGCTCTCCTCGACCTCATCATCGGGATAGTCCAGGCGAAGCTCTACAGCGGCGGATAAACGGACAAGGATCGATTTTATCTGATCGATCTTCTGTTCGATTGCGCCGGACAGGCGATCCAGGGCGATGGCTCGAGCTCTATCCGTCTTGGCTCGAACCACCTCATTGACGGCTTCAGCCTGGGTGAGGTCGAGCTTGCGGTTGAGGAATGCCCGCAGCGTGAACTCTCCCGGTCCTGCAAAACGAAACCCCGCCTCTTCGAGCAGCGCCAGCAGGCGGCGAATGATGATCGGGCTTCCGTGACAGAACAGCTCGGCCCCATCCTCGCCGGTGAAGCTCTTGGGACCCCGGTACACGGCAGCCAGCACCTCATCGACGATCTCTCGCCGGCCATTCTCTCCCGGGGCGGTGATTACCCCACGATGGACCGTATGTCCCGGAGCTTCGTCCAGAGTTTTTCCCGTTGCCGAAGCGGGCTCGAACACGGGAGCCAGAAGCCGAAGGCTATCCGGACCGGATACGCGGATGACAGCCAGGGCACTCTCTCCCCACGGAGTGGCTAGGGCTGCAATCGAATCTTGCGGATAGAACAGATCCTCGTCCATCAAAGACAAGATACGGTTTTTATTTCAGCCGTTCAATACAGCTTCAAGCGAGTGATGTCCCTCCGGGGTTGAAAATTTTTTAAGCTTAACAACCCATCAGTTTATATGTATCTTTTTCCTGGTACTAGGAGTAGGAAATGAGAGATACGGAAATAGATTTCATGGACTTCGAGTCCGCTCGAGAATATGTTTTCGCCTTTATCACCACCCTGAAAAAGACCCAGAGAGATAGAGCCGTGGCTGAAGAAGAACTGACTCACTGGCGAAGCCGGGTCAAGCTGGCGGACAGCCGGGCGGAACCGGTTCTGAAAAGGGGAGCGGAAGATCGGGTGGCGGAGCTCCAGTCCCAGTGTCAACGATTGCTCGAAGAAGAGCTGGATTTGAAGCGCAAGGTGGATGTACTGAAAGAAAAACTGAAAGTGGCGAAAATACGCTCCTCCTTGCAGGTGGATGCCGATGCCCTGCTGGCACAGATGCAGATGCTGGTAGGAGAGCCGGACACATTAAAAGAAAAGCTGCGGGACGAGGAAGCAGCGCAGGCATTGGAAGCCTTGAAGAGGAAGATGGGGCAGGGTGGAAATCAATAATCACAAATCCATTTTTGCACCTGCCTCCGGTGGCGCCGGCTCAACCCATCCATTATACCTTTTCGGGCACAGAGGCTACTCCGCCCTGGCTCCGGAAAACACCTTGGCCGCCTTTACGGTACTCTTGGAGCACAAAATTCCCGGTGTGGAACTGGATGTTCAACTGACCCGGGACGGGCAGGTCGTTGTCATCCACGACGAGAATGTGAAACGGGTAACCGGTCTGGATGCGCTGGTGCAGGATTGTTCCGCGCGGGAGCTGCGGAAGCTCGACGCCGGGGTGTGGTTCAACGAAACTTTCCGAGGCCAGAGGATCCCGCTGCTCGATGAGGTTTTTGAGCTTCTCGGGGATAAGGTCTACTACGACGTGGAACTGAAATGGGGACAGCGCCGGAGCTGTGGTTTGGAGGAAGCGGTCATTGAGCGAATTCACTCGCATAAACTGGAAGATCGCTGCCTGATCTCCTCGTTCAATCCGTACTGCATCCGCCTGGCCCAAAAGATTGCCCCGGATATTCCTACAGCCCATATATACTCCAGACATTCCAGCATCCCTTTTCTTCTCCGTCATGGAGAAGCAAGGATCGCTATCCCCACCCCCTTCATGAAACCCTGGTCTAATCAGGTGAACCTGTTCAGCTCTTTTCTCATCCGGAGGGTGCTCAAAAGCCAGATCCTTACCTGGACGGTGGACGAGCCGGAAGAAGCCACCCACCTGATACATCTCGGCGTTCGGGGCCTGATTTCCAATCACCCGGGAAAGATCAAATCGGTACTTCCCGCAAAGGAACGGTGATGACCCTATACCTGATTCGGCATGCTCAGTCTGCCAACAACGACCTCTACGAACGAACCGGTTCCTCTCTCGGACGGGTAGAGGATCCGGAGCTCACCCCACTGGGTGTTCGCCAGGCAAGGATTCTGGCGGAGTATCTGGCAGAAGGCAGCGGTCGAGACGGAGAGTATGGCTTTACCCATCTCTATACCTCGTTGATGGTCCGCTCCGTAGCCACGGCTACGGCTGTTTCCCTGACGTGTGATCTCCAGGCGGCGGGTTGGCCGCAGATCCACGAACGAATGGGCATCTACCTGGCCGATGAGCAGACAGGGCAGCTCATCGGCTGTCCCGGCAAGACCCGTTCCTACTTTCAGCAGCACTATCCGGATCTCCTCCTGCCCGATTCCCTGAACGAGCACGGCTGGTGGAACCGTCCGGCGGAAACCGAGGAGCAGTGGGGGCAGCGGGCCAAAGATTTTATAGCCGAGCTGAGTAAGCGACATGGGAACGGAGAAGACCGGGTGGCCATCGTGACTCACGGCGGTTTCTACCACGAAGTGCTGATTGCCCTGGCAGGTGGCCCCAAACAGGCCGATGGTCCCAAACAGGACGGTATGTGGTTCACTATGCACAACACCGGCATTTCCCGCATCGATTTCCACTCGGATCATGCGTCTTTGATCTATCACAACCGGTTGGAACACCTGCCTCCGGAGCTGGTGAGCTAAGCAGCACGCGTCAGCGCGCTCACTCCATTCAGCGAGGAGATTGCGACCTATTGTACAAATGGAGGAATTCATGAGCAGAGCCTTTATCAGCGAAGCGGACAGCGACTTCGATGAGGCAGACGTTCCCCAGTTAAAGATCCCTCTACCACCCGGCTCCAAGAACTACATGACAGCGGAGGGAGCACAGAAGATCGACTCCGAGCTGTACAGGCTCTTGCATGAAGAGAGGCCTAAGCTCGCGGCCGGCCTTTCCCGCCAGGTTGCGGGCAGCGACAGTACTGATCGGGAAACTCAAAGTCGGCAGCGGCGCAGGTTGAGGGAAATCGATCGCCGGATCGAGTATCTCACGGCTATGATGGGCAGGTTAGAAGTCGTGGATTCCCGAGGTCAGGATCACGAGCGAGTTGCCTTCGGAGCTACGGTTACCGTATCGGAGGGTCGCGGTAGAAACAAGGTCTATAGAATAGTCGGAGTCGACGAGAGCGACCTTGAGTCTGGACGGATAAGTTGGATATCGCCCCTGTCTCGTTCTCTGATCGGTGCCCGTGTCGGTGATATGGTGACTGTCCAACTTCCCGAAGACCAGATTCGGCTGACGGTTCTCAAGATCGAATATAATTAAGCATTACCTCACATTTTTTTATTTTTTTTATCAGTTTGCTTGATGGATAAAACAAATCTAGAATAAAATAGGAACAAATAATATATTCTGCTAAGTCTGGAGACAGAAAAGCTTGTCCACTGAAAGTCTGGGTACGTGTGTTATCGGCACTGGAAGAGCAGGGATGATCCACGCCCGCAACCTTGCCAACAATATTCCAAATGCTCGGCTCGTTGCTTTGGCAGATGTACATGGAGATGGGTTGAGGAAGGCCGGCACGGAACTTGGCATCAAAAGGAAATATACAGATTATCGGAAAGCCCTCGATGATAAGG
>Ga0307378_10007022_pt1 | contig 15211 bp, 7 predicted proteins | sample UN1MG_FD_202238 | JGI IMG/M metagenome (GOLD analysis project Ga0307378, IMG submission 202238) | Soil microbial communities from Risofladan, Vaasa, Finland - UN-1 | ecosystem: Environmental > Terrestrial > Soil > Coastal area > Acid sulfate soil | place: Finland: Risofladan, Vaasa | collected...
ATCAGAGAAGCACAGATGACCATTTTCGTCAAACCAATTTACACCACACTATGAGACTCTACCCTCCTGTAGGGGCAAATCGCCCCGTGTCTACCCTCTCGTGGCGAACGCAGTTCGCCCAAGACGAGCTTTGCTCGTCAGATCCCTTGCTCCTTTCTACAACAGAAGTCTCCTGATTAACAAGACCCCAAGGATGCCTGGTCGACTTCCTGTCGTCCGAGACTCCGCTCGGCATGACAATCCCAACCTGCTCTGGATGTCGATAATGGGTTTTTACTTAGCCTGCTCCGCAACATACGGTCAGACACACCTGCCAAACCCACATCCCTCATCACAACCAGTCTGGCTCTGGATGCAGACGAATTTCCCCCCGATAATCCAACAGGCACAGAACCGTCTGCGGCTTTCGACCTGTGAGCGCCTGGATGGCCGAAGCATACCGCAGCACCTGGTTCACATACCCCTCACCATATAAGACGCGGTTGAAATCGTCCTCATCCTTCAGTTCGTCCGTCTTGTATTCGACAATAGTCCAGATTCCGTCCTTTAGAAAGAGGGCGTCGATAATACCATGCACCGGCTGCCCGCCAGCGTTGACCCTGTCAAAGGGCACTTCAGAAAGACGGCGCTCGGCCGATTCCATAGTCTTGTACAGCTCGTGACCCTCGAATCGTTTCAGCAGCATCGAAACCCTGTTTATAGCATCCGCTATCTGCTCGTCGCCAGTCAAGCCCTGGCTCTGAGCTCGGACCTTAACCCATTGCTTGAATCCAGGCCCCGGAAAACGCCAGGCGGCAAGGGCTTCGTGCACAAGCGTTCCTATCACCAATCCAGGAGCCCGGGTAGGTTGTTCGCCACCGAAAATATACCAGGCCCGCTCCGGCGGCTCCCTCGTCGCCTCTTGCGCGTCCATGGGCACGGGCTCCACAAGCCTTGGCGACCATATCCCGGCTTCGGCCGAATCTGCCTGGCTTTGAAGAAACTGCCTACCAGGCATGTATTGTGGCTCGTAGATCAAGCATCCGACAGCTGTTTCACCGACTGTGAGGGCCAGGCGTCGAACTTGCCCTCCATCCTCGTTATAAACGATCTCTTGACCACCGAGTCCCAGCGGATCGCTTAGTTTCTTCATCCACCCTTTGAGCCAACCCGGCCGACCAGTCCCAGAAAGCCTAATGCAGCCGCTCAGGATCAGTTTATCTTGAGCCCTTGTAGCAGCCACGTAGAGCAGCCGGTCTGATTCGGCGTCCTCCTGATCCTGCTCCCTTTTTTGAAGCAGCTGGAATATACCGGATCCGGCGCCGTCATCATCGGTCAGTTTTGGAAACACACCCAGGTCAGGATCTAAAAGAAGATCCGCGCTGCCAATTCTTCCATAGTTAACATCACCGATCACAACCACGGGGAACTCCAGACCTTTGGCAGCATGGACAGTCATGATACGAACGGCGTCGCCCGCGGTAGCAGGCGCCTCGCCTTCGCGAGCAGGTCCCGAGCGTAGGCCTTGGACATAGGTCAAGAACTCGCCAATACCGACTATGCCGCTGTTGTGGGCGTCAACAAGCAGCTTCGTCACATTTCGAGCTGCTCGCGCGTTCCCGGAGCTCAATAAGGCAGCCCTGTAATCCGTCCTATTGACGAATTCCTCGAGAACATTGGCCACAGAGATTCGTCCAGCGCGATCATGCAGGTCGCGGATGATTTCAATGATTCTTGCAGCTTTCGGCTCGGTTGATTCTTGCAGCAGCTGCCACAAGGGATTTACTCTGTCTGTTTCGTTCCATCGATCTACTAGTTGAACCAGGTCGAAATCGGAATAGCCAACCACCGGTGATCGCAGCAGGCCAGCCAAAGCCAGATCGTCGGCCGGTTCAGATACCGCCTGGAGCATGTTGAGTAAATCGCGGATTTCTGGCCGATCATAAAAGCCACGCCCAGCCACGGTCAGGTAAGGTACACCGGCCTCGTCGAGGGCCGATTCGTAGGCCCCAAAGGATGTGGAGGCCCGGCACAAAATGACAATGTCGCCGAATCCTATCGAGGACCCTTCTCCATTAACCAACTCCAAGAGATGACCGGCGAGAGCCTCGGCCGCACGATGAAGTGCTCCGTCGCTTTTACTTCCGGCCGTCAGGTGCAGCTCGATGAAGGGGGCGGCAATGCCATCCCTGGGCTGTTCGCGATGATGGCGCAGCGAGCTGAAAGGCTCTCGCCACGGACGGTCGGGATCGTCCTCATCGCCCAAGACGGGCCGCAATATGTCGTTCAGTCCATTCAGAAGGTCTCGGTGCGCCCGGTAAGAGGTGGACAGTTCAAAGGCCAGCCCATCGCCATGGTCGACGCGAGTCCTCTCAGCTCGGAAAACGGCGACGTCTGCTCCTCGAAAGCGGTAAATGGATTGTTTAGCATCTCCTACGATGAGGAGTTTTCCGGCATGTCCAGCCATCAGATTCACTAAGTCTCTCTGGCGGCTGTTGGTGTCCTGGAATTCATCAACCAGGATGGCCTTGATATCCTCCTGCCATCGAGCCTGCACCTCTGGAAAATCTCGAAGGAGTCTCAGAGCGCCACTCTCCAGATCGTCGTAGTCTAGTTTCTGGCCCTGCCCTTTCATTATTCGGTAAAACTGGCTTACTTGGTCGAAGAGGCGACTCAGGCCGGGTAGAAGATTGGCCCATTCCTGATCAAGACCAAGATTAAAATTTTTATCCCCCAGTTCGCCCAAGGATTCATCGTAGTTTAGCTGCAGTTCTTTGATAATAGCCTTGGGATCGGCTGGGCTCCAGGAACCCTTTTTACCCTTAATCTTCATACTCTGACGCAGCGGATAAAGATGCGCCGATATACCCGCCCAATCAGAATCAGCCCAGCATTTTTCGATCAGCTCCCAATGTTCAAGCAGCTGTACCAAGTGCGGGACAAGAGCGTCGCCTGCGGCTTCTGCTTTGCTTAATGTTCCATCGACCTTTAGTGATTTCAGATCATTAAAGTCAGCGCGAACCGGCGCGCTGTCCACAAAGGATCGGATTTTGGGCACCAGAAGATCTCGCCAGAGAGGCCAAACATCCTCTGGCAGAGCAGCCAGAGCTTCCTGGGCCTCGAGTCGCTTGCCCATCAAAGCCTCTACTAATGACCTGAGCTTCCACTCTCCTAGAAACGAGAATAGTTGGACAGCCTTTTCGTCGTCGGCCGCCCAGGACAGTCCCTGATCTATCGCCTGGGCAAGCAGGATCCCCGCCTCACCTTCGTCGAGCACTTCGAAACGTGGATCGACGCCCGCCTCAGCCGGGTGAGCCCGGAGAATCTCGGTGCAGAGACTGTGAATCGTTCCAATTCGGGCCGCATCAAGCTGGTTGTATCGATCCGTCCAAAGCCGCCGTTGTTCTGAAGACATATCTGCCCGGTCGATGAAATCACGCATGGTTGCCCGGACCCTATTGCGCATTTCGCGGGCCGCCTTTCGAGTAAAAGTGATGGCCACAACCGTCCTAACTGGGATGTCATCTGCCAGGAGCGACAGGTAGCGACTGACCAGGGTGCGTGTTTTGCCGGTGCCTGCGCCCGCGGTTACGACGATGTCCCGTCCCCGTTCAAGAACAGCTGGCTGCTGTTCATCATTAGGCTGGATGGTTTCCACTATCGGATGCATTGTGTCAGCTCCAGATTCCTGGACGGTAGTTCCAGCAAAATCCGGCGGCTGGACAGTAAGTCGGACAGCCATCGGCGGGTGGATGGGCGACGAAGTAACCCTGGCGAGCTCCCCGCACCGAATTCCAGGCATGGCCGACGGCTACGTCGATTGCCTCAGATGGACCGTATGTACCAAGCGTTAGATCGCTGGCTGCTGCATGCCTGACATGCCAATAGAATCCGTCGACCGGTTCGCCCTGGTCGAGGGCGTCTCGAGCAGCGAGAGCGTAAAGGGCTATTTGGATTTTATCCCCGTTCTCTAGGGTCTGCTTAGTGTATTTAGAAGGACCGGCAGTCTTGTAGTCTACAATGCGGGTGCGACCCTGATGATCCCGATCGACGCGGTCAATGATGCCGCCTAGAATGATTCGATCATCTCCGTCCCAAATTTCGAGGCTGTTCGATCGGAAAAATTTGAGCTCGAATTCCACAGGAACAAAATCCCCCTGGATCTCGGCCATGGCTATGATGGAACGAGCGACGTTGTTGGCGATCTCCTGCCGGGTCTCGCGCCACCAGGCGGTCTCGCGAAATCCCTCTTTAGCCGGCGCTTCGTCGAGGACTGAGCGAGAAATCATTGGCAGAATCGCCAGCAGCTTATCTGGATTTGTCCGGTGCTCAGGTTCAAGGGTCCGGTAAAGCTGTTCGAGAATCTTGTGGTAGATCGTCCCCGATTGCGCGGCGTCCAATCCTTCGGCAGGTTCTTGACGCGGTTCCACTTTGAGAACGCGGCCGACAAAAAAGTAATATGGACAGCTATGGTAGCCTTCAAGACTGCTCGGGCTCCAACGGTAGCTGGAATCGAATCGATCGGCGAACAATGTGGCCCAGCTGGTCAAATCTCCATTGTATGGCGTGTGAAGCCTTGAATATCGCTGGTCAAAGTGCTGTGAGGACTCAAGCAGCCGCGTCATTCGTTCTGGTTCTTCTCGTTCAACGTAGTCCAAAGCCGGACGGTGATCAGGATAGATGACCAGGCTCTCGACAAGCTCTGTCAGAGACGCCGCAATGCTTGGCGCCGGTACGCTTTCAGTCGTCAATAAGGTGGGCTCTACGTCGAGGAGGCGTCGAATCTCCTCCCAAAAGGGAGAAGCTTGCCATTCGGCGCCACTGTCCGCCAGGCGTGGACGTGTTAGTAGCAGTTTTTCCCTGGGACGTGTGATGGTCTGGTAGAAGTATTCGCGCTCGAAGCTTTCGATCGATGAATCTAGGAGCAAACCTTCGGTTTGACTCAACCGGCTGCGATCAGCTTCCCAAAGGAACGCATCTTCCACATAGGTTTTGGGAAATTCGCCTTCCGCCATTCCCAGCACGGCTGCTGCGCGGAAAGAAAGCCCACGGGCTTCAATGATATCTGCGGCCAGGATCTTGTCTCCACCTTGCCACTCCGGTGGTATATAAGTAGCAGCTTCTATCAGCCCGACCAGCTCGCTATAGAAATGGCTGTAGCTTACTGGTTGTTTCAGCTCTAGCTCTTCATCGACCCAGACCATGCTTCGTAAGATCTCTTTGAACTCACGCAAAGCCTGAAGATCCCTCTGAAAAATCGCTTTTTCTCTGATTTGGTTGGGATCCCCGAGATGGAGGAATAGCGTGTTCGCGGGCTCTTGATTGGCGAGCGAGCTTCCAGGTTCGGGACCTAGCAGCGTATCAAGCCAACGGGCAAATTCTCGGTAGCTTCTGTGTCCTCGACCCGGGTCGATAAGCTTCTGGAATCCGCGGAATTTGTCAGCAAGAAGACTTGCTCCCCCAAGCGATGATTCCTTTCCGTTGGCTGTCTGCCGGCTTTCAAACACATCGCTGCTGGCTTGGAATAGCTCTTCCCACTGTTCCAGCCCTCCAATAACACGACCAGAGCGGGCTAGGGTGTCCAGGGCATCGGCATCAGCCAAGGTAATAGTCCCGTCTTCATTGAGGTCTGGGAGAACTTGTGTTTTCGCCCAATCGAAGTAGGGAGATCGCCAGGCATCGACAACCCCCTTCCTGGACAGGGCAGGACCAGGATTCGCGTCTGAACGGGGTAAGAATAACTCCAGAAGGTTGAGGATGGCGACAATGGCAGGACTAGTGCGCAGTGGTAATTTACCTGCCAGATGAATTGGCAAGCCAAACTCGGCCGCTATCTGGCGGATGAACGGATCGTAGGGAGTTAAGGAACGCGCTAACAGCGCGATCTCTTGAGGTCGCATGCTATCTCGGACGATCCTTTCCTTGAGCCAGCGCAAAGCGGTTCTGACCTCGGTTGAACGATCCGGGGCGGCGATGAGGGTGACAGCGTCACCTGCGTCGAGGCGAATCTGCGTATCTGCGAAGAGATATCTTTCCAAATGGGAGAGGATTGGTGATCGGGAGGCGTCTAAATGAAAAAGGGACGACGTTCCTCTAGGCAACGGTTCGCCCTTAACGCCGAACTTCTCTTCCAGCTTTTCTTTCGTGGTTTGAAAACGCTGAAAGTTAGGCCGGTGAAATTCTTCATCGTGGCTCTCTGCCACGCTGGTGAGTGTAACAATCGTCTCTTCTACCCGGGACGCGAGGATCTCTAGCATAGCCAGCAGGACCTCGGTAAAGTTGTCAAAACCATCGACCAGCAACAACGACCAAGTAGAGGTGATATCTCGGGCGTTTTTCTCCAACGCTTCCACTGCCAGCCAGGCCCAACCCGAATCGTCTGCCCATTTCAAGCGATGTAAATCAGACTGGTAAGCCTCATAGATCAAGCCCAACTCATGAAGCCTGGGCAAGGATTCGCTCTTGTCAACGGCTCGTAGAAAATCGTTGGGCCAGATCTTCGCCGCTTTTAGATCGTGGATAATCCGCGTTAGTTCTTGAATAAATCCCGGTTTTCTAACAAGAGGCCGGTAGTGCACCAATGGCAGCCGGTTCACCACGTGTCGAAGCAGTTGATGTTGGATGGGTGTTGTAAGTGTCGTGTAATTCTCGCCGATGGCAGCCAGGCTTTGTTTGCTGATTCCTGAGAAGGTCTCAATTCGTACGCCCATCGCGCCGCCAGTTTTTGCCAGGCGGCTGCGTAAAGCGTATTTTTGCGCATCTGTCGGTACGATTATCAGGGGGACGGACTGCAGATTCCCAGAAGCAAGCTGAGCCCGTTCCAGGATATAGGTTGTTTTTCCAGATGCGGCCGGCGCCAGGAGAATGCGGATGGTCAAAGTGATATCCCCTGCAAGATCCTAAGTGGTGGCGAATTGCAGAGACTATTATAAGTCAAGGAGGCAGGACGGGTAGATTGATTTCTGAGATGGTGGCGCGTTCTCGCCTGAAGTTCCTGCAAAAGTGCGTTGTTGTTTAGCCCAGGCTAATTTCTCCAGTAACCAGGAACCGGATGCCGGCTATTACAAAGGTAATGCCAAAGAAAAGCAGCGCGGCGCCACAGATGAAAAGCACCACCCGGTAGACCCTGGCGCTGAATAGAGACCGGCCGGATCCGGTTAGGTACGCCAATCCCGTCAACCAACCGAGATCGCTGGACCAATGAACCAGGAACAAGATGGCCAAGCCAAGCGCTCCCCAGGCTAGGGATTGTTCAATATAGAGCGGCGTCACCAGCGCCCACCAGATCCACCAGTAGGGGTTACTGAGAGTAACTACCGAACCGGTTGACACAAGACCTAGCTTTGACTCATCTACCGTATTTCCCTCCAGAGTCAATCGATGCTTCCAGGCCCCATAGCCCATTCCCCAGCCCATCCAGGCCAGGAAAAGACCTCCCACGAGGGCAATCAGCCCGATGACGACAGGCTGCTGCAGCAGGGCCTGGCGACCATACCACAGGATAAGGGCGATGGCTGCAACGTAGACCATTTCAACCAGTCCATGCCCTATAGCGAGGCGAGTACCGGACCATTTACCGCGACGCGAGCCTTCGACGATGGCCACGGTTGTCAGTGGACCCGGGGCAAGGGCTCCGGTGAGGCTGATGATGAAGAATGTACCTAGTAGTTGAACCATTAGTCGATGCCTACGATAAGGGGGCATTTTACGCTAAAGACGCCCGAACGAAAATAAACAACAGGTGTTGGATACGGGTAGAAATACAGCATCACTTTATCGTGAACCAAGAACGGCTTACCCGGCATCAAGTAAGCGGATGCTCATATGAGCGATGATGCTGGACGTTGCGACAACCCGTTTCGCCCAAGAAGTTGCCAAATGCATGGGTTCCGATGAGTTGGCCATCGCTTTATAGGAAGCTTCCCAGGAGTTTGTTATTTCCTGGAGCGAGGACAGCACCAGGACAACGTCCCCATAGGTTGCTGCCGCCCGCAGGAGGTTTACTAGCATCTGTCGACGATCCCCGAAACCGCGCGGTACCGAGTTGTCCCGCGCCAGCCTGCCGATATCGTCCCGGCTCAGGTAGATCCCGCTGAAAGATGTTGTGATCAAGTAGGCGGCTATCTCCCTCAGACCAGTCTTTTCGTCCTCCAGGAGAATCGGGGGCTCTGGCAGTTTGAAACTCGCAGAGGGTAGATCTCCAAGGGCTTTCCTGTGAGTCACTACTGTCTCTTGCATCAAAACGGCTACGGCGCGGTAAAACGGGTGGCGCTGGCCTTGAATCCCCAGAACCAATGGCGGCATCCATCGCAGAGTGTGCTCGTCAAGGAACGATCGTTGGTACTTTCCCATCAGTTCGGCTTGGGCTGGGTTATTCTGTTCGTTTGCCCGTGCTTCCGCCTCATTGAGGTACGCAAGAAAGGCTAGCTCATCTCCAATATGGTCCGGGCTCCCGATTGATGAATCGGCATCATAGCCCGCTTGCCGGTAATCACGAATCGTCGACGTGGTTATATCACCCCCGAGCTGTCCAGAGGGATCAAGAAACACACTCTCATAGGGGAAGACGTTGAATCCAAAGATATGCTGGTGATCGGCTGCTGCCTCATCCAGATCGATGGAAGTGGGCAGGTGCTGCGCCAGCGTGTCAACTTCTCGGACACTCTCAACAACCTCTTCTGTCAATCCGCTGGTGAAGAGTTGGCCAAGAAGCTTATAGGTCTGGTAGCGATTTAAGGCCAAGGGGGATAATCCTCAGTTGGCAAACACAATCGAGTAGCCCGCAACCGGCACCCTGTTAGTTGTTCCGATCGGCTAGCGGCCAAAAGGTTTCTCGGGCAGCTTGTAAGCCTCGGCAACGGGCTTGAGGGGGCGCTTTAGCCATCCGGGTCTGCGTGTCCCATCAGGACTTACATCCACTGCCGAACGCGTCATTGCCAGCCATTGCCGGTAGACCTCCATCGATCGGTTGGTATCCACCCAGACATCGCCATGCTTGTCATTTGGACCGGCTTTGGTGACGCTGGTTGCCTTCTGCAGCCAACAGTGCGCCCCACTAACCGGATCGGGGTGTACGGCGTGGGTAAGATTCTGGTGCACTCCCACATCCTCCCACCAGATCCGGCTTGTATCAGGATCGTAGCTCTCCCAAGGACGGGCGCCGTGGATGATATTCAACTTGAAGTTGCCCTCTGTGGGCTCGTCAAGGTGGGCCAGGCTGGACATACCCGGGTTGACGCCCGTCTCTTCTTGCAAGCGCCAGCGGCCCAGATGATGACTCATCGCGATGATGCCCGGCTTTATACCTTCAGTAACCCACACTTTGTCGACGAAGTAGCCGATCTCGGTTTCGACTTTAGCCAGATCGCCGCTCCGAAGACCAAGCCTCTCCGCATCCGATGGGTGGATCCAGATTGGATTCTTGTGGCTGATCTCGTATAGCCACTTGGAATTTGCGCTGCGGGTGTGGACCAGGGTCGGAAGACGGAAGTTTGGCAGGAGAAGCATCTCCCCACTCTCCCGATCGATATGATCAGGATGAACATGGCTCTCCAAGGGCCAGGGGACGACGTATTCCCGTTCGGGCCAACCCCAATCACGTAGGGTTGGGCTGAAAAACTCGAGTTTGCGGCTCGGCGTATTGAGCCCTACCTTAGGTTTACGGTCGATCATCACGCCGATCGCCTGGCCGTTTTTAAGGACTCGCTTCTTCGAGTCGATGACCACGCCTTCGGGCTTGAGGTCGAGGACATCCCGGGCGAGACCGCGCGCAATCTCCGCCAACCTGAAGATGAGGCTGTCCAGTTTCTTCTTCTCATCAGTTGAGAGACCAGGGATATCATGCTCGTAGGGCGTGTAGTTGTCTTTGGTGACCTCGAAGGCGCCATATTTGCGCATATACTTCAGAGGGGATAGACCTTCGGCTGCAGCTGCCTCCGGAAGACCGGGCACGCTGTTTTCAAATATCCATCGGTAGTATTCGTCAACGCTGATGATTTCGCCCGGACGGTATGGGCTTTCAAACCATTTTCGGATCCCGAGGCTGCCATCGGGATCCATGCGTGCTGATACTTGGATCCACCACTCATTCTCCTCCCACACTTCGCCAGGATTGGCCTCGTATGTGTATTGCACTTCCTTTCCGGCTCGCTCCATGGCTACGCGTCGCACCGGCTGGCGGAAGGCGATCCACTGACCGGCATGGGTCTCCTGGCTCATCAAGTCGTGCCGTTCACCGGCGTGCCCCATGGGCAGAACGTAATCGGCAAACCAGGCCGACTCATTCCATGTTGGGGTTAGAGCTACATGACACTTGATTTGTTCCTCGTTTTGAAGGGACTTCAACCACATAAACCCGTCGGGATTTATCCACATTGGGTTATAGACGCGAGAGAAATAGACATCGATGTCTCCCCTGCCCTCTTCAAGAAAGTGCGGGAGCAGGAAGCTGAGTTCGTAGTGGGCCAGTGGCCATTCGTGGGGAAAATGTAATTCGTTCCAGGTTTCCAGGGGTGGCGGCACCTTGAAAGGCTTGGGAACGAATTTGTTCCAGCTGTTGGCCAATGTGCCGCCAGGAGTGCCAACGCTGCCTGTTAAAACATTGAGGAAAAAGAGACAGCGGGCTACCTGCCATCCACCAAGATTGCCTATGCTGGCGCTGCGCCAGGTGTGGGTAGCTAACTTGCCGTCACATTTGGCAATAAATTCGGCTGTGGCCCGAATCCGATCCTCGGGAACCTGGGCTTCTTCTGCCGCGCGTTCGAAAGTGAATTCTGAATAAAGCGCCTTGAGCACCTTATCGAAACTATCGAAATTGTTCGGTAGAGAACCGTCGCCGGTAGTCTCTGCCATGTCTACTTCTAGCTGACCGTCGGCAACCGCCTGCAACGTTTCTTCCCAGTTCACCCAGCGGCGGACGAAATCCTTATCATAAAGGTCGTTCTGAATGAGATAGTTGGCTATAGCCAGCAATACTGTTGACTCGCTGCCGGGCCAGGTAGGGAGCCAGACGTCACTCATACTAGCCGTATTGCTCAAGCGTGGATCAAAGGTAATGATCTTGGCCCCTTTCATCTTCGCTTCGATGATACGCTGGGCATGGGGGTTGAAGTAATGACCGGTCTCGAGGTGGCTGGAGATGAGCAGTATAACCCGGGCATGGGTGTGGTCCGGGCTCGGCCGGTCAAATCCAGCCCAGAAGGAATAACCAGCCCGCGCGCCAGCAGAGCAGATATTGGTGTGGCTGTTATGGCCATCCACTCCCCAGGCTGTGATACAACGGTTGGCATACCCATCCTCGCCCGGCCGGCCAACGTGATAGACGATCCCGTCTCGCCGCTGCTTTCGGCTTTGTCTCATCTTCATGGATATTTCGTCCAGCGCCTGGTGCCAGGTAATACGCTTCCATCGCCCTTCTCCCCTTTGCCCGACCCGTTTCAATGGATACAAGATCCGTTCCGGATCGTAGGTCTGGTTATGCGTCGCAGGACCCTTGGCGCAATTACGTCCGCGGCTTCCGGGGTGGGCTGGATTGCCTTCAAACTTCCTTATCTCAAAGGTTTCCTTATCCACATAGGCAAGAAGACCGCAGGCGCTTTCACAGTTAAAGCAAACAGTTGGCACCAGGCTATAGCGCCGGGCAACTTTCTTGGGCCATGACTTGGCATCCCACTCAACCCAGTCGTCCCACTTCTCTACCGGTGGGTAGTTTGCGAGAGTTCCATCTGGTTGGCGCACCGGAATCATGTCCGTTTCCGAGAAAACTGGAAGCCCTGCGTCCATCGATGAAGCCGTTTCTTGATTGGTTTCTGATTGCTGGGTCATCTTTTCTGCTCGTTTATCTGATTCATAGAGATTTAGCTGTTTGGAATATCTTGGGGGGCCATGACAAAGGCGTACTCGTAAAGGTAGAGGCCTGCGACCGCGCAGAGCCCCGCGATTGCCACCGCGATCGGTTGATCTGAGGTCAATGCCAGTACAACGGCTATCCCCAGGGGGACGACATGCCCCAGGCCAATGCTGCCCCACCAAAAGTAATTTCGATAGCGCCCATGGGTAATATCATGCGCGGCTCTGGCGGCAACTTCGCTTGCGTGGGGAATAGTGAATTCGCCAACAAGGATCACGAACAAGTCGAGGATAACTGCCACAACTAGAGCCGTCCTGGCAATATCTATCACATTTTCAGGTGTGTCAGGCAGAAACAGAAATGTAACTAACAGAACGGCGCTTCCCGCCATGACCGCCTGTATCAAGAGGTGGGCAGGCAGCAGGGCGCTTTGCCATAAATCTCTTCCCTCCGCTTGAGCGAAGAGATAACCTGTATAACCGGCAACGCCAATAGCCAAGGGTAAACCAATCCAGAGAGCAAAGGGACGGATTGTCTCGGCTGTTCCATCCGACCAAACACCGATGTAGGCGCCGGTTTCCAGTAACCACCAGATACCGGCAACGATGGTGAAGCCAACCAAAATAAAGGCTCCACGGGTCAGCCAACTGCGCCATTGGGGACGAATCAAGATGGAGAAGAAGCGAAGTGGATGTTCCAGATCGTGTACCAGCAAACCCGTCGTTATCCCTATGAACAGCAGCGAGATAAAACCTGTCACAACCAGGGCAAGACTATCAAGGGAGAACCAGTTTAAGCCAAGTCCAAGGCTGAGGAAGATGAAAATTCCAGCCCCAATTCCTTTGGTAACCAGGTAAGCCGGAACGGGCCAGTGCCAGGGTATTTTGTGCTGCGCGTTATAGGCAACCTGCACCATGTGCTCTGCCATTGAAGCCCCAAATTGAATAGGCCCGTCCCACGGCGTTCCCTGAGGCTGGGACAAGCGCAGAGATAGGCTGGATCCAGTGCCAGTTGACTCGAGGACGCTGGCTGATACTTGGACGTTTGAAGCGGAATCTGCTTGCCCGGCACTACCGTTCTCTTTTCTACTCACACCGGGATCGCGGTGTGTTTCTGAGCCGCCATTCGCATGAAGCGGGATGACATCGGCCCACATGAAAGATTCGGGCGTGCGGTCGACGGCTGTTGGGTGAAGCGATACGTCACTTCCGTCGATATAAAAGACCTTTGGTGCTGTGCCCTGTTCGGGCTTGCGTACCGTGACATCAACGTTGGCCAGCATACTGCTTATGACCGATGATGGATTGTCGGTATCGCCAGCAATAATCGCTTGTTCAGGACAAACGACGACGCAGGCGGGAAGAAGCCCGATCTCTGTGCGGTGGGCACAATAATGGCATTTTGCCGCTGATTTGGTGTCGGGATCGATATATATCGCATCGTATGGGCAGGCTTGCATACAGGCTTTGCAGCCGATGCATATGTCGGGATTGAAATCAACGATGCCATCGGCCCGCTGGTACATCGCTGTTACCGGGCAGATACGTACGCAGGGTGGATTGGCACAATGATTGCAGCGCGTCACCTGGAAATGGCGGCGCGTATCGGGATAAATGCCCGTGTCCACATACTTCACCCAGGTACGATACACACCGAGTGGAACTTCGTTTTCGCTCTTACAGGCAGTTGAACATGCGTGACAGCCGATGCACTTCCGATTATCAATGATGAAGCCGTAGTTCACAGCACGCGCTCCTATTTTAGTGCCAGGCCACAGATGATCGCTGGCATGACATCGACAAGATGCAACGGATGGCCTCAAGTTCGGCCGATGTGATTCCAGTCGCTTGGAACTGGCAGGTTGCCGCCTCTAATGGCCGGGTCGATGATGACAGTATGCAAGCTAGATGATCGATCCTTGGGTTCATCTTCAGCTTCTAAAGCCCAATAAAGTCCATTCTCAATTCCACATCCGGCTTTTCGGATTATCGGGCTAAATATTTAAAGGCCATAGGCGTCGGACAGGGCACAGATATTCTTTCCTAACTCAAGTTCGCTGGCCTCTGCTTCGTCCGGTTGCGAAAGACCGATATTAACGCGCTTGATCTCCACGTATTGCTCTGGCATCTGGGGCAGATGACTAAGAACATAGTTGATGAAGGCAGCGCGGTCGTCAAATTGAAGGCCTACGTTCTCGCGCCAGAGGTCATCTGCCCGCCTGGCAATTAATCCACTGGAATCAGCTTCTGCGAAGGTCGAGTGGTGACCAGGGAGAATTAGCGTGTTATCGGTAATGGCGTTCTTGAATTTGTGATAAATCGTTTCATAGACAATCGGCGCCCACGCTTCGCCTTGTCCGCCAAGATCGGGCCTGCCGAAACTTTGAATGAAGACATTGTCTCCTGTAAAGGCATATGTCTCGCTATCCGCATCAGTTACGATAAAGTTTACCTGTCCTAACGTATGGCCTGGGGTGTGAAGAACGTCAATCGTCAGCTCGCCAAGGACGAATCGCTGCCCATCCGCCAGCACCTCATAATCGATCACTGCGGGCAATAGATCAAAGGGATGGATTCCATCGTAGGGGTGCAAAAAGTAGGGAGATCCGGTCTGTTTCGAAATCGCGGGCCCCCCGCTGATATGATCTGCGTGGGCATGAGTATCGAGAAGTAAAGCCAGGTCAGCGCCGGATTCGTTTATGAATTCGTTGTACAATTTCGAATGGCGCAAGGGATCTATAATGGCAGCCTTGCCGTCACTAATCAGGATGTAGCTCAGGCACCCACGAGCTACGCGATCGATCTGGTAGATTTGGAAGCTCTCCCGCTCGACCACCAGCCGCTTCACGTAGTGGTTCCCCCAGGCAATCATCCCGCCCGACAGATTAAGGGCGTTCCAGCCCTCCTCTCTGAGGATGGCTGCTATCAGGTCGCTGGCATCACCCTGTGCACATACCACAAAGATCTCACGATCCTGGGGAACAACCGTGAGCTGGGGCAGCTCAAGCAAGGCATATGGCCCATCTTCGGCAAAAATCGTATACGGGATGTGCATCGTTTCTGGCGTAAAGGGCGATTGGATTTTCCAGCTTTCAAATTCGCTGTCATTTCGGACATCAAGGATAAGAATGTCGTTCTGCTGGCTGATCCGGCTGTAGAACCCCTCTACAGAAATCTCCTCGATGTCTACGTGCCCGTTGCGGTTTCCGTTTGTAGACGAATCTGGCTGCGGGATCATTGGACGCCTCCTTGCAGCGCACATACCGGGTTATTGCAGGAAGTCGCTAGCTATCCCTGATCGGTAAAGTGGCTTAATACAGACTGGGTCACTTCAGCTCCTGGGAATAAGGCCTTGTGAAGTCACCACGGCATCAAGGTTGCTCGT
>Ga0307378_10007023_pt1 | contig 15210 bp, 15 predicted proteins | sample UN1MG_FD_202238 | JGI IMG/M metagenome (GOLD analysis project Ga0307378, IMG submission 202238) | Soil microbial communities from Risofladan, Vaasa, Finland - UN-1 | ecosystem: Environmental > Terrestrial > Soil > Coastal area > Acid sulfate soil | place: Finland: Risofladan, Vaasa | collected...
AAAACATCTCTTTTATTACGATATATAAAAGAATATTTTAGTGATGATTTAAAAAAAACTATAGGTAGCAATTTCCTAATTAAAGATGTAGCACTCGAAGGAAAATCAATACGACTTCTTCTTTGGGATATAGGAGGGCAACCACAATTTCATAAGTTAAGAACTATATATTTTAAAGGGAGTAACGCAGCACTTGGTGTTTTTGATTTATCTTCTAACCAAAGCCTCTTAAAAATCCCAGGTTGGATTAGCTCTATTAAGAAAACAGTCAAGAAAAGTATACCTATGATCCTCTTGGGTAATAAAGCTGATTTAGAAAGAGAAGTAGACAAGGCAGAAGCAGAAGATTTAGCTAAGAGATTGAGTTGTGACTACTTGGAGACATCAGCAAAAACAGGCCAAAATGTAGAACTAGCTTTTGAAAAAATAGCAAAAGCTTGTATTGACGATCTTGGTAAATAGATCTATAAATAAACTCTCCTTGATTTAAATAATTTTTAACTTCTTAAATTCCTCAATAAGCGCCTCTATGTTAGTATATTTTATAGCTACTATTCCTAATTGTTTAGCAGAACGTATATTATTTAGTCCATCATCTATAAAAACTATTTGTTCCGGTTTACAGCCCGCTTTTTGAATTGCATATTCAAACGTTTTAGGATCAGGTTTAATCAAATGAATTTCATGTGAAAGTATTAATTCATCAAAATAATTCAAAAAATCCCATTTTTTTTTCAATATAAAATCCCAATGACTGGAATTCACATTGGATAAGGCGATTAACTTAAATTTTTTACTATCTCGTATTTTCTTGATTATTTTTATTACGTCCAAATTAATATCAGATATTATACTATTAAATGCTTTAAAAAATTCAGATTGATCTAGCATACAAACTTGGAGTAAATCACATGCAAGTTGGTAAAATTCATCATCAGTCATATTTCCTTGATGATAGATATCAGATTGTCTAAAAAATTCTAACATTATTGGTGTTTGGGGCTTATTGAGAGGAGATTGAGTTATAATGCTATTATAAAAGTTAGTGAAATCTAAGTCTACAACTACTCCTCCTAAATCAAAAATAATTGCTTTAACTTCCATAATGAAAAAAAAGTAACTTTATGCTTTAAATAACAGATAAAATAAATATTTTATTTAATAGAAATTAAACATATTCTTAGCGTCTAAAATAAATTCTGGTTGAAAATTTCCTAAATGGTATTGGTAATTTATATTTTGGAAAATTTTTCGTATCATCTTCAAGCATTTCAAGTAATTTATCTAACTTTACATCATTAAATTGCTCAGATGTTTGATTTTTCTGACCGAAAGGCTTATTTATTAATCTTTTTCTAATAGAAATCGTTTGATTCTGCTGTTCTTTTTTACCAATTATTAGAGTATATGGTATCCATTCAATTTCAGATTGTCTTATTTTCTTTCCTATAGTTTCTTCTCGATCGTCGAAATCTGTTCTGAACTCTTCGTTATTAAGGATATTAAGTAAATTTTCAGCATATTCGTTCTGTTCATCACTCACCGTTATTATTCGTACTTGTATTGGAGATAACCATGTTTTAAATCCAGGAACAAGTTTATTCTTATTTCGGATTGAAGATTCAATCAAACCCCATAAAACGCGCTCTAGTCCTCCGGTTGGTGAATTATGAAGGATAATCGGATGTTTTATTTTTCCATCATCGTCGATGAAAGAGATGTTATATTTTTGTCTTTTAACCCCATCATTATCGACCATAAATTCTAAAGTACTCTCTACATCAATTTGGTTAGTTGCTAATGTAGCACTTCTGTTTTGAGCAGAAAGTACATTTCTTTCTAATTTTAATATGTAATAATAATATCTATCTTCCCATAATTCTAACAAAGTTGGATGATCTTCAGTTTTAATTAGTTCAATTATCCAGTTTTTATTTTCCTTGTAAAATTCTTGAGTAGCTCTAAATATAACAAAAGATTTTACCCCTAAGTCGTTTTCTAGATTTTTAATCAATTCATATTGCTTAATAAACTCATCAATCGAAGATTCTAAATCTTTACATAACGTATGAAGATCTGGCATAATAAATCCACGTAATCGTCTTAATCCCGATAATTCGCCTTCTTGTTCCCTTCGAAAATCATATTGTTCAAATTCATAAACTCTTAATGGAAAATAATTTGGTTTCAAATTCATTTGAGAAAATAAATCAAATAGAAGAAAATCACTAGCATATCTTAAAAGATACCTATCCTTTCCAGATTCAAGCCAATAACTTCTCGCGGGAAATCGAGCAGTTTGAGCTGTTAGTTTTTTATTCTTTACAGTATACATTATAGGAGTTTCGATAAGTATTGCCCCATAATCTATTAACCTATCTTCAGCGAAATTTTTAATTAGGTTTTTCATGATAACCCCTTTTGTATACCATCTAAAATTTCCTGCATCAGTATTGGGATCAAAATCCACTAATTCAAATTCTTTTATTACTTTTATGTGAGCTGGTTCAATAGCTTTATCAACCTTTCTAGATCCTAACTCAGACTTTAAAAATAAATGAAAATCTTGATCTTTTATTTCTTTGGGTATTATTATTTCATTGTTCTCATCAAACTCACAATCTAATTCCTTCCCTGAAGGTGTGATAATTTTGAACACTGAATTCTTAACTTGTTCTTCTGGCTTTATAGCTAATTTTACATCTCTATACATTTCTGCCATTTCATGACCCAAACAGTTGATTTTAAATGACTTATACCATCCAAAAGGGGAAAATTTTGATACAATACCTCTTTCTTCTAAATTTTTTGCGATTTTTGGGCACACCTCCATAGCATTTTGTTCACTACTAAGAAATTTACTTAAATGTGCCCATGGATACACTAGAACTTTATCAATATGATACTTCTCGCGATCTTTAATAAGTTCTAATATTTTCCTTGGTTTTCCTTTTATTTCACCATTTTCAATTCTTTTATTGTATTCTCTTATTTCTTCATTTTTCTGTCTCAATCTGTCTGGAAATCCGGTAATTTGTAATATTGCCGCCTCTATTTCCTCAGCTCCTTGTTTAGCAATTAAATCGGTATCATATGTATCTTGATCTTCAACAGAAACAAAACAAACAAGAATTAAACCCTCCATTCTTATAATATCCTCTTTAAATTCCTGCGGATTACTCGTCGCTTCTTTATTTTTAATGACTTCCACATCTTGAGAATGAATTAATAAGATTTTCATGATGAATCCTTTTTCTAGTCTTTTAACCAATAGAATATAATAAATTCTAAATATTTTTTTTACTTTTGATAAATAATTATATTCAAAATTCAAATTAATTATTATTGAAATTAAATTCTATTATAATGAATCTTAAAAAAGCTTTTTCAGAAATAACTGAGTTATTAGATATATTATATGGAGATAGAGAAGAAATTTTAAAATTATCTCGCGATATAATTAGGGATTGCAGTATAGCTATAAAAAATGTTCATAGAAAAGAATTTGAGAAATTTCATGAAAGAACAAACCAGATTAAAATTAACCATAGGAAGTTAATTGAAATAGTCAATAAAAATCCCGGTATATTTTTCAAATATTTAAAAACTCCTGAGCAAGAATATGTTGAATCAATTGTTTTTCATTCAATTATTACTAAAAAAGACATTCCATCGCCCATGGAATTAAATATTAATCCTTTAAATTTTCTACTAGGATTAGCAGATGTTGTTGGAGAATTGCGGAGATATGCTTTAGATAATATTAGAAATTCTCGTGTTGAAGATTTAAATTCGATCTTAGAAAAGATGGATGAGATCTACACTTATTTATTCACTATTGATTATCCGTCGGGTATAACTCAAGATTTAAGACATAAAGTAGATGTAGCTAGAAATATAATCGAAAAAACAAGAGGAGATATATCACTAGCAATTCAAATGGATGATTTGAAGAAGTGTTTTAAAAACACGACGTAATTTTAACATTAATTATCTAATATGAGTATGTGAGCAGAAAAAGATGAATAAAGAAAAGAAGAGGATAATGATAGCTGGAACATTTGATCTTATTCATGCGGGTCACATTTACCTAATTAATGAAGCTGCAAAATTAGGGAACGTGTATGTGGTTGTTGCTACTGATAAAAATCGTGAAATATTCTCGGGAGAACAACCTATTATTCCCCAGGAACAAAGATTAGAAATTATTAAGAACTTAAAAAATGTATCAGACGCTAGATTAGGAAGAAGTGATAATGATACGCTTAAAACAGTTGAAGAAATTAATCCAGACATAATTCTATTAGGACCAGATCAGAAATATAGTATTGAAATTCTTAAAAAAAAGCTAAGAAAAAAAAACCTAGATCATATTGAGGTAAAGAGACTAGAAACTTATTATGATAAATATAAATTACATAGTTCAAGCTTAATAAAACAAAAAATTATTGAAAAATATAAAGAAAAAAACTAAATCAATTGTGATAATGGAAGATAGAAAAAGAATTTCTTCAGAAAATTATGCAAATTGGTTTGCACTTTATCATCTTTGCCAAAATATTGGAAGTCGAAAAGCTATCCATATTAGTAGTGTCGAATTTGGGAAAATACTTAATATATCTCAACAAACAGCATCAAGAAGAATAAATCAATTAGAAGACATAGGCTGGATACAACGAAAGATTGCAGGGAAAGATCAGATTATAAGAATTACAAAGAAAGGTGCTGCTGTTATGCTTGCAATGTATAAAGATTTAAAACATATACTAGAAGAAATATTAATTGTGGGAGAAGTCACTGAAGGAATGGGTGAAGGAGGTTATTATGTTAGAATTAAGGAATATTATGATCAATTTAGAGAAAAATTAGGATTTAAACCTTATTACGGAACATTAAATATTCAGTTAAGTGATCTTAATAAAGAATTATTGGAAGAAAACCTAAAAAATCGAATACCCTTTATAATTCAAGGATTTGAGAAGGAAGAAGAGGGATATATTAAACGAAAATACGGTTCTGTAGAGTGTTATGATTGTATTATATCTAGTTTAGATGATCAAACAAAAAAAATAGATGGTGCAATTTTGAAGATTAAAAGAACACACCATAAGAAAAATATAGTAGAAATTTTAGCAGAACCTTATTTAAGAGACACACTTAAATTAAAAGATGGTGTTCGTGTTAGAATTGAATTGATAAAAAAGAGTTAATGGTATATTACACTTTCTATTCATTTTCTACTTTTTTAATTTGAAGGGAAATTTTTTTGACTCTGTAAAGATATGTGCCTATTACAAGCCACATATAAATAAATAAAAATTCTGCTGTAAAACCATAGAAAAAAGCGAATAACATTGTTATAAAAATATAAAATAATCTTTCAGATCTAGCCATCAGACCTATGTCAAAATCTCCTTTGAAAAAAACCTCCACTCTAGCTCTACAATAACTTATCATAAAAGAAATGAGATATGATATAAATAAAATAAGTTTCATATCAATATAATTCCATAAATAATTATTCCAATTAAAAATGATGAGTCCCAAGAATATAAGAAATTCTGATATTCTATCCATTACAGAATCAAAAAATCCGCCAATCTTTTTCACTTTCCCAGTCAATCTAGCAATGGCACCATCACAGCCATCCATAATTCCCGTAGTAAATACTAAAATAGAAAATATTAAGAGATTTCGAAAAAATGCTAAATATATAAAACTTAGAAACGCAAAACAGAGCATGAAAATTGTAGCTAAATTTGGAGTTATACCAATTTTGCTTAAACCTTTAGACAGTACTGTTATTAATGGTCTGAAAATATACCGTAACCGATACCGTGAGGGCATAACTAGACTTTATTTTACTTTATTTATATTTTTAATTTAATATATTTTACATATTAATATAGGATAATTTTTTTATTTTGATTATTTTAAATATATAATTAACTCATTATTCAATAAAGAGATTGATAACTCTTGAAATTACGTTTGATTTTAAAAACAAATACAAAGAAAAAAAAAGAAATAACATTAAAATTAAGTATCCCGCCAAGTAAACATATTGGTTTTATAAACTTTATAAACTTAGCTTTAAAACAAGATTTACCAATAGAATTATCTTTTGAAAAAATATCAAAAACGGGAGAAAGAGAAGAAAGCAAAATATTTGGGCAATTCAAATTACAAGGTAAACCAGATTCACAATTATATGGATTAGAACAAGAAATCCAGGAAGAAGAGCGCAAGAAAAAAAAATTGCAGCAAAAAAGAAAACAAAAATAAATCCTCTGGTATGAAAAACGCTCTAAAAGTATCTGTTTCTGGACGTATTTGCTTAAATTTTTCTGTACTCAAATTCCCAAGTTTTTTTAACGCAAAGTAAATTTAATTCCCAAGTTTTTTTAACGCAAAGTAAATTTAATTAAATGATATGAATCCGAGTTTAATGAGATTTTTGCATACATTATAAACTTGGTTTTGATCAACATTTAACTCTATGGATATCTGATTAACTGTTTTTTTTCCATTTATTTTCTCATAGATTACAATTGATGTGTCTCCTGTTAAATAGTATTTAGGATTAATTTTTTTGGATGTTGTGAAATTGGGTACATATTCATAGAATTCGGGATTTTCTTGTACAACGACTGCCTCGTTTTTTATCTCTAACGGTTTTATATCATCATCTACAAAACTATTGAAAAATTCGAATATTTTATTATTGGTTTGATCTTGAACTTTTTTATTTTCTTCATCAAGAAATTTTTCAACAGAATATTCGAATTTTTTAAAATAATCTAACTTACCGTTCCAATTTGAAATTTGATCAATACTAAACTCATTCAAAAAACTGTTGGAAATTTTATGTAGAACTTGTTGTACTTCTATTAATTCTGATTTGCTGTCATAAGTAGCAAGATAAATTAAATCTGGAACATTTGAATCTTTTAAGAAAGATAATTTTAGATTATTATTTGATAATTTCAACTCAGAAATTGTTCCCATTGACTCAAATGAATCTGAAAACGAATTCAATGCTGAAAAAAACCCAGATACCATAATGAGATTGTCTTCTTGAGACAGAAGATGATTAATGTTTGAAATAGAAAAATTCTTAGAGAATAAAGGTAATCCATCTTTAATTATTATAACGTCGCAAATCATCAATCTCAGGAATCAATATTAAATATTTTTAAACATGTTTAAAAGTTAATTAATAATTCAAAAGTTATAATAATTCAAAAGTTATAATACATCTGTGATATCAGTGTAATATAACTATTCATTGTTTATGATTCGTATACGAGCTCCTGGTCGGATTACTCTATTTGCTGAACACCAAGATTATTTAGGCTATCCTATTATTGCGATGGCAATATCGAAATATATATATTTAAACGCAGAAAAAACATCTAGTCCATTTCTTTCAATAGAATTATCAGATTTAGACGAAAATTTAGAAATAAAACTAAATAATAAAGAATTGGAATATTTATCAAATAGAGATTATCTTAGGAGTGCTTATAATCAATACTTAAGAAAAGGTTTTAGATTCAAAAATGGTTATAAGGTTAAAATTTCCGGAGACATCCCCATAAATGCTGGAGCAGCAAGTTCCTCAGCATTAGTCATAGCTTGGTTATCTTTTCTAAATTTAATTTGCGTAAATCGTAAAAAATTAAATAAATTTCAATTATCATTAATGGGATATGATACAGAAGTAAAAGAATTTAAAGAAGCAGGAGGAATGATGGATCATTTTACATCTGTATATGGTAATTTAATATATTTAGAACCAAGACGACTTAGACCTAAAATTATAAGTAGAAATCTAAAACTTGATGGTTTTGTTTTAGGAAACTCATTAGAAAAAAAAGAAACTGTTAAAGATTTATATAAAGTTAAAGATACCGCCAAAAAAGCCTTCATAGAAATTAAAAAAATCATGCCAAATTTTAACCAGTACCGAACCTCATTAGAAGAAGTAAAGAAATTTTTACCTAATCTTAAAAAAGAATATCAGAAAAAAATTATTGGAAATATAATAAATCGTGATTTAACAATAAAAGCAAAAAAATTAATTTTTAATAGCTTCTTTGATGAAAAATATAATAATAATAAGATTAGAAATAATTTTTATGTAAAACTAGGAAATTTATTGAATAAACACCATTATCAATTGAAAGAAAATATTGAAATTTCAACAGATAAAATTGAGAAAATGATATCAAATTGTTTAGAATTAGGTGCCTTAGGTGCAAAAATTAATGGCTCTGGCTTTGGGGGAACTATGTTTGCGTTTTTTCCTAACAATGAGGATCGACTTATTGAATCGATCGAAAAAATAGGAGGAGAAGCATTTAAAATAGAAACAAGTAATGGTGTGGAGATCTATTGAAAGCCGTTATATTATGTGCAGGTTTAGGAAAACGTTTAAGGCCATATACAGATTCATATCAAAAAGCAATGATACTTATTCATGGTAAGCCATTATTAGAATATATCATAAATGGATTAATCTATGCTGGATTTAAAGATCTAATAATAGTTGTAGGATATAGGAAAGAACAAATCATTGAGTATTTCAAGGATGGAAAAAGCTGGGGGATAAAAATTGAATATCTTGAACAAAAAAACCTTAATGGTACGGGCGGAGCAGTATTATTGTGTGAAAAATTAATCCATAATTCGCATTTTTTATTAACTTGGGGTGATATCTTAGTTCCATATAATATATATAAAGATGTAGTCGAAAAATTCAAAAAAGAGAATCAGGATTTTATACTGGTTACTAATTATACAGAAGATCCATATAAGGGTGGAGCTGTTTATTGTAAAAATGATTATTTATTAGATATTATAGAAAAGCCACCAATTGGTAAATCTAAATCAAACTTGAATAATTGCGGAATTTTTATCTTCTCAGCAGAAATTTTCGAAGTCTTAAACACTCTTAAACCTTCTAAACGAGGTGAAGTTGAATTAACAGAGGCAATACGGAATGGAATTAATTTAAGGAACTGGAAAGTTAGAGTAATTAAAATGAAAAAAAATCAGTTTAGAGGAGATTTTGGAGATATTACATCATGTGAAAAATTACGTGAAACATCAAGTTGGTTGAGTAAATTGGAAAATAAAGCTAAGGATTCAAAAAATATATTTCCAAATTGAAACATTTAATTCAAAACTTAAATAAAAAGAGAACAAACATATATTATTAAACTAAATTCATTCAAGAATCTTATTTTAAACTATTGATTTAAATGAGGATAAGAACCCGTAAGAATCTTAAGAAAAAAAATGCAGTAATCACATTTTTCTTTTTACTTCCCCTTATTAGTTTTGGGGGTACGCGGGCTTATGTTTTTACATAATAGAAGATGTTGCTTCTTTTACCTTAAATTTAGACCCTCTTAATACAGAATATTTTTATAAATTAGATGAGATCTTAGGAAATTTAACTTACTTAGAAAAAATTGCAAACACTTATGATAATCAGATGGAACTATTTCACATGCCTACAAACATTAGTGTTGATATTACTTTTAAAGATGATAACTATACGGAAGTTGAGACATGGCATGGAACAGATAATGGAGCGTTAAAAATTGGGTATACTCTGGCTTCCCAATGTTTCCGATATAAAGCAGCTGCAGATGAAGGAGATTCTAATGAACTTCTAAATGCAACTAGAATGGTAAAAAAGTGTGTGTCTGCTTTTAGTAATATGTTAGCAGCACCTAATGGAGGTATTGGCCCAGATTATCCCGGAACTCCCGCAAGATTTGTTTGTGCCCCTGAAAATCTAAAGTATCATCCTTGGATTTTTGAAGAACATGAAAGGCATTTCAATGGTACTGGAAAATACCAGAAATGGCGAGTTCGCCTTCATACAAGTAGAGATGAACTTGCGGGCTATTATTTAGGATTTGCGTGTGTTCTAAAATTCATTGATCCGAATCTTGATACTGATAGTAAATGGTGTGTTGATCGTGTTAAATTATTAGTAGAACAGATGATTGAAGGATTTAAAAAAACTAATTGGCTTATTTTAGGCGGAGAGGGTGAACCAGTTGGCTCTGATTTAAATCCTTATTTTGAAGGAAGTATGTGGCAATTGACTCTACTTAGGATTGGTGCCACAGCTCTACCCGAAAAATATAATTCTTTATACCAATATGTCGCAGCAAAAATGCTTTCTATGAATGAAGCTGCTATGGGTGGAAAACAAAATACTGCTTATGATACTTACGCACTTGCGTTCGGGATGGATGTTGAATTTGCTTTAATTATACTAGAAGATAATCCCACATTACAATATCATTATATTAAAAATTTTGAAAATAAGTTTTATAAATATGTAAGATATCATAGGAATTCTTTTTTTAACATTGCACATCTTGCTTTTATGACATTAATAGAAAATCCATCCAAATTTGAAGATCCGAATTACAGTGATGATTTAATAAGATGGGATGTGCTTGATCAATTATGGAGATTCAACACATCAGGATGGGGGAATGGGATTAGAAATTACAATCTCACGGTAAGACCTAATTCTACAAGAATGAGTAGCCTTAATCCTGAAATTGCTAAAGCTGAAATTGAGCTTAACAAAGAAAAATGGAGAGATTTCTTCGATAATAATGTTTATGGTGGACTGTTTTCCTGGCTCGAAGATGTTATTGATTTTGAAGACCCGTTATATATTTTACCTTTAACAGTTTCAGAAATGGGAATACATAGTTTCCTTTGGGAACATAGTAAGTTTTATGGTGAAGGAGGAGATCCAAGTGGAAATGGACTTAGCCAAGCTGTGCCTACATCTTACCTTGTGGTTTATTGGATGGGAAGAGCATTCAATATTTTTTAGTAATTTTTAAATGTTGGTTTTTTTTAAAAAAATCCTAGAAGAAAAATTTATACCTTTTTATATCAGATATTAGATTAGTATTTGAATTAACCGTCTAAAAGTCTTTATGTTAATTTTAGGTAAAAAAAATAATTAATTAAATAAAGGGAACTAAGGGTTGGAACAAATTATAGAGAAAAAAAGGATGATTATCTTCTGTGATCATGCCAATTTATTTCATAACCTTGAACAACTAAAAATCAGGATTAATTATTTAAAATTAAAGAAAATTTTTGCTCAAAATCATCATTTAGTAGGTTTTATCGTCTACATGGGAATTCCTGATAAGATATTGCCCAAAAAACTAAAATTTTTAAATTATTTAAGAGCTCAAGGATTTATAATTCAACCAAAAAGGGTAATTATCTCTCCAACAGGTATAAAAAAACAGAAAGGCGTTGACATTTTTATATACAAAGATATAGTAGAATTAGCTGAAGAAGACTCCTATGATAAGGCAGTTTTAATAAGTGGTGACTCAGATTTTCTGGATGTTGTAAGAAAGTTAAAAGAGTTAAAAAAAGAGATTGAGATCTGGAGTTTTAAGAAATCTATATCGCGAGCTTTAATAGAAGAGGCAGGACAAGAAAATGTTCATTATATAGATAAAATTTTAGACGAAATTCGATATTAACTCATAAAAAAGTTATAAGTTTAAAAATAACAATTAAGAATAAAGATTGTTTTTTTGAATAATTTTCTCCTACCAGAGAGAATGGTGAGAAGATTTTCTAATTAAGTCATTCGCTAATCTCTTTTCCCTTCGAAAAAACTCTTCTCAAAAATTCTCTCTCTTTCTTTTAAATTTTTTACCTCAATATGAGCATATCTTTTTGATTGTTTTATTTGATTAACTTTTTAAAAATTGGACTATTCAAGAATTATTAAGAAAGTTTCTTATTGATTGTTATAATAGAAGCTATTACATAAAATTTTAAATGAGAGAAATGAGTGGAGAAAATAAGTATCGGCATAGGTATTATTATAAAGAATCTTATGAAGCAGCAATAGGAACTTTTGCTACAGGTGTAGTTTTTCTTTTTGTGGCAATATTATCACTGTTTTTTAGAACCTTCGATATATTGTTCATAGGACTTGCATGGTGGGGTTTTTGGCTCTTTATTCCTGCTTTTTTCATCTTCATTGGAGGATTTGAACAACTTTATAGAAATTATAAGTATAAACAAGTTGTAAAGAATGCTGTTGCTCAACGTGACTTTCAAGGAACATATAAACTTGAACATATCGCATTAGAAATAGGTATGAAACCAAGTGTATTACTACGAGTATTAGTAGATCTAAGAAATAAAGGATTAATAAAATATAGTTTTGATGCTGAATCAGGGCAAATTATCTTAGGCCAAACAATAACCTATACTCCTGCAACTGAATATATTCCACCTCCTAAGAAGATAGATGAGCCTTTATCAACAGAAGGGAAAAACTTTTGCGTCTACTGTGGTCAAAAACTTGAATCAAGTGGAAATTTCTGCCCTAATTGTGGGTCTAACCTTTAAATTTCTTTTAAAATCTAATACATTTTTTCTTTTTTCCTTAGTCTTTTTAGTAATTTTCAAAAAGAATTTTTTATTCATCTTGTTTCTAACTAAGTTTGATATTAGAAAAGAAGGATTTTTGAAAACTAATAAAATAAATGAGAACAAAGCTAATGAATTATATCCTCACATTTAAAAAAAAAAAATTTAAAGTAGATTTAAATTTAAGATATAAGTTTTGTTTTTTTCTCAGAGTGTAATTTCCTTGCATCTTCAGTTAATTGAGTATACTTTTCTTTATCGATTGGGAAATACCTCATAGCTATTATTCCAATAATTAAAAATACTATTGGAAAGATAACCATGAGACTTCGAAGACCAAATTCCACCACATATTCTGCTGTGCTAAGATCGAAGATATTCCAATCTGTACCAATGAATACAAGTCCTATTGAGAGAAATACTACCACATTGGAGAATTTTACGATGAAGCCGTTTATTCCATAGAAATTACCCTCTCTTCTTACTCCCGTTTTTAATTCATCCTCATCGATAATTGCTGCAATTGTAATATCTCTAACAATTAATACTCCTGCAAGCCCAATTCCTAATAAGAAGAAAAATGTAAAACCTAAGAGTACTCCTCTAATAAACATGAGAGGTAACAATGTTATAATAAAAAATATCAAAGACAATATATAAGATCTTTTAGCACCAAGTTTATTTACAATTATTCGCCATGGAAATACAAATATCGCCGCTGAAACAAAACCAGTACCCAGTATTAAAGATAGGATTGAAGCATCTTGAACACCTAAACAGACTGTTCCATAAATTGGCATTATGGTAGGAATCATATTAAATGCATACCACAATGCAAAATTCCCAATAACATATAGCTTGAACGATTTGTATCCAAATGTATATTTTAATGCTTGTCTAAACGGTGGAACCCTTTCATAGTCCTTAGAAAATTCAATTCTTTCTTTCAATCCAAATTTAATAAAAACAAACGCCCCAATTGCGCAAATAATTGAAATAACTACAGCAGCTAATATGTATTGTAAATGTGTAGTTCCAATAGGTATATCTTCACTGGTGAAGCTATCAATTAGAAATCCAGGGAATAGGAAAGCAATCAATAATGATATCACCTGAAAAAATTGGATTGAATTATTAGCTTTAGATCTTTGATCTAAATCTCGGAACATCTCTGGAAATAAACTCGTTTGGTTTAATGAATACATTGTATAAAACAGTTCCCAAATTACAATTATGATTAAGAAATAAAAAAATAAGAGAAGATCAGATCCCCTAGGTGCCGTAAATAGTAGAATATTTATAACAAGCAGTGGAATTATACCTATTATGATGAATGGTTTTCTACGACCCATTTTAAAGTTTGATCTATCAGAAATTGCCCCGAGCATTGGATCATTAAAAGCATTCCATATTGCCCAGAGTATGAAACCAAGAGATATCAATCCTGCAGGCAATTCTATTATAGAAAAATAGAATGTAAATATTAAGAAAGTAAAAGATTGCAGAAAAATAACATCTGTAAAGCCAGCAAAACTATAAAGCACAGCTTTTTTTAACGAATATTCTTCCTTCTACATCGGGTTTTTCTTTAGACATAATTTTTTCCTATTTATTATTATTAGAACGATGCATGTAAAAAGTTAATAATATTTTGTTCGCAATATTTATAAAAATTCTTTAAACAAAATAATTATTTTAATTTTCAATATCATTTTGGTGAAACAACCAGCTATTCAAATTTCCACTAAATTCAGAGAGGCTTTTTTTATAAATACAAGATCGATTTTACATATTACATATTCAAATTTCTTCGAGATGACCTGTAATTTCAAAAGGATTTATTAATAAAGATCTCTCTGATGCTTCTTTTGAAAAAAACCCAAATTTAGGGAATTTGAACCTTTTCGATCATAATGATTTTCAAAATTCAACGAATAGTGTAATTTCGAATATTGTCTCGGAGTTATTTAATCACATCAAATCAAAGGAAGCCTTTAAATATATTTTTGATTTGTTAATTACTTCTCTCCGTGAATATAAAAAGAGATTTCCAATTGATATAGAAACTGAGAAAATAGAAAATTCTTTTAATGAAATCTATAAAAATGAATCTAACAACTCGAGATATAACTTCAATGATTCAAATGATGAATATCTTTCCATTTCAAATGATATCCACACTATATTATCAATTTGTCAGGATTTAACTAACACGCAGAAACTTGATTTCTGTAATAATCAAAGGTATTTCATGAAATTGTATTTAAAAGAATTATTACTAAAAATTAATAAAGCGTGAGTTTTGCTTAGAGTTTTAAGAATATTTTTCAAAATTAATTTTAATATAGTAATTAACATTAAAAAATTAAAAAAAAGAAAAATTTCATTATTTTCTTTTAAGTTTTTAAGCCTAGATACATCCAGACAGCAAATGTAGCCATAACAACCCTTATAGCGCCAATAGCAAGAGGAAGAGTAAGAATTGAATCTAAAGCTCCACATAGGACAAAAATTATGAAACCAATCGATAAATAGGTAAATTTTTTCCTTAATAAACCTGTTGCTTGTTTTGCCTTTACTGCCATTCCAATTCCTAAGAAGATTAACGATGTCACTAAAAATGCAGCTACCATAATAAACGTTGGATGACTTTTGTTAAAACCTGCATCAATTAAACCATCAACGGGGGGTCTAACTTCGATAAATTCAAATGATTGCCCAGGATTTGGCTGAGTCCATAGAAAAAATTCAAATAGT
>Ga0307378_10007024_pt1 | contig 15209 bp, 13 predicted proteins | sample UN1MG_FD_202238 | JGI IMG/M metagenome (GOLD analysis project Ga0307378, IMG submission 202238) | Soil microbial communities from Risofladan, Vaasa, Finland - UN-1 | ecosystem: Environmental > Terrestrial > Soil > Coastal area > Acid sulfate soil | place: Finland: Risofladan, Vaasa | collected...
AAAAGGTAATAGAAGATTTTTTATTATATAAGAGGGGTGAGGGAATTGAAAAATATAGAATTATCCAGAATATTTGAGCAAATTGCCAAAATCTTAAAGATCAAAGGAGAAAACCCCTTTAAGATTAGAGCTTATGAAAAGATTACTTTAGTTTTAGAGAATTTACCCATTGATATAGAAACAATTTACCACCAGGGAGGATTGAATAATATCCCGGGAGTTGGTAGCGCTATTGCTCAAAAGATTGAGGAATTTCTAACAACCGGTAAACTTGAGTATTATGAAAAATTAAAAGAGACTATACCTTCCGGGGTAATAGAGCTTTTGGATATTTCTGAAGTGGGACCTAAGACAGCCAAGCTTCTATATGAAGAATTAGGTGTGGATAATATAGGGAAATTAGAAAAAGCAGTTAGGCAGCATCAAATTAAAGACTTACCAGGGATGGGGGAGAAATCTGAAGATAATATTTTAAGAGGAATAGAATTATACAAAAGACGGAAAGAAAGAGTTCTTTTGGGTCTGGCTTTGCCTTTAGCGGAAGAGATTGTGAAAAATTTAAGTCGGCTAGATGAGACGGATAAAATAAGCTTTGCCGGGAGCTTAAGACGAAAGAAAGAAACGATTGGTGATATTGATATTCTGGTGACCTCACAGAATCCCGAGAAGATAATGAAAACATTTACTTCTCTTCCTCAAGTCAGAGAAATTTTAGCTGAAGGACCTACCAAATCAAGCATTATTACTAATGATGACCTTCATATAGATGTAAGAGTGGTAGAGCCAATAAGTTTCGGAGCAGCTCTTCAATATTTTACCGGCTCCAAAGCCCATAATATTAGATTGAGAGAATCGGCGGTGAAGAGAGGTTTAAAGATAAATGAATACGGAGTATTTGACCAAAAGACAGAACGTAGAATAACCGGGGAAGAAGAAGAGGAGGTTTATCGAATTTTAGATTTACCCTTTATCCCTCCAGAACTAAGAGAAGATAGAGGAGAGATTGAAGCGGCGCAAGAAAATAGATTGCCTCGGCTGGTAGAATATTCCCAGATTAGAGGAGATTTGCATCTTCATACTAAATGGAGTGATGGGGCACATACGATTAGACAAATGGCAGAAGCAGCAAAGAAGAGAGGTTATAAATATATCGCCATTACTGACCATTCGCAATCATTAAAATTTGCCGGTGGGTTAACCGAAGAAAGACTTAGCGAGCAAGTAGAAGAAATTAAAAACTTAAATCAGGAGTTAGATGATTTTACCGTTTTGACCGGGATTGAGGTTGATATAAAATCAGATGGCAGTTTGGATTTTTCTGATGAAATATTAAGTAAATTAGATGTGGTAATAGCGGCTATTCATTCTGGTTTTAAGCAAGAAAGTAAGATTATTACTGAAAGAATTGTTAAAGCTATGCAAAATAAGTTGGTAAGCATTATCGCTCATCCTACCGGACGTTTAATTGGATTTCGTGAATCATATCAAGTAGATATTAATGAGATGATAAAGGTAGCTGCAGAGACCGGAACTATTTTAGAAATAAATGGCCATCCGGAAAGGCTTGATTTGAATGATATCTATTGTCATATGGCCAAAGATAGAGGAGTACAATTAGCCATTGAAACTGATGCCCACAGTATCGATGGATTAGAATTTATGAATTTAGGAGTAGATGTAGCCCGCCGAGGATGGTTGGAAGAAAAGGATATAATAAATACACTTCCTTTTGATAAATTATTAAAGAGATTGAAAAATAAATAGAAAGTAATAATTTGTAATAAAGAAAGAAGATTTTATGTTAAATTTTAATGAGGTAAATGAAAAACTGAGCCAAGAAAATATTTCTAAAATTAAAGATATTATAAGGTGGCTTTTAGATTCTTACTATAGAGCTACGGGTATTAAGGTAATCTTTATAGATAGAAAAGGAAAGATATTTTTATCTTCGGCTTCTGATGGATTTTTTTGTAATATTTGTAAATTGATTCAAAGTAGGGAAGAAGGGGAGAGAAGGTGTTTGGAGACTTTCCATAATAGTGCTTTAAAGAGTATCGAGTATGGATTTCCTTATATTTATCAATGTTATGCTGGTATTATTGAATGGTCTGCTCCTTTCTTATTCGAGGGTGAATTTTTAGGCTCCTTTGTTTCTGGTGGAGTTTTGATGAGAAAACCAGATTCTTCTTTTTTAAAAGAGATCAAAAAGGTAGATAAAACTTTGGAGATAGAGGAATCTCGTTTAGAGGAAGTTCTTAAGAAGGTTAAAATAGTGTCAGAAAAAAAGGTAAAAGCAGCTGCAGATATTCTTCATATTATGGCTAACTATTTAGCAAAAATGGAGTTAATAGATATTAAATTACGCCAGGAGAGATATATTCAACAAGCAAAAATTTCTGAGGAAATTCAAAGCATAAAAAGAAGAGAATTAGAGTCGCTTGAAAAGGAAGAGAAAGATGAAAATTCATTTATTTCTATCAGTTCACTCTACCCTTTAGAGACAGAAAGAGAATTACTAAGGAGAGTTAGATTAGGGGATAAAGAAGGAGCAAAAGAAGTATTAAATGAGATTTTGGGAAAAATATTGTTTAAAAATGCCGGTCAAATAGAATTGATTCGAGCTCGACTCTTGGAACTGGCAGTCGTTCTTTCTCGAGCTGCGGTAGAAGCTAAAGCAGAATTAGAAATGATTTTGGGATTAAATTTTGAATATATTCAAGAATTAGGCAAACTTAAATCTATTGAGGAATTGTGTATTTGGATTGTAAAAGTTTTAGATAGGTTTACTGAATCTGTTTATGAGAACAGAAATATCAAAAATGTAGATATTATTAGAAAGACCAGAGAATTTCTTCGAACAAATTATAAAAAGAAGATAAGATTAATAGATGTAAGTAAAGCAATTTATCTAAGTCCTTATTATTTAAGCCATATTTTTAAAAAAGAAACTGGATCTACTCTATTGGGGTATTTAACTAAAGTCCGTATTGAGGAAGCTAAACGATTATTAGAAAATACTCCATGGAATACAACTCGAATTTCTTTTGAAGTAGGTTGTTCAGACCAAAGTTATTTTTGTAAAGTTTTTAAAAAATCAGAAGGTATATCACCTTCTGATTATAAAAAAAGAATGAAAAGATGACTAATTTATTTCGATATTATACTTAAATATATCCCCGATATACCTCTTATGATAAGCCTCTTAGTTTCATATTAGGTACACCCAAAAATATTTTATTTCTCATTTTTTAAATTTTCTTCGTATTCTTAATCAAAGCTTAAATGGGATCAGATGAATAATAATATTTTCTTAAAAAAGCAAGATATTACCTAATAGCACAACAATATGTATAGTTTTGATACAGCTTATTTTATAAACTTAATTTAGATTTTTTAAAAAAGATTTGGAGGTAATATTATGGTAAATTTAAGTAACATTTCAGAAGCTTTGCAAAGCGGAAGGGCGGAAAAAGTACGTGAACTGGTTAAACAAGCGTTAAATGAAGATATAATTCCTAAAAAAATTTTAGAGGAAGGCTTGATTCGAGGAATGTCTATTATTGGAGAAAAATTTAAAAAAAATGAAGTATATGTTCCCGAAGTCTTAATCGCTGCTCGCGCAATGCATGCAGGAATGGATATTTTAAAGCCCAAATTGACTGAAACCGGGGTAAAGAATATAGGTAAAGTAGTAATGGGCACAGTAACAGGAGATTTACACGATATTGGAAAAAATTTAGTAAAAATGATGTTAGAAGGAGCAGGTTTTGAAGTTGTAGATTTAGGAGTAGATGTCTCTGCAGATAAATTTGTGGAAGCTGTAAAAGAACATCAGCCTAATATAATAGGGATGTCTGCCCTTTTGACTACTACCATGGTTAATATGGTGGAAGTAATAAAGGCGCTTGATGTTGCAGGATTAAGAGATAAAGTAAAAATAATGGTTGGAGGGGCACCAATTACTCAAAATTATGCTGATCAAATAGGGGCAGATGGATATTCTCCTGATGCTACTTCTGCTACAGATAAAGCAAAAACTTTTTTGAGTTAAATATTTTATCTGCTTTAAGGAAGTGTTTTTGTATTTATGAATATTAATAGAATTATTAGAGAAAAAAATCTGGTAATCCCTTTGCTCGGTGCACCAGGAACTATTCTTTCAAAGGCTACCTTAAGAGAAAATCTTACTAATTCCGAAGTACAATATAAAACTCTTTCTATGCTAATAGATAAATTTAATCCTGATGGTATTTTCCCTATGATGGATCTTACGGTGGAAATCGAAGCTTTAGGGTCAGAAACAAATTTTCCCGAAAATGCTAATCCTTCGGTGGCGAAACCACTGATTACGAACAGAGAGGATCTAAAGATTCTTAAAGGTAATTGGCAGGGAATTAGCGGGAGGATGAAGGTTTTTATAGAAGTTATGGAAAAGATAGCCAAAAAGTATTCTATAATAAAAGGTGGCTATGTAATTGGACCTTTTACCATGGCTGGCGAACTTATGGGAGCTAATGATATAGCTATGCAGGCAATGTTAAATCCGGAGCTGGTATCTGAGTTGGTGAATTTTTCTCTGGAGGTAATTAGTGAATATGCTAATGCTCTTTTTAATGCGGGAGCAGATGCGATAGCGGTCTTAGAACCATTGGCAGTTATACTTTCACCAAAGAAGTATAAAGAATTTTCTCTCTATCCTTTTAAAAAATTAGTTTCTAATCTTAATAATAAACCCTTAATATTACATATTTGTGGAAATACTAATCATCTGATAAAATCAATGTTGGATTCAGGTGCGATAGGGTTAAGTTTGGACAGTGTAATAAATTTTAAAGAACTAAAAAAGACAATTCCCCAAGAAATTACCCTTATGGGCAATTTAAACCCAGTTAAAATATTTTTGCAATCTACTCCTGATCAAGTAGCAGGAGCTACAAAATCCTTGAAGGAAAGTATGAAAGATACTGATAACTTTATTTTAAGTTCGGGCTGTGATATTCCCTTAAATACTCCCTTAGAAAATATTGAAGCTTTTATGAAGGCTGCACGGGGATAGACAACTATTACTTTAATTTTTTATTTCTTTAGTAGTAAAGGAGGTTTTATTGATAATATTTCAGTAATTCTTTATTAACTAAATTTAAAGGTCTTCCTCCTTCTAAAACTCTTTTTACCTCTTGGGCAGCTGATTTTCTTAATTCTGCTTCAAATCTATTTTAATAACTTTATTAAATTTTAATTCGATTATTAACCTAAAAAATTTTCTTGACATAGTATTATAATAGAGTTATTATTATTTTAGAACAGCGTTCAATAAAATATTTAACTGCATTCTTTATTTTACCATAAATTGTTAATTAATAGAAAGTATTGTTATTTTTTTATTGTCTCTCTATTAATATCAGAGATTTAAGGTGATAGGGATAAATTTAAAATAAAATAAATATTTAGTTAGGGGTAATAGGTAATGGAAAAGAAAATAATTCAGTCCATAGATCGAGCTTTACAAGTTCTCGAGTTATTTAGCTTAGAAAAACCTGAGTGGGGAGTAACTGAAATAAGTAAAGCTCTGAATATTTATAAAAGCAATGTACATAATATTTTATCAACCTTTGCAGAAAAGGGTTTTGTGAAAAAAGATTCTAAAACAGATAAATATAAACTTGGTATAAAGTTTTTTGAACTAGGTAGTGTGGTTATTAAAAATATGGATTTGAGAAAAATAGCTCATCCTTATATAGAAAAATTGTCTAAAGAATTTAATGAAACAGTGCATTTAGGAATTTTAGATGAAGGAAGAGTTGTTTCTATAGAACGTGAAGAATCTGATAAAGGCCTATGTTCCCATATCGAGATTGGTAGAAGAGCTCCTCTGCATTGTACTGCTGTAGGGAAGGCCATAATGTCTTATCTTTCTGAAGATGAAATTAATTTAATAATAAAAGAAAAAGGGTTAGAAAAATATACAGAAAATACTATTACCAATAAAGAAGAGCTGGAAAAAGAATTTTTAAAGATTCGAAAACAGGGTTATGCAGTAGATAATATGGAACATGAAGAAGGGGTACGATGTGTGGCAGGACCAATACGAGATTATAATGGAAAAGTAATTGCTTCCATGAGTATTTCTGGACCAGCGTTTAGAATAGATGAAAGTAATATACCGAATATTGCTAAAAAAGTTAAAGAATGTTGTGATTGTATTTCTGAAGAAATGGGTTACAATTTTAATCAAAACAAATATTAAATTATTTGGAGGAGGATTTACAATGTTTGATAAAGAAAAATATGGAAAGATATTAGTTCCCTTGGTAACCCCCTTTAAAGAGGATCAGAGCGTAGACTATAAAGCAGCAGTAAGCATTGCTGAAAAATTGATCAAAGATAATCAAGCTGATTCATTAGTCTTATCTGGAACAACCGGTGAATTTTTTACTATGAATTTTGAAGAAAGAGTAAAACTCTTTCAAGTTATTAATGAGGCAGTGGGGGATAAAATACCCCTGATTGCCGGGGTAGGTTCAGTCTCTACCATGGAAACTATTGCTCTGGCCAAAAAAGCAGAAGAGTTAGATTACACAACCGCTATGATTGTTTCTCCCTATTATACTAAACCCACCCAGATCGAGCTCTATAATCACTTCAAGAAAGTGGCAGAGTCAGTCCATATTCAATTAATGCTTTATAACATTCCTATCTTCACCGGAGTTAATATTTTTCCTGAAACGGTAGCTAAACTTTCCCAAATAGAAAATATCGTTGCCATAAAAGAAGAGGCAGAACTTAATCCTAAACAGATGACTGATTTTATTAATGCTACTCCAGATGATTTTATAATTTATTGTGGAGATGACACCATGATCCTCGAAGCCTTTGCCCAGGGAGGAGCAAAGAGAATAGGAGGAATAATCAGTGGCGCTTCTCATATAATAGGAGTGCAATTAAGGGATATGATTGAAATGTTTCTTAGTGGAAAGGTGGAAGAAGCAGCTAAAATACAACAAAAATATTTACCACTATTTAGAATAATGGGACAAAATGGTCGCACTAATCCGGCCTCTCTTTTAAAAGAAGCTATGAAGATGGTTGGTTATAATGCAGGCATTCCTCGTCTACCTTTAAGTCCTGGTACTAAGGAAGAGATTGCAGAGGTTAAGAGGGTTATGAAAAAACTAGGGATAATTTAACGGAAGTGAATTGTTAATATAGTTTATTAGAGATAAAAATAATTCAAATTGATTTGAAAGGAGGATAAATAATGCCAAATATCCAAAAAAGACTACCAGGAACTCTTCCCAAAATAGGTATCCGTCCTATTATCGATGGACGCAGAAGGGGAATTAGAGAATCATTAGAAAATCAAACGATGGATATGGCTCGAACCGCCGCTTTTTTAATTTCTGAAAACTTAAGACATTCTAATGGTTTACCGGTAGAATGTGTCATACCTGATACCACAATCGGAGGTGTAGCAGAAGCAGCAAGGTGTGCCGATAAATTTGCCCGGGAAGGAGTGGGAATATCGATAAGTGTCACCCCCTGCTGGTGTTACGGTATGGAAACCATAGATATGGATCCTCTTATCCCTAAAGCGATTTGGGGGTTTAACGGAACCGAAAGACCGGGTGCAGTATATCTATCGGCAGCCTTGGCCGGTCATGAGCAGATGGGTCTGCCCGCTTTTGGGATATACGGCAAGGATGTTCAGGATCGTGATGATAAAACTATTCCTGATGATGTAAAGCAGAAATTATTGCAATTTATCAAAGCAGGTTTGGCTGTTGCCACCATGAAAGGCAAATCTTATCTTTCAATAGGAAGTGTTTCTATGGGAATTGCCGGTTCCCAAATTAACCCTTCCTTTTTTTGCGATTATTTGGGCATGAGAAATGAATATGTGGACATGTCTGAGATAATACGAAGGATAAAAGAAGAGATTTATGATAAAGAAGAGTATAAAAAAGCTTTATCCTGGGTTAGAAAAAACTGCCAAGAAGGAGAAGATCGCAATAAAAAAGAGATAAAACATTCCCGCACGCAAAAAGATGCTGAATGGGAAATGGTGGTCAAGATGGCATTAATAGCCCGGGATTTAATGGTGGGCAATAAAAAATTAATAAAATTAGGTTACGCCGAAGAGGCAGAAGGACATAATGCTCTGACAGCCGGTTTCCAAGGCCAAAGACAGTGGACCGATTATCTTCCCAACGGTGATTTTATGGAAACGATTTTAAATACCTCTTTTGATTGGAATGGCATTAGAGAGCCTTTTATTTTCGCTACTGAAAACGATAGTTTAAATGGAATTTCCATGTTATTTAACCATCTTCTAACCGATAGGGCTCAGATGTTCTCTGATATTAGAACTTACTGGAGCTTCCAAGCAGTAAAAAGAGTAATAGGTACAGAGTTAACCGGTCTTGCCCAAAACGGATTTATTCACCTCATCAATTCCGGCTCTACTACCCTGGATGCTACCGGCCAGCAGAAAGAAGATGGAAAATCAACCATGAAACCCTTCTGGGAGATTACCGAAGAAGAAGTAAAAAAATGTCTGGAAAATACGAAATGGTCTCCTGCAAACCTGGAATATTTTCGTGGAGGTGGATATTCATCTACTTTCTACACCAAAGGAGTTATGCCGGTAACCATGGTGAGGATAAATATCATTAAGGGAATAGGACCGGTCATTCAAATTGCTGAAGGTCATACCATAGACCTCCCTGTAAAAATTCACCAAATTTTAGATGAACGGACTGATCCCACCTGGCCCACTACCTGGTTTGCTCCGATTCTAACTGGTAAGGGGGCCTTTAGAGATGTCTATTCGGTGATGAATAACTGGGGAGCTAATCATGGAGCGATAAGTTATGGTCATATCGGAAAAGATCTGATTACTCTTGCCTCTATGCTCAGGATACCGGTAGCCATGCACAATGTACCTGATGATAAGATCTTTAGACCAAAAGCCTGGGCATCTTTTGGTACTTCCTGTTTAGAAGGAGCAGACTTTAGTGCATGTGCTAATTTTGGTCCATTATATGGTAGAAAATAGAAGGAGAACTATTATAAATAAATATGCCCTGGGCTTAGACTCTGACTCTGGTACCTTAAACCTAAAAGTAGTATTAGTTAGTGTAAAAGAAGATAGTTAAGTTTAAATATTTTAGAAGGACCGGGGAAATGAATAGGGGAATAAAAAAATTACTTAAAATTGTTGAAGAGAAAAAAAGAATAGACCCTCAAGGGAAGGGTAAAATTGCCGATGTATTAGAAAATAAAGAAGTGGATTGTCTCCCTTTAGTCTTTTGGAAACCACAAAATGTTTCTGTTCCAGGGAAAACTTTTGATATGGAGGAGCAGTTTTATGATAAAGAAAAGATGCTTTACGGACATTTGGAAGAAATAGCAGGTTGCGCACAAAATGCTTTTGATGCGCCTATATGTATACGCCCTAATTTTGGTACTATATTTATTCCTGCTATGTTTGGATTAAAATATAAAGTACCTAAAGATACATTTGCCTGGCTAACTTCCCGTCTTAGTAAAGAAGAAATAAGGAAATATCACTTTCCAAATTTAGATAAAATAGATATGTTAAAAAAAGCAATCGAGTATATTAAATTTTTTAAAAAAACATTGCCTGAATGGATTCATGTTTATCTTCCTGATACTTTGGGTCCATTTGAAATTGCGCATGCTGTTTATGGTAATAATATCTTTTATGACTTATATGATGATTCTAAATTTGTTCATTACCTTTTAAGTTTATGCACTGAAATGTATATACAAGTTACCGAGAAACTGAAAGAGGTTTTAGGAGAAGAGAAGACTATCTGTTACCATGGTCATGCTCTATCTCGAGGAATTTATATGAGAAATGGAGGAACTCGAATTTCAGAAGATAGTGCGACTCTAATTTCACCTCAACAGATTGATGAATTTGTAATTCCCTATGATCAAAAAGCTTTGGAAGTATTTGGAGGCGGTTTTATTCATTTTTGCGGAAAAAATGATTATTTATTAGAAACTTATTTAAAATTAGATAAAGTACGAGCAGTGAATTTGGGTAATCCCGAAATGTATGATTTTGATACAACCATGCAAAAGTTTATCGATTATAAGAAATGTTATTTTGGTTTATGGCCTAAAATGGGAAAAGAAAATTTAGATGAATATATCGATAGAATGAAAGGGGCAACTGGCGAAGGAAAAAGAGGACTTCTTCTGCATTTTGATGAAGCGATGTTTTCCCAATATACTTGTTTGGATATTTTACAAAAGTGGAGGGAAATAATGACTGGTTAAAATAGAATAGGTGGAAAAATGTTGAATGAAAATATTGATGTGAATATGAACAATAAATTACTAAAAAATGATATAATATATGATATGCCAATATTCATTGCAAATAAAAAATAAGCAGTAAACACTTTATTTAGAGATTAAATTATTCGTTCTTCTGCTAAAAAGGAGGTGTTGAAGAAGGTAAAAAAAATTGGTTAGTAAGTATAAGAGACAGAAAGTAATTTTAACTTGAAAAAAATTAAAGGAGGATTTCAAAATGAAATTCAAAAAGCTAGAAATTATTTTAATAGTCTTTGCTTTACTCTTGATTTTTAGTTATGCAAATGTCTTTGCAGCAGATGTTAAACTTACTTGGTCTTCTATAAGTGTTCCGGGAGATGCGCATACAGAGGCAATGAAGGTCTTCAAGGAGGAAGTAGAGAATCTTTCAGCAGGGCACATAACTGTAGATCTCTATGTTGCAGGTCAGATTTACACTCAGGAAGCAGAATTAGCAGCTTGTAGAGAAGGAACTCTGGATATGGCTTATTTTAGCGGCAGCTGGTTAGCTGAATTCGTTCCCTATCTATCTATGTTAGGTGCAGTCTATACTTTTAGTGGTTATAATCATATGACTAAAGTATTAAATGGTGAGATCGGAAAAAAGATTTTTGAAGAAGTAGCTCAAAAAACTGGTGTACGGCCTCTTGCTGCTTTTTATTTAGGAACCAGAGAGCTCAATTTAGTAGAAAAGATAGGTCCAGTTAGAACTCCTGAGGATATGAAAGGCGTTAAACTGAGAACACCGGCCAGCCCTACTTGGATTGCTTTAGGTAAAGCTTTAGGTGGTAGTCCTACTCCTATGAGTTTTGGAGAAGTGTATACAGGATTGCTAACTGGTGCTATCGAAGGTCAAGATAATCCCCTTCCTACTGATAAAAATGCTAAATTTTATGAAGTAACCAAATATATAATTCTTACTGATCACGTAGCCGATTCTGTATGGCCAACTATAAATGAAAAGAAATGGCAGTCATTGAGTGATATAGATAAATTAGTCATTCGTAAAGCTCTAGAAAAAGCGCGGGAATTCTGTGATGAGACTAACCTGAAGGCTGAAGCGGAGTTACTTGATTTCTTTAGAGAGCAGGGATTGATTATTATTGAAGATCCAGATAAAGAAGCCTTTGCTGCTTATGCCAAAAATTCTTATTTAACAGAGAGCAAAGATATTTCCAAAAATTGGGATATGGTTCTCTATGAAGAAGTTCAGGCACTAAAATAATCATCAATAGAATGGTGAGGTAATTTTACTGGAATAGAAAGCGAGGGTCTCGTTGGTAATGGTGAGACCCTCGCTTATAAAGGAGACTGTAAAGTTACGAAAAATACAAAACTCTGGAAGAAAATAAGTATTTTTATACTTGATTTTATAGAAGTCTACACCTCATCGATAGTTTTTTTCTTATTATTTATTGTTTTTATGTTAGAAATATTTTACCGTTATTTTCTGGTTCCTCTTACTTGGACTTTAGAATTTACGCTGATAGCTTTTATCTGGGTAACACTACTGGGGGCTTGTTTTGCCCAGCGAGACTCTTCTCATGTGATGTTTACTATGATCTATGATAAAGTCAAACCCAAGACTCAAGTATGGATGAGAATAGTGGGAAATACCTTAGTATTTATTGCTTTTTCTATTTCTCTTTATCCAACTTATCGGTATATAAACTTTATGTCTTTTAAAAAGTCTGATGTGCTTAAGATTCCTATGAATATAGCTTTTTCACCTTATATTGTGTTTCTTATTATTATAATTGGGCGATTGGGTTACGATATTATCACAGATTTTAAAAAACTTAACCGAGGAGAGAATTAGGGTGAATATTCCGCTACTGGTCTTTATATTGTGTTTTATTTTAACTTTTATTTTAAGAATCCCTATTGCTTTAGGTATGTTGATGAGTTCAATCTATTATTTTGTCTTAGCTCCTGGTCCAGCTACTGGTGTACAAATGGCTGCAACCCAACTGCTAACTAATCTCAATGTAAGCTTTATCCTTATTGCAGTTCCTCTCTTTGTTTTTACTGCCAAAGTGATGAATACTGGAAAAGTTACTGAAATGGTATTTAAATTTGCTAACATTCTTGTTGGTAAATGGAGAGGAGGAATGGGACATGTTAATATAATTGCTTCTCTTATATTTTCTGGAATGACTGGTTCCGCCATTGCCGATGCCTCAGGTTTAGGAATTATGGAAATAGAAGCTATGCGAAAACAAAATTATGATGACGGGTTTAGTTGTGCCATTACTGCAGCCTCAGCAACTATTGGCCCTATTTTTCCACCCAGCATTCCTATGGTTATTTATTCTATGTTTTCTGGCGCTTCTATTGGTAAACTTTTTTTAGGTGGGATGATACCGGGAATTTTAATTGCAATAGCTTTAATGATTTATGTTGCTTATATCTCGAAAAAGAGAAATTACCCTACAGGGGAAAGCTATCATTTTAGGGAACTTATTAAAATTATTATTAAAACTTTTCCCGCTCTTTTAACTCCGGTAATTCTTTTAGGTGGTATCTACAGTGGAATTGTGACTCCCACTGAGGCAGCTGCCTTGGCAGGATTTTATGCAATTTTCATTTCATTTTTTGTCTATCGAGCTATCGGTGTAAAGCAATTACTCGATGTAATTATAGATACGGTTAAAACAACTGGCACTCTCTCTCTTATTGTTGGTGCTGCCTTTAGCTTTTCATATATTGTGGCTATAGAACATATTCCGGATATGCTATATGGAAGTTTATCAGCTGTAACTCAGAATAAATACTTGATACTCTTAATTATAAATATAGTTTTTATTATTCTGGGAATGTTTGTGGATACTTCTTGTATACAGGTAGTATTTGTCCCTATGGTTTTGCCTTTAGTAAAAGCTCTGGGAATTGATTTGGTTCATTTTGGGGTAGTAATTATTTTAAATATGATGATAGGTTTATCCACTCCTCCTTTTGGAATGCTACTTTTTATTGTATCTGGTATTTCAGGTACACCACTGAAAATAATTATTAAAGAAATTTTTCCTATGCTTTTAGTATTAATTGGTGTACTTTTTTTAATTACTTATATTCCGGAAATTGTAATGTTTATTCCTAATACTATATGGAGATAAGTATTAAGTTTGATTTTAAAGAATAACTAAATTCTATTTTGTTTAAAATATTAAATATTTTTATCTCTTTAATTATAAAAATTTAGTATTGAAAATATAAAAAAGGAAAATTTATGTTACCTGAAGATAGGATCTATACAGCAATTTCAGGTGGTATCCCCGATAGAGTTCCTTCTGTGCCTAAAATATGGGTTGATTTAGCTGCTAATTTATCGGGATTAAGTTTAACCAAAGTTTTAGAAGATCCTCTTACTGCTTTAAGAGTTATTATTGAAACAGGTTTTATGGTAGGGGCTGACGGAGTTCGGCAATTTCATTTTCCTAAAAGGAAGATATCAATTAAAGATAATAAAGTTTTTGAAATTAATAAAAAAGGAGAATATATAGGCGGAATAGATATGTTGGGAGGATTAATAACCCAGCTTTTAGAGGTTAATAGTTTTGAACTTTCCAATCCTTATCAAATGGCTTTTCATCATTATTGGTCGTGCAAAGAGCCAATAATAAAAAATTTGAGTGATGTGAAAAAGATTTCTATTCCTGAGAAATGCTTTTACGAAGAAATAGGTTGTGGTGATCGACAAAGAGAGATGATGAAATTAGTGGGCAATAGACTATGCTTAATCGGCGACTGTGATTCAGCAACTTTAGCTTTTTATTTAAATTTACGTGGTTATAATAATGCAATGATAGATTTAATTGAACAGCCAGAATTAGTGCATGCAACTCTGGAGAAAGGAGTAGCCATTGCTATAGAAAAAGGTAAATTCAATATTGATTTAGGCATTAAAATATTGCGATTGAATGATTCTGTAGCTAATATGTCAGTTATCTCTCCAAAACATTGGCGTGAATTTATTTTCCCTCATATTAAAGATGTGTGTGATGAACTTCATCATTATGACCCGGAAGTCAAAGTTTATTGTCATATATGTGGTAATATTCTACCCATCATAGAATCTTTAATGGAGACTGGTCTTGATTGTATTGGTCCTCTTGATCCTCTGGGAGGTTTTACTCCAGGTCAGGCAAGAGAAATTGTTGGTGATCGTGTTTCCTTGATGGGTGGAGTAAATACTCTTTCTTTTATTAACAATACTTTCAAGCAAATTATTGAAGAAGCCAAAATGTGCATCTTAGAAGCAGGTAAAAGAGGAGGATATATTCTCAGTTCGGGTTGTGTAATACCTCGAGGGGCGAGTAAAGAGAATTTAAGAGCTTTAAGAATTGCTACTGAAAAATATGGAGTATACCAAAATGGAATTCTTAAAGAAGTTCAATTGTAGAAAATAAAGATGTTGGTGAAATAATTAGTATTATTAAAATTTTTAGAAAATATAAATATTATGAACATATTAAAATTAAGAAATCATATTCCCATAAGTGGTCCGGCAAGAAGAGAACCTGCTGATGGCACTGAGTCAGATATGCGAGTATCTTTAGGTTTTGAACCCGCTTGGTTTCACCAGCGGTGTGGTGTTAATTTTATAGAAAAATGGCATATTGACCCTTTTTATCGGCAAAAAAGTCTGGTGAAGATGAAAAAGGAATTGTGTAAAAATTTTCCTTCGGTTTCTTACTGGAGTGAGGATTATAAAGATGATTTAGCAACCATTTCTGGATGTTATGGTGCTTATGTTATTCCAAAAATATTTGGGTTTCCTTTAGTATACGAAGAAGATAGGTGGCCTGTTTTAGATAAAAACAAAAAGAAACTTACAGAGAAAGAAATGGAAAAACTAAATA
>Ga0307378_10007026_pt1 | contig 15208 bp, 10 predicted proteins | sample UN1MG_FD_202238 | JGI IMG/M metagenome (GOLD analysis project Ga0307378, IMG submission 202238) | Soil microbial communities from Risofladan, Vaasa, Finland - UN-1 | ecosystem: Environmental > Terrestrial > Soil > Coastal area > Acid sulfate soil | place: Finland: Risofladan, Vaasa | collected...
TCTCGCCGGGCTTTCTTGGAACCAGCGACGGGGCAATGACACTGCAGCGACAATCGAACTGCTCGATACGTCGCTTGAGAGTAAATCCGCATACGCCGGCCTCGTAGCAGAATTCGACTTTTCCCGGAGCGTGTTTTTTGATCTTATTTACCATTTTCTTGATATCCCGAACTGTATTGTTGATGGTAAACTCGACAATCTCCTCCCGGCAAGGGTAATGAAGTGCGATTTTATGCTGTTTTTTGTGCGTGTCCATTGCTACATGTGTTATACTGTTTTCCATAACGACCGGCTCCTTTCAATTGTATGCGGCTCTGTTACCGCAAGGTAGTAACCCGCGATTATCGGTGGCTACGTCCACCTGATCATATAAGCTTTATCGGCTTATGACGATCTTTACAATCGCAGGGCCGGTCGTTCCATATTTTCTAAACTGGAAAATTAAAAGTCAAGATGTAAATAGCACAATTACAAATCTCAGGACAGGCCCTTCGACAAGCTCCCCTCGACTTCGCTCGGGACAGGCAGGACAGGCAGGACATGCAAAAAAGCTTGACTGTAGTGCGAACGACCTGTATTATATTAATCAATCGAAATTTTGTCACAAGCGATTGAAGATTTTATTATTGCATACGTAAATGTTCATCGAAAGGAGCTACAATGGCTTCTATCATTGTAATGAATGGTCCCAACGAAGGCGACTATTATCCATTAGGACATCGTACAAACGTGATAGGCCGGGACGAAGCCCTTCTGATCCAGATTCTTGATGATCGTGTTTCCCGCAAGCATATGAAGATCTGTTACGATAAAGATGAAGATAAACATTATGCGGTCGATATGGGCAGCAAGCACGGCGTCCTCATCAATGGTATGAAAATCAGTGATGAGACCGTGTTGAAAAATGAGGACTGTATTACCATTGGCAAGACCAGTCTCTTATTTACTACGAAAGATTTCGCCGATCGTGAAAGTGCGTTGTCCCACTTCAAGAAAATCGGTGAGCGGATACGTCCTACAATGATGGAATAGACCGGTAAGGCCATTTATTTTTTCATCCTGCCTTTAGTAGTCCGTGATTGCCCGGCCGATTTTTTCTATGAAAGTGCCATATACTGCATCTGTGATTACGAACTCGTTTTGGTCCAGGCCGAGGCGAACGATCACCATATCCCATTCCGGAATGACAAACATATCGTTGTTATTATATCCGCTGGCCGAATAGGTGCCCGCCGGAGCGCCGGGCCACTTTCGTTTGCCGTTGTGCTTAATACTGTTGACCCACCAGTTATAGCCGTAAACACCGCGGCCGTCGGCACCGCTAAGCTGTTCCAGGGGTAAGGAAGCCGGTACCTGGCTCCGGGTTGCCTGATAGACCCAGGCACTGCTGATTAATTGTTTACCTTTCCATTTACCCTTATTCAGAAATAAGTGGCCCAAACGAGCCAATTCTCGGGCCGAAATTTTAATGTGCTTGTTACCATTTCCGGAACCTCCGTTGACCACGATACCGTTCACCTCTCCGAAATCGCCCCAGTCCCACTTGCCGGAGTTCATCCCAATCGGGTCGGCGATTTTCCGCTTGAACAGGACCTCTATCGGCTCACCGGCTATGCATGTCAGAACGTTTCCGAACTGATTCATCGCCGAATCCCAGTAGGCATACTTCGAGCCGGGCGGAGCAAATAGCGGCTTATCAGCCGGCTTAAAGGGTGTCGGGCTTGGGCCGTGTTTATAGCCGCCCCGAGGTTCATCACCAACGGCGTAATATCCGGATGTCATAGTCGTAAAATGCCGAAGAGTTACAGCCGGATATGTTACCGACATGCCGGTTATGTACTCTTTTGCCCGTGTATCCAGAGTAGCCCTGCCATCATCAATAAGCAGACCGAGCACCGTGCTGGTAAAAGATTTTGTCAGAGACCAGACTCCGTGAACTTTGTCTATGTTCGTGCCTTTCCATACCATATATCCGTTGCGTATGATGACCAGCTCATTGACGCCGTCCCGCCCGGTATTATCCTTAAGATATGATATGGCGGCATCAAGTTTGGCCGAGTCTATGCCCTGCGATTCAGGTGTTACCTCTTGCCAGTCTATTCCCGGGAAAGTCATTCCTTTGACGTCCTTAGCCTCCGATAGGTGAGTAATATAAACTACAGCATCACCTTTCAAAGGGGCTTTAAGCGTTTGCTCTCCACTGTCTGCTCTTATAGTACCTTTCGATACAATCTTGCCTTGATTTGGATTAAACCACTCGTATTTGTATCTGCCGGATTTCAATGTTACAGTTATCGAGCTTTCATCAGATGCAGGCTTGTAGACCAGATATTCCGCGCCGGGATTCGCCAAACAATACTGTGTAGAGGCCAGGTCATTGCGTGGCTGCATTGAAGCAAGGTTCATTCTTTCGGCATATCTTCGTGTATGTCCCAAACTTACCCGAATCGGTTCCCACTTTGAATCAAAGTTTTCTCCGAGAACCACACCATCATACGGGTCCATAAATATGGGATTGTACCCTCTGAGGAAACTCTTCCACACCCATGCCTGATTTCCCCCGATTCCCCATAAATGGTCGGTGTCATTCAGGATGACCTTTCGGCCATCGGCAGCCGGTGGATTGTCCCTATAGCCGCCCTCATTATTTGGGGAAACCCAGTCAGCAGGGCTATTGAACAGAGTCTCATTTTTTCCGCCGCGGTACTGGAATGTCATCCCAACCGGATGCTGTTTAGGTTTACTTTTTTCATACTTTTTGATATAGCGAATCATGTGATATTGCCATTGTGTTGACGGTGGATGGTTTTCATTGGAAATCTCATATAACACATTGTCGAAATTGTTGACCGTATCAATGACCTTGCTCACATAGGCTTCCTGCAAAGCAGTGACTTCCGGATTGGCCAGAGTATGAAATTCGAGTCCTTTGCCATCTTCATTTTGGTCTCCATCAATATCATTTATATTATTCTGCTTATGAAATGGATGGCCTTCCCACGCTCCAGCTGAAAACTGCATTGCCCAGCCCTCGAAGAGCATTACCGAAACATAAATCCCGCGGTCATGGGCTGCTGAAATACGGCGCCGCAACCGGTCAAAGTAAGCCGGATTGAACTTCGTGAGATTAAACTTCGGTTTTCCATCGAGGGCCTTGCCCGGGCCGGTGCGCGCCCAGGGTTGAGGTGCGGATGTATGGAGCTTGCTCTCCCTGTTTGCTTTTGTGTTCCAGGTCACCGGCTCCCATGTCCACATTCGGATAAAGTTGTGATTCAGCTTCTGCATCCAATCAAGACAGGCGGTAAAGTCGAATCGCGGCGGCGGATCTTTCGGGCCAATATCCACCAGATTTGACCATGTATGCGAGCCTGTCAGATAAACAGCCCGGCCGCTATCATCAGTAAAATAGCGAGGATTGTCCTTTAGAACTCGCAACGGACATTGCATTCTAATTACTTTATCACTTGCCTTCAGATTTACAAAACCGGAGCTAACAATAAAAGCCGAGAACAATATCCATTGTAAGGTCGTGAATTCAGTTTTGCGTGCACTAATGATTTTTCGATACATGTTGATCCTCCTAAATAAATCTGATGATAGGTTCTGTAAAGAATAAGTCCCTTCTGCCTCCTGAATGATTTATTATAACAAGAGTAAGATTCCAACGAGTACACATAATAGTCTAATGAATAAGATTCTTCTAATCAAATATTTTGCTTTTTTCTTTACTAAACAAGCATAAAGAAGCTTTTATGCAAGACATTGCAGGAACGCGTAATTTCATCTGCCCAGGCCTTGTGATTGACCTAAAAAAAGTGTATAATGTAAACGGCCATACAGATATAAAAGCAAGTAAATCCTATGAACAAACTCGATTGGCTCAGATTGTTGGTAAAGTAAAGCATGTCTGGAGAAAATAAATCGACCGGCAGTGCCCACCAGAATATCGACCGGCTGGTCCACCAGCATGCCGAGACGCTATACTTCTATGCTCTGATGCGGGTTGGCAAACAGGATTTAGCAGAAGATATTGTTCAGGATACCCTTTTGGCGGCGCTGCAGAGTTGGCAGAGCTTTGCAGGTGACTCATCCGAGAGAACCTGGCTCATTGGAATATTGCGTCATAAAATACTGGATTTCTTCCGACAGCACCGCAGCCAGGAGAGTGTGGACGACCAGTCCTGGAAAAAGGAATACTTCGATAAAACAAAACACTGGAAAGACAAAACGGTTAACTGGAAGGCGGATCCGGAGGTTTTAGTTGAAAACGTAGAATTCTGGAAGATTTTACAGGATTGTCTCAAAGAACTCTCTAAGGTAATGGCTCAGGCATTCGTCATGCGTGAAATGGAGGGAATAAGTTCTGAAGAAATTTGTAAGCATTTGGAGATTTCTCAGACTAATTTATGGGTGCGCCTGCACCGTGCGCGTTTGCAGCTTCGCCGGTGTCTGGAGCTGAACTGGTTTATATAGTACTGTTGACTGAAAATGGTTCGGAAAACTTTAAAAAATATTGTATTTATTTTGACCCTGAGATGTGATCATGCTTCCCGTCTGCTATCCTATTCGCAGGAAGCACCGCTAAATAGGGCTGAAAGATGGGCTTTATACTTCCATCTGCTAATTTGCAGAATGTGCCGTAAATATAAGAAGCAGTTAAAGCTTATGCGTGATATTCTCGGCAGGCTCACAGAGTCCAGACTTTATGATATAGTAGCACCTTCTTTGATGACCGAAGAGCAGGCCCAAGCACTTCAAGGGAGAATTTCAAAAAAAATCCGGGAAAATCTGGATTCCATGTAAGGTTCACACACCTCTTCACGACTCATTAGTGAATTTTTTATTCGTTCGGTACTGAACATAATTCAACAGTGACACTGCGCACATGCTTTAATTTGTTGCGCGGTGTAAAAACCGATTGTTGGTAAGTACTTGAAAGAAATAAGGAGTAGTAAACCATGAAAACCAAAACATATATATTAACAGTAGCGGCAGTCATCGCTTTGGTGACAGCGTACTTCACAGCGGAAGCGCTGGCGAATCGTGGAAACGGAGCGTTGGGTGTTGTCTATGTAACGAGCCAGGGACTCTATTACGATACTTTCGTATCAGCCAAGTCTCTTCCTTTACACGGCCCTTTCCAGAAACTTGAAAACGGCGTAACCGAGTTCGGCCCCGGCCAAAAAGGATACGTCGGGGGACGATGGTGGATTGATGACGGCGACGGCATCATGGGTCCGTCTGATGTTTACCTCTTGTGTCCTCTCCTGGGGCCGGGTCGAACAACACCCTGATTGCTTTTTTGATATGGCGCTGGGGCACATCCGGAGGAAGGGAGTGCTTCCAGCGCCTTTAATACTAAAATTGGAACATATTTATTAATTTGCTTGTGACTAAAAAAAGTCGAGTGAGTCAAAACCATCTGCAATAAGCAGCAAAATTCGACACTATTTTTAGAAAGGAAAAAACAATGAACAGAAAAGAAAGAACAATCAAACCAATGTATTGGACATTAGTGTTTGCGGTTTTGGCTCTTGTAGCGACCACTCAGCCATTGCAAGCACAGGATGAAACCGTGAATGTCGTCGTCAAAATAGAGAGCCTGGCATCCGAAAACGGTGTTTACTTTTCACCGGTATGGGTGGGATTTCACGATGGCAGCTTCGACTTATTCGATTTAGGCAGTCTTGCCAGCGAAGCAGTCGAACGCATTGCCGAAGACGGTGATAACTCCGTACTCCGTGCGGACTTTGCAGACATCACAACCGAGACCGGCGGCATAGATGGCGTGATTACTTCTCCGGCTGGTTTCCCTGGCCTTCCGTTATTCGACCCGGGCGAGGTTAGCACTGCCGAGTTTACCCTGACAGCATCACAGAATCGATATATGAGCTTCGCCAGCATGGTTGTGCCTTCGAACGATGCCTTCATTGGTAACCACAATCCTTGGGCCATCGAGCTTTTTGATGCGGCCGGAAAATTCAAGGGTAAACAAATCATCACGGTTCCAGGTTCGATGGTATGGGATGCGGGCACAGAGCTGAATAACGAATTGGATGCGGCCTTCATCAACCAGACCGCCCCCGACACCGGAGTGACAACAACCTGTCCGGTTCTGCCTCATCCCGGCTTTTTGAACTCTTATGCAAATCCGGGTGGCGACCCGATTATCCTGGGCGGAATGAATGCGGCCGGAACATTGATAGATCCGGCCGGAGCCGACTTCACATTGCCATATGCCGTAGTAGCACGGATTACAATTGAGCCGGTCACAATGAATGACGGAATGATGCCGTAAACAGTTGAACTGCTTTCTCAATATTGAAAAATATTAATATTGGCTTCTACGTCCTAATAGGGTGAGTCGTGACTCACCCTATTTTCTGTTTTGACGGTTGACTTGAATTCCACTGATTAAGATTTTACCTATACGATTTCTGAACATTGAAAGATTTCCCAGTGTATATATCTTAAATAGAAGTGAAATCGGCTTTTGTTACAAAACATTTGTAGATAGGAACAGAAGCCTAAGGGGGATTATTAGATTATGATTCAATCAAAAGGCACAATGAGTAGCTCTTATAAAAAGCTTCGGTCTTTAAGTATAGTTCGGTATTTCCCGCTATACGTGATTTTCTTGCTTTTTTGGGTTCCAATCTCCGCCTCCGGAGCGCAAGTAGCTTCTTATCCGGAAACCATTATTCCTATTCCGCACCCAATCACAAGTCTGTTGCGATCAAAAAAGGTTCACAGAGAATTGAAACTATCAACGGCCGAAATTGACCAAGTAGAGAACATAGTTTCCCAAATCGACCTGCCCCTGTGGCGCCTGCGTGACCTTCCGCTCCAGAAGCGTAATGAAACAGCCGCCCCGCTTATTAATCAACTCAAGAGCAAACTTGCTCAAATACTGTCCGACCGGCAAAATGAACGACTAAATCAACTCGTATGGCAAGCGAGGGGTATCGATGTATTTCTTGAGCCCCAGATCGCCCTCAAACTGAATCTTTCGCCGGAGCAAACAAACAGAATCCAGGCGTTATTAAAAATATTACATAGCAAAATAACCTCATTACAGAGCAATCCTGATTTAGGCTCCGCGTTAGAAAGAACCGCTTACATTCAAAATATGCAGACCGAAACTCAAAGGAACATCCAGACAGTTCTGAATAGCCATCAACAGAATACTTTTGCAATGTTAATGGGACGTCCTTTTAATTTCTCTAAGATTCAAAGCGTCGCCTGTAAAGCCCCCGAATTTGAAATTGACACCTGGATTAACTCGTCACCTGTAAAACTGTCCGAACTAAAAGGAAAAGTAACAGTCGTCCATTTTTACGCATTCGGTTGCGGCAACTGCATCCGCACGCTTCCTTACTACAATGACTGGTACATGCATTTCCCTACAAGTAGCTTTTCAATAATAGGAATCCACAGGCCTGAGACAAAGCAGGAACGAAATATCGATAAAGTAAAAGACAAGGCGGCTCAAGCCGGTATGGAATATCCGGTTGCCGTCGATAATGATAGCCTTACCTGGAATTCATGGGCAAACAATATTTGGCCCAGCATATACCTTATCGATAAGAACGGCTTCATACGATACTGGTGGTATGGTGAACTCAATTGGCAGGGCGCAGAAAGCGAAAAGCTAATGGCCGAAAGAATCCGGGAGTTAATAAATGAGCCTTCGGCAGTACAGGACACTGCCCTGGACTGATTGGAATTTGCCGACAACTTTTCCTGCAATTAAATTGGGTTTTCTACCTGGAATGCCTCCGATAAGATAGTACTTTGACCATCAGGAGATCGTAAGGTAATATCATAAAGTCCCTGGGGCAATCCTGCAGGAACAAGAATTTCCAGAGTACCGTTCATATTGATTGATTTTATTTCCACGGGGATATCATTAAGAAAAACATCATGACCGACTAAAAAATTAATTCCTTCAACTGTTAACATAACCGCCAAAGGAACACTGTTATCGTTTTGAATTTCAGGTTCAACCGAGTGAATAGATAAGAGCTTTTTTGAGCCTTCCATCAGCCAATCAAGACTGTTTTTCATAATCATGTCCATTCCATTATTTGTTATTCGCTCAAGAGCAAAGGCAAAGAACACTGCACGATAACTGCCGGTCTCGGCGGTAATGCCAATTATGTCTTCAGGATTCTGATTAGTTACCAGAGCCGGCTTCGCTACATCACTACGATCCAAAATTAAAATATCCGTCATATTTGGAACGTTTGCATCGAATTCGGCATTCAAACCGGATATCCCCTGACCGATGGGACTATCGGTTATTTCAGAAATATCCAAAGTGGTTTCCTGAGATAAAATCTCTCCAGTGCTCGAGTAGCTGACAAATGGATCATGCTTAAACTCTAAAATATGTAAAACCTGTTGTCCAAATGGAGTATGTTCATGCTGGTCGCTCCAATCCATACCTGAAATCAGCAGCCGTCCCCCTTGTGCTAAATACCGTGTCAGTTCTACATTGAACCGGATTCGATAGTTTAATAGCATCACTAAATTGTCGGAAACGGCGTTAAGTGATGTAGAAGCCATAAACCATGAAACCGCCTGGAAGTTCTGCATATAATCAAGAGATGGATAAGCATTGAGTGCATTCACGTCCCACAAAGTTAACTCATAACCTGCAAGATTTATTGCTTCGATATATTGATTTTCGATAGAATCGCTGCCGTCATCATCAATTAATAATACATTTCCCTCAGGAGCGGGAACCTTCATAATGCGCGCCCACACAGGAACGCGCAGCATTTCGGCCTGACTATCCATATCGATAATCACATCACCACTTATGTCTTCGAACTCTCCGAGCTGCGATGGGGGATTGAATTTCAGTTTTATCAGGACCTCGATACTCTCAGATGGCGCCAAATCAAATTGATTGGGGACTATATCGACAGATTCTATTCGTTCTGTGCGAGATAATTCCATTGAGATGAAAAACGATTGAAGCTGCTGCGATACATTTCTTAAGCTGAAAGTTCTCTCGGATTCAGTTACGTTATCGACCAGCAAATTTGCCCAGCTTATAGTCGATGGTGTTACGATCAAAGGAAGATTCATAGCCTTACCGGGATCAATATGTCCACCTCCCCGTTCCATCCCGGACATCGAAGCAATATTCGATGGTCGTTCCGCAGAAATGACTATTGCTGATTTGATATCTGCGTGTTTCCATGTGGGATTCATTTGTTTAATGAGCGCAGCTGCCCCTGCGACTCGGGGTGATGAAAAACTGGTTCCATTACTGAAACTAAAACCGGACAAATCAAATGCAGTTGGCTCTAAGGAACTGTACGGGAATTCACCGGGAAAGTCGTTCTGGGTCGCTGCATAACTTCCTTCACCAATCGCAACTATCTCAGGCTTTACAGAATAACTAAGAGAAGGTCCCAAAGAAGAAAACGTACTTAATCCAAAAGGGGTTTGCTCTCTTTCCTTGGGTACAGCAGGATAGAATTCTACTTCCACGATACTTGAGTTTACAATAGCATCTTTAATGAACAATCCGGTATTGCGCGACGAGAAATACGAAGGTATTTGCGTGCCGGGAGCGCTTGGAGCCCGAAGAAGTTCGTCAGGGCCTTCTTCTGCGTCACTATTATTATAGATCAGGGCACCCCAGCCACCGACTTCCTGCACATGGTCAATTTTGGTTGTGAATGTGCAAATACCCCGCTGGACCAAAACCCATTTATTATCCGCATAACCACCAAGCAGGCTCTCACAAACCAGGCCATCTTGATCGCCACCGAAACTGCGGCCGTCATAATTATCAGCGTCAATAAGTTCAAAGCGCCCGAGCAATGGTCGTGAGAAAAAATCCGGATCCGGAGCTAATACTATTTCTTCTCCGCTTAAGATTTCTCTCCCATCGGCATATACGTTCATCATCGCAATAGACATCCCGTCAGAAAACTCGCTATTGTGAGCATTTGTCAAAGAACCGACCGTGATTACTTCCGGAATCTGTCCCGGAGCTCCGATTGTCTCTGTCTCACCGGAATTACCTGCCGCAGCGACAACCACCACTCCAGCTCTGATCGCATTCTTGATTGCCAGAGCCTCAGGATCCAGTAGGGTATTTATATAAGATTCGGAACCGAGGCTAAGATTTATAATATCCATGCCATCTTCTACACAAGCCTCCAGTGCGCCAATAATTTGCTCTAATGTAGTAAAATCATCCGTGAATACCTTATAATTTCCCAAATATGCATTAGGGGCAACACCTGAGATTAATCCCAAAGGCGAGACAGTATTCAAACTTCCTGCTGCGCAGGATGCTACATGTGTTCCATGACCATTGCGGTCACTCGGAGTCGAATCTTCAATCGAGTCTCCATTCTTGGTGAAAACGCGCGCCACAATGATTTTCTTGTTTGTGAAATTCGTATCACCGAGAGGAAATCCGTCAGGAAGTTCATATCCTTCATCATTGAACATTATGTGGGTATTGTCTATCCCCGTATCGATAATGCCGATCTTTATTCCTTGTCCGGCACGTGATTGGCCGCCGCTGAGCTGCCATGCCAAAGGCGCATTCATCAGATCATTGCTTTTGGTTAATAAGCGATTGTATTTCCGGTTCGGAACTATAGCTAATACCTCAGGTAGGGACCGAATTGTTGGTGCGATTCTACCCGGCATCTCAAGAGATAGGCCATTAAGAAGACCGGTAAATCGGCGACGAGGGATAATGTCTGGAGAAAGTTTTCTTAACCGATTTTCAAAATTACTGAGGTTCTCCTGCAGCTTCCTGCGACGCTTCATCACTTGTTCGAGAAGCCGATTCTCACGTTTAGAAATTCCCTTATATAAAGAGTTCCCCCGTTCATCAAATGCACTCCTGCTCAGAGATGGTTCTTTCAATACAATAATGAAACTGCGAAGCCCTGGTTGGATTAAGGGCCGGGCATGATTATTATTTATGGCAAATAAGCAAAACAATAGAAATACAAAAAACCTTTTCAGCATAATAATCCCCTCACTCTCAGGATTGAGTCACTAACGTGTGTTTATTATAGGTATAGGGGTTCTAAATATACATTTTTCGAAAATAGTTGGTAATGTAATCCGGAATTCCTTATTTGCCGTCAATTTCATTTCATTCCTGCACATTTCACTATTCCATAATACCATATTTACTTCACTAAAGCAATACTTCCAATATTGCATAACCGTCCCAATTATGCCTTGACTTGTTCAGGTGTCTTTCTGTAAGATACGGAATGTTATTATATTGGAAACATCTCTGGTTTTGTCTCTACTGTTGGTTCTCAGCTTCATGACCGATTTGAGCCTCATAGATTGGTGCGTATGCGCCGCCTATCTTGTTGTGGTCTTTGGCCTGGCTATCAGAAGTGCCAGAGGCCAGCAGGATAACGAAGACTTTTTTCTTGGTGGCAGGAACATGAACTGGTTCGTGGTCGGAGTCTCGATGTTCGCCACCAGTTTCAGCTCCATATCCTTCCTTGGGCTTCCTCAGCGAGGTGCCTACCAGGACTTCAGTTTCTATCTGACCATTCTCTTCATCCCCTTTGTCATCACTCCCATTCTGTGGTGGATTTTCGTACCGATGTTCATCCGTCTTAAGGTCAGCAGTGGATACGAATATCTGGGTCGAAGGTTTGGTCTGCCAGCGCAGCGCATCGGCTCAGGCCTTTACTGCGTCTATGCCATCGGCTGGATGGGAACAATGCTTTATGCGGTGGCCCTTACCCTGCGAACCGTGATGGACCTTACGCACGCTCAGTACTACTTTATACTCATTGGTATCGGGGCCTTCGCAACTATCTATACCGTTATGGGCGGTTTGAAAGCGGTGATATGGACTGATGTTTTGCAGGCTCTCGTCCTTGGCGGTGCAATCATAGCCGTCATGTTCCTGGCCGTAAGCCGTATCGATGGGGGCTGGTCGGCTTTTTGGTCGATTGCATTGGAACACAATAAATTTCAAATGTTCCACCTCAATGCCAACCTCCTGTCACCGGAGAATTTCACAGGTAGAAATACTGTTTTCACAGCAGCGGCATTTGGCCTGTTCATGTATCTGCCCGGCTATGCAGTCTCTCAAAATATGATCCAGCGTTATGTTTGTGCCGGCAGCCTGCCTGCAGGACGGGGCGTGGTTATCCTTAGTGCCGTAATCAATACCGCCCTCGGCCTGCTCTTTCTGTTGGTCGGCACAGCGCTGTTCGCTTTTTACAGCCAGCCGGGCGGCGTTGGCTTGCCTGTCGCCGGTCTCGCAATCATGAAGGAAGATCAAATCCTGCCCTATTTCGTATCGACGCAAATACCGGGAGTCGGATTGGTCGGGCTTATACTGGCCGGTCTTTTTGCCGCGGCTATGAGTACCATAGACAGCGGAATCAATGGAGTGACATCGGTCATCGTTTACGACTGGTTGTCCGGTAAGGAACTGCCATTAAGGATTGGCAGGATTCTTACTTCTGTACTTGGTATAGTGGTCATCGGTGCGGCTATCCTTGTTCCCGTTCTCGGCGATACGGTCTTTGAAATCATTACGGTAATCGCAGGGACCTCGCTGGGTATGCTGCTGGCCATTTATCTGCTCGGGATGTTTATGCCTCACGTGAATTTACAGGGAATTCTGACCGGGCTTGCGGTCGGACTTGTATGCCTGGCACTCGTTTGGATATTGACAGATATCCCTAAATGGTGGTTCGGGGCCTTTACCATCGTTCCCACCTTCATCACAGGGGCCATAGCCAGTATCTTCTTTCCAAAGCCCCCTGAATCCGCGCTGGAGAACACGCTGTTTAGAGGGAAAAAGGAGCAAAAAGTATGAACGTAACACGAAGAAAAAAAAGAACAGCTAACATCGGTATTTTCGGAGTTGGTTTTCATAAATACTGGTCTCAGTTCGACGGCCTGCTCGATGAGCTGACACACAAGCTTAATATCTTCATCGACCGGGTCAAAACCCGCGAAGTGCAGGTAACGTCTTTCGGTATCTCAGACGATGCCGCCTCTGCCTACGCAATTTTACCAAAGCTCAGGGCCGCGGACCTTGACCTGGTGTTCTGCCACATGCTCACCTATGCCACGTCGGCATCATTTGGAGCAATTATTCGCGGGCTGGATGTCCCATTGGTCCTGGTTGCGCTTCAGCCCTTAAAAGCCTTAGATTATTCCAAGGCCTCCACCTACATGCAGTTGTGCAATGATGATTTCTGCGCTGTTCCCGAATTCACCGGGGTAGCCATCCGCATGGGGAAAAAGCCTCCCCCAGTCATCCTCGGAACCCTCGATGATGACCCAACGGCAGACAGAGAAATCACGCAATGGTGTAATATCGCAATGGTTCTGCATGACCTTAAACGGGCACGGATAGGTCATTTCGGCCATCCCATCGAAAATATGCTGGATATGCAGACGGATCATACCGCACTGACCGCGGCGTTTGGCTGTCACATCGTACAAACAGAGGCCGATGAACTCCTGAAGCTCCAGCGTACTGTCACCGAAAAGGAAATAAACGCCGGGAAAACACAAATTTTCGACCTCTTTGAAACACCTGATCCCAAATCCGACCCCATCACGGAAAAACTGACCGAACAAGACCTCCAGGTTGCCGCCCGTGTGGCGGCAGCATTGGATAAATTCATCGACAAATATAATCTGGACGCCCTGGCCTACTATTACGAAGGAGAAAAGGGCAGTCCGATGCGTGAATTGGTTACTAATCTGATAGTAGGCAATTCTCTGCTAACCGCGGCGGGCTTTCCAATGTGCGGTGAGTCTGATTTGAAGACCTGCATTGCCATGCTGATTATGGATCGCCTGGATATCGGGGGAAGCTTTGCGGAATTTCACCCCATCGATTTTAACGAGGGTTTTGTACTGGTCGGCCACGATGGCCCGCACCATATCAATATTGCCGACAGCAAACCAATTCTTCGCAGCCTGTCCAAATATCACGGAAAACCAGGAGCCGGAGCCAGCGTCGAATTTAAGATCAAAGAAGGCCCGATTACTATTCTCAGCATCGCCCTCACAGCCAACGGCCGGTTCAAATTTATTCTCGCAGAAGGTGAAAGTGTGCACGGCCCAATACCGCCCACCGGCAATACGAATACAAGGGGATTTTTCAAGCCTGATGTCCGCTCCTTTCTTAAAAAGTGGGTGGCCGAAGGACCGACCCATCATTTTGCACTTGGCACCGGTCACCATGCCCAAACAATCCAACAGATCGCCGAGATACTGAATATTGAAAGCGTAATAATTACACAGGAGGACAAGTGAACATGAAATATAGAAATACTATTAATCTTTTGCTGCTGCTTGTAATTTTATCAATCCCCGCACAGGCACGAGCGGCTGAAAAAATAGATGTTACCAATCCGTTGGTTGCCGGATTTCTAAGTCCGCCTAAAGCCGCCAAACCATCAATATACTGGCTCTGGCTCAATGGATATGTAAATCGTGATTACCTGGAAAGCGAATTGAAGCAGTTCAGCGAAAAAGGGATTGGCGGTCTGTGTATCTTTGACATGGGAGCACGGGGTGATACTAAGGCCGCACCGGCACCGGGGCCGGCGTATATGAGCGATGAATTCATCGAGAATATTGCATACACGCTGGAACTTGCCGGCAAGTTTAATCTCGATGTTCAATTAGCGGCCTGCAGCAGTTGGGACCTGGGCGGCTCCTGGGTACAGCCCCGCCATGCAAGTATGGGCCTGTACCACACGAAAATCCGAATCAAAGGCCCTGCTGATTATGACGAAGTGCTCCCCTTTCCCCTGCTTCCTCCGAACAGCCCAAAAACTCCGGACGGCAAACCCGCTTTTCTTAAGAACGTCGCCGTACTGGCCATCCCCGAGGCTAACCGACAACCGGCCCATGAATTCATATTCAAATTGCCGCGGACCGACATTCATCGCATCGACCATGTCGTTCTCTATAACGCTAAAAGCGACAATCCCAAACGCTATGGAGAACTTCACCTTTTCGCCAAAGATTTTTCCGTAGCCGTAAGTACCGATAGTCTTGAAGAACAGTCCTTCGTTGAAATTATCCGCCACAGGTTAAAGCCGAATACTAATCCCCAGCGTTTTAACTTCGAACCGGTAGAGGCACGCTATGTCAGACTTCGAATCTATAATGGCTATAATCCTGATTTTAATATAGTACAGCTCGCTGAATTTGA
>Ga0307378_10007029_pt1 | contig 15206 bp, 23 predicted proteins | sample UN1MG_FD_202238 | JGI IMG/M metagenome (GOLD analysis project Ga0307378, IMG submission 202238) | Soil microbial communities from Risofladan, Vaasa, Finland - UN-1 | ecosystem: Environmental > Terrestrial > Soil > Coastal area > Acid sulfate soil | place: Finland: Risofladan, Vaasa | collected...
AATTTCTCAGCCAGACTATGGAGAGCAAGCATTAGATATTGTTGATATGTTTGTACGATCTGGTGAAATAGGGTTGATTGTTGTAGATTCGGTAGCTGCTTTGGTTCCTAAGAAAGAACTAGAAGGGGAAATTGGAGATAGTTCTATTGGTGTTCAGGCCAGAATGATGTCTCAAGCAATGCGTAAATTCACTGGTCCATGTAACAAAACTGGATGTACTATAATTTTCATAAATCAAATTCGCCACAAAATAGGTGTCATGTTTGGAAGTCCAGAGACGACTAGTGGGGGAAATGCGTTAAAGTTTTATGCATCTCAACGTTTAGATATTAGAAGAATTGGTGATGTCAAACGAGGAGAAGAAGTTATTGGTAACCGAACAAAGGTGAAGGTGATTAAGAATAAGTTGGCTCCACCTAAAAAGATAGTAGAGTTTAATATTATCTTTGGTAAAGGTATTGATAAAGACCAAGAATTATTAGACCTTGCTCTTATGGATGGCGTAGTTGTTAAGTCTGGTTCTTGGTACAAATACAACGATAAATCTATAGCACAAGGTGCAGTACATGCTTTAGAATGGATGAATGAAAATCCAAAAATTAAAGAAGAAATGTTGAAAGAAGTTAGACAGAACAGAGGAATCGAAATAGACCAAGAAGCTCCAGAAGAAGAAGCTCCTAGTGTTGATACGGAACAGGCTGATGAAGAATAAAATGATAACACTGTGTGCACTATTCGCAATGGTATTGATACTATTCCTTTGTATAGGATATATACTACCTTTTATTTTGATATTGGTGTTGCCGGTTTGTATTATGTATTTGTTTTTTAAGTATCAGTTCAATAAATATACGAAAAGAAACAATTGTAATGAAAAATTTAGTTTATAAGGAAAATCTAATCAAATTTTGAGGTGAAAAATGAAAGAAACAAGAAGTAAGTTTGTGGTTATGGGAGCACTACCTTTTCGTACATACACTGGCACAGTTACATATACTGGATTGAGGACTTTAGGAATTTATGACACACAAGAAGAAGCAGATGCAAGAATTGAAGAATGCTTTGATGAGGCTGGTGGTCTCATAAACGTACAAGAGGTTACTTTTGACTAAAGATAAAGAAGAACTCGAACAATTAAGATCAAAATTCAAACAAACTGAACTAAAAGTAAAAGAAGAACTCGAACAATTAAGATCAAAATTCAAACAAACTGAACTAAAAGTAAAAGAAGCACCAAAAGAACATCCTTATTTTGGAAGAATATGTCATTGTTTATGTCATATAGATGAAGTTAATGTGTTCTGTTCATGTTGGATACAGTGTTGTGTACACGAACAAAAGAAATACTTTGATGAAGATGGTAGTTTTGATATAAATAGATTTGGTGAACTAATTATGAACCAAAGATTACAACAGAAAGGTAAACTCAAAAAATGAGTAAAGAAAAAGTTTTAGTTTTTGATGCGGAACGAATGAGTGGGTTCAAGAAACTTCCTGGTATCAGTGTAAGAAGTGCAGATATTTTATATTTTCAGAACGAGATATTAAGTAATACTAAATACCTTGACAGAGAAGAAGCAGAGAACTCTCCTGAGTATAAACAAGTCATTCCTTATATAGTCATGGAACACGATGGTAAAGTTTTAGTTTATACGCGCACGAAAAAAGGTGGCGAAGGTAGACTACATGACAAACATTCCATTGGTATCGGCGGTCATATTAATCCAGAAGATCGTTACACTGTAATGGCAGCTATTGCTAGAGAGATTGCAGAGGAAGTAAAGTTTCCTAAGATAGATAAAAAACAATGGAGCCTCAAATCACTTGCTCTTATATATGATGACTCTAACGATGTAGGTAAGGTTCATTTTGGGTATGTGTGGCTGCTTAGTTTTGATAAGTCTGTTAAAGAGTTACCAGTACCAGCAGAAGATGCTGTTGCTGAATTTAAATGGGTGCCGAAAGATAAAATAAAATATCAAAAGAATCTTGAGAATTGGTCGAAGATGGTACTGGAGGTACTGTAATGGGAGAACTTTATGATTGTTTTGCGCGCAGCACTAAAGAGTATCTATCTACAGATCAATGGCATGTTGCGCCAGAGGATTCAGATTTATATGTTTATCAAAAAACACATAGGGAGCCACCTAAGTATCAATATCCTGATGGTTTATACAAAGTAGTTTTTTATGGTGGGATTGAGGGTTGTTTACAGTATACAGATGGTATATGGCACGAACCGTTTTACAAAAAGGTTGAAAGATCAACACCTAACAAGGTTCTTAAGCGAATGGTAGAGGAGGATTTATAAAATGTTGATTCAAGAAATTATTATATTATGTGTAGTAGCACTTATGTGTTTAATGATTGGTGGTGGATGGGTTTATCTAATGGCACGGTCTGCTTACTATAATTATATCAATAGTAAAGAGGTTGATATTCAATTTAATAGTAGTGAATATTTTCTCGCGCCAGAACAATCATTAGAAATTCCAGAAGCATCAGAAGAACCTATTGTGATTGAGACAGTATATAAGCTTACTGACAAACAAAATGCTCTTCGTAAAATATTACATCCAGACCAAGAAAGACATCACAATGAAAATGTATAAAGGTGAAGTGGATTGGATCATTGCTGATAATCCAGAAGAAGCATACAAAATTTGCTTAGAGACATATACTATGAACGAAGAAGATTATCCTGAAAATGATTTTGTAGAAGAACCAATGGATAAGACTTTAACAATCGATATGATAGATTGGGGCCGTGGTAAAGTAACTAAAACTGTAGCTGAGTTTATCAAAGAGTTTGGAAAAGGATTCTTTGCTTCGACGGAGTATTAAAATGAAAATGGTAAAAGTCTTTGATGGTAAAGAAGAGGTTTATATTTGGCCTGATCAAATTATCTATATTAAACCAGGACATCAAAACCGAGGATGCTATGTTGTTATCGCAACAAATAAAGTTTTTTCGGGTGGTACTACTGCTGAAGGATTCACTAAAATAGCAGAAGAAGCTAGGAATAATTAGAAAGAAAAAGAGTACAAGTATCTCTCTAAGTTACTGAAAGATACAATTCCAAACTGGGAGTTCGATAAAAAACATGGTAGATGAAAAAACAAAGGAGACAAAGAGTGTGCGGAGTAAATTTATACATCTGCACACTCATTAGTTAACTCAGACGGTTCCGTACAAGATGGGGCTCAGTCATGTAAGCAGATTGCCGAAAGAGCAGCAGCTCTTGGTATGCCAGCAGTAGCCTTGACTGACCATGGTAGAGCAGGTGGGCTATTAGAATTTAAGAAGGCATGTGAAGCTGCTGGAGTACGTCCTATTTATGGTTTTGAGGCTTATTGTGCGCCGGAAAGTAGACTAACAAGAGAGAAACTAGAAGGTCATGTTAAGACTTCCTATCACTTAACAATATTGGCTAAGAATGAAATTGGATTAAAGAATATATTTAGACTTACTTCATTGGGATGGACTGAAGGTTACTACTATCGCGCCAGAATTGATATGGAAACATTAGAACAATACAAAGATGGACTGGTAGTTCTGTCTGGTTGTGGTTCTAGTAGGGCCTCTTGGATGTTTATGAATGACCGCACGCAAGAAGCAATGGATCATTTAAAAGATTTGCATCGTATCTTTGGTGAAGACTTTTATATTGAGGTACAAAATCATGGTCTTGATTGGCAGTCACCACTTAAGAATATTTTATTTCTTGCTGCGCAAAAATTAAACATACCTATTGTAGCAACACAAGACTCTCATTATCCTTTACAAAAAGATGCAGCACTACACAATAAGATATGTAAACTGGCAGCCGGTGACCTTTCATTTGACTCGGACCAAAGCTGGTTCAAGAGTGAAGATGAAATGAAAGAGATGTTTACTAAGGAAGAGTATATAGCTATAGAAAATACCACCTTGGTAGCAGATAAATGTCACTGTGATTGGAAATACGATAAAACTATATGGCCAATCTATGACCTACCTGTTGGTCAGACACCAGAACAAGAGTTGGCAGATCTTACATGGATAGGATTTAAGAAAAAGTTTGGCGCGGGAACAAAAGAATACATAGATAGAGTTACATATGAACTTGCTATGATTAAACAGATGGAGTTTCCTACTTACTTTTTAATTGTACAAGACTTTATTACTTGGGCCAAAGCACAGGGTATAGCCGTGGGTGCTGGCCGGGGCAGTGGAGCAGGCTCTTTAGTGTGTTACTGTCTTGGTATTACAAATGTAGATCCTATATTTTATGGATTGTACTTCGAACGCTTTTTAAATCCCGCTCGCGTTTCTAACCCGGATTTGGATATTGACTTTTGTAAAGAACGTAGGTCAGAAGTTATAGCATACGTCAGTAATAAGTATGGACCAGAGAAGGTTGCTCAGATTGGTACAGTATCAAAATTTAAACCAAGAGGTTCGTTAAAATCATTTGCTAGAGCATGTGGATATGCACCAAGCGTTGGTAGTCGGCTTGCTGGTATGGTGCCACCAGATGCACGTGGTAAACAGTTAAGTTTTGAGAAGGTTATTGAACAGGTACCAGAGATTTTAAAAACAGAATGGCCAGATGCTGTTGACTTTGCACGCCGCGCAGAAGGATTAAAAAGTCAAGTTGGAGTACATGCTGCTGGTGTAGTAATCGCAGACAGACCTCTTACAGAATATCTCCCTTTGTTTTTAGGCAAAGGGAAAGAAGTTGCAACACAGTTCACGATGAACGAAGTTGAGGAGATAGGGTTAGTAAAGAATGATTTTCTAGGACTTAAAAATCTAACCATTACTAAGAATACATGTAATCTTATCAAACAAACTCAGGGTATTGATATTGATATTGATACAATAGAGGACTATGACGAGAAAGTTTATAACGAAATATTCAAACAAGGCAAAACAGAAGGTGTGTTTCAGTTTGAAAACTCAACAGGCTTTAGAGATTTGACTATGCAAGTTATGCCTAAGTCGATTAGTGACTTAGCTGCTATTACTGCTTTGTTTCGACCAGGACCTTTGGGCTGTCACGACTCTGATGGTAAATCAATGGTTGATAACTACGTGAGTGGACGTAGTACCGGTAAGATTAATTATTTATTGGATGAAATGGAACCTATTATTAAAGATACATATGGCGTCATGACATTTCAAGAACAAATCATGAGAATTTGTACAGATATTGCCGGGTATACACTTCCAGAAGCTGATAATATGAGAAAGATTATCGGTAAAAAACTTCCTGAAAAAATGAAACTTGAAAAAGAAAAATTTATAACAGGATGTACAAGTGGTAATATACTAAAAGAAAAAGCAGAAGAATTATTCAGTAATATTGAAAATTTTGCTGATTATAGTTTTAATAAATCGCATTCCGTTGCATATAGTTTTCTTTCATATCAAAATGCATGGTTAAAAACATACTATCCACATGAGTTCTATACTGCTCTACTTAACATGGCTATGGATGATCAAAATAAGATGGTTAAATATATCCATGCCGCCAAGCAAGATGGTATTTCGATTATGCCACCAGATATTAATAGGTCTGGTGCAGGGTTTACCTTGAGTCAACAGACTATTTTATTTGGGTTAGCCGCTGTTAAGGGTGTTGGTGAGAAAGCTGTTAAAAATATCTTAGAGAAACGTGAGCTGAATGAGTTTGGTTCGTTAAATGACTTAGTGAAAGCAAAGGTTAATCAAGGTGTTCTTGGTGCTTTGGCTGAGTGTGGCGCGCTCGAAGAGATAACTGATTTGTCAAGGAATGCTATACGAGACCATGGTGCTGCACTGATTGCGCATTTTAAAAAGATTACAACTTGGGAAGAGAGAGCAGTTAGAGTTGCAGAGCGTGAACAAGAAATACAAGATGCCGTAGCTGCTGGTAAGAAGCCACCTCGTAGACTTCCTAAACTACCAGAGAAGCCAGAGTTTAAAAACATAGAACCTGGTGCTCCATTAACAAGATCAGAAAGACTGACTCTTGAACGTAATACGCTTGGGTTTTACTTGACAGGACATCCGTTAGATGATTACCCCGGACTACTACGGAACGCACAGTTTACAATTGCGGACATATATGACGGACAGACTAACGAGAAGGCATACGTAACTATACCGGTAGTTATATCGTCGATTGTCAAGAAGCGGTCACGTAAGGACAAGATTTACGGTACACTTATCATTGAGGATTGCACCGGTAGGATGGAAGTTACTATCTTTCCTAAGAGCTGGGCAAAAGTTGCAGACAACCTAGAAGAGGGTGCTGTAAGCGTTGTGAAAGGACAAGTTATCAGAGAGGAATCCATGGTAGAAGATGCGCCACCAATTATAAAGATGTTTGTAAATGACGTACGCAAAATACAAGGAGACTTATCTAACAAACTTCAAAGCTTATCGATGTCGTTACAAGACGGAACAAGTATAGTATTTACACCCAAAGAGAATCAGTCAGTAGAATCTTGGCAGAGGGTAGCAAGTTATGTCGATAATATAAAAAGGATGGGATAGTAAATGAAGAAAAATAAAAAACAATCTAGTTGTGAATGGACTAAACCTGAAAAGGATTTAGTGATGTCGCTACAAGGTAAAATGATGTATCAAATGATTTCTGATACGTTATGGAAAAAAGGTTTCTTTAGATCAGCAGAAGCAATTAGAAAGTTTATTAAGCGAGAAGAAAAACGACTGAACAACCAGGTCAGTAATGACACACAAAGAGCATTTAACCATCCAGCCGCAAACGATGCAACTATTTTTCACGACGTTGGTATTAATTTTTTAAATACCATGGGCGTAATAGAAAATCAACGACAACAAACTTCTTTTCTTATGAAGAAAAACTATGGTAAGATTGGCAATCCTGAAGGACCACTAGAAAAAATAGTTGCTATTGGCGACCTTCATATACCATGGGTTAATGATAATGTAATTGCAGATATGTTATCTAATCATAGCGATGCAAAAACATTAGTTATTAATGGTGACTTTTTAGACCAGTACAGCGTATCTAAATGGAGTAAAACAAAACAAGTTCTTTTGAGACATGAATATGAGATGGGTGTAAGCTACCTAGAACAGTTTGCTAAAATATTTGATAAAGTAATACTTACACGTGGTAATCATGATAGTAGATTGCAATCATATTTTAGTAATAGCCTCGATCCAAATGTTTTATTTATGACTAACCCTGATATGTTACAACGTATGGCAGATGGATATGCTTTTGATTATGAGGGTGTGCTGTTTAAAAAACATGATTTTGATAATGTATTCTATAAAGGTGGAGTTACAGGATGGTTTACCAAGATAGGTAAGTGTATTTTTGTCCATCCCTCGGGCGGAAGCAGTATTCCTATGCGTTTAGCAGTTAACAGTGCAAATTACTTTCTTGAAAAAGAAGACTTTGATTGTTTGGTATCAGGCCATTCTCATAAAATGGGTAAGCTTATCTGGAAAGGTAAGTTGCTTATGGAGTCTGGCTGTTGTTGTGTGCCTATGGATTACGAAGCAGATGCTAAGATGAAATATAGCCAGCAGGCTTTTGGTTATTGTGTCGTTTATATGAATGAAAAAGGTGAAGTAGATTTTAATAAAAGCGTACCAGTGTATTATGGTACCGCGTCGGCAATAGGAGAGTAAAGTGAAAGATCTAGGAGGGCATTGGGTTAAAAATATATATTGGCACATACATACAATAATTAAATATGGAAAATTTTATTGTGGTAAAAACAAAAAACCTATTTGGTATATAGGAGGTCTGTATTACGATGGATACCATGCAGTAATACATCTTGGATATTTCTATATAGAGTTAGCATACTAAAAAACAAAACAGGAGAACAAATGAGTGATAACAGAATAATTTTACCAGGACAACAACAACAACAAGAACAAAACCCCCTTGGGGTAATCATGCAACAAATAGGAATGCTTAGTGGCTTCTGTCAACAGATTGAGCAAGCACTTATTGGGTTGTCACATGAAGTAAAGGCACAAGGTTTGGGATTTCAAATGGTCTTGAATATGTTCGAGAATAAAGGTTTGTTCGCAGAAGACGAGATCAAAGAGCTGTGTAAGGTACATATAAGCACTCCTATGGCTGAATCAATTAAGGCACTGGAAGAGCAAATGCAAGCAGCGCAAGGACAAGCACAAGATGCTGCAGCTCAAGCAGCTAAATTACAGGTAGCCGCAGAAGAAGCCGCTGCCAAAGCAGATAGAGTAATTCGTGCAGATGGTTCTGTTGATGGAGAAAAGCAAGTTACAATTCGCGCAGATGGTTCTATCCTTCCAGAAGAAGATGTTAAATTGGCATCAGAAAAGAACAACGTAATAAGGTTTCCAAATGGCAAAAAAGAATAAGACAATTGAAATACCAGGTGATCTGTGGGTAGAGTTTATTGGCCTGATATATACAGCTATACAGCATATTGATGCTACTACAGACAACATAGATATTATGAACTACTTTCGTAGTGTCATTGGTGGTGCCTTCCGTGACGGAGATATTCTTATCGTTGATGGAAAAATCATAGACAAAAACGACCTATAAAAATCACAAAAAATATTATGAAAAAAGAATTACTATTCTCAGTAACTAAGAAGGATTTGATTTTTGAGTACTTCTCTGGTACCGGCGCGGGAGGCCAGCACAGAAATAAGCATCAAAATTGCGCTAGGGTGAAACACCTACCCAGTGGTGCTATTGGTACGTGTCAAGAGCACCGTAGCAAGACACAGAATACAAAGATTGCCTTTAGGCGTATGGCTGAGTCAGAAAAATTTCAGAAATGGATAAGAATAGAAGCTTCTAGAATGTCAGGCAAACTAGAGGAAATTAAACAACGTGTTGACAAAGAGATGCAACATGTTAAAACAGAAATAAAAAACGAAGATGGAAGATGGGTAAAAGATAATGACAAATGAAAAAGAATTCTCTCTAGTAGCACTAGAGGATGAGTATGTAGTATCATCACATGGTTTATCAAGACATAGGCCAGGACTGCATCCTACAGAGGCTTCTGTAGTGAGTATAATCGATGGTCGTGAGTTGATAGTTGGACAGTGTATGAGGTCGTCTTGGTACCGCTCCATGGAGAAGAAGAAAACCAACCCTGCAAGTCCTGGTCTTATGCAAAAAGCTAATCTAGGCAAATGGGATGAGAATGGACTCATAGAGAGATGGAAAGAGATGGGTATATGGATTGGTAATAGCATTAAATTTTACCAAAAGAACTATTATTTGTCGGGCGAGATGGATGCCATTATCAGAGAGCCTGAGACTGGTCGTAAGATTGGTTACGAAGTTAAAACCTTCTATGGGTACTATGCTAATAAGGTTATTACTGGCGCGAAAGAATCAAAAAAGATGAAGACTCCGATGGTACCTGGTGTACCAAAAGATAATCAGTTCTTACAATCTATTGTATATGCATGGGAGTATAGAGACCAACTAGATGAGTATAGAATGTACTATATGGAGCGTGGTGATGGTCATCGAGTAGAGTTTCGTATTGGGTTTGATGAATTACCATCTGGAGAGCATCAAGTATGGTGGCAACAGGTTCCTGGTAAATATTGGAATGGTTTTGCGCCGGAAAAAGTCTTACAACCATATAATGTTGAAGGTATCTATGCTCGGTATGACCAATTGTTGGCCAAGCTAAAAGCAAAAGAGATGCCACCTAGAGAGTTCTCTACTAAATGGGACGCTGAGAAAGTAGAATGGATGTGGGAGCACGGACTAGTTGGTAAGACTAAATATAATGCATGGAAAAAGAAACCAGAGACAAATCCTATTTCAAATTGGAACTGTGACTACTGCAATTTCAGGTCTCTATGTGACCTAGATGCTTTAGAAGAGTAAAAAATGACAAAGCAAAAAATAAATAAACAAAACAAAATGATGGTATGCGTCAATTGTGATAAGAAGTTTAATGTAAATGACGAGGGTGGTATGTTCATATCATATACCAATATGATGTTGGGTTATGGGGCTCAAGATTTATGTGGTGGTTGTGCAACATACAACGTTCCTTACTATGACGAAAATAATGAGTAAGCTAAAACTAAATATGGATACTGAAGAGAGTAGAAAGTTTTGGGAATCCTGGCCAACACTAAAAAATAGTAAATATAAAAGCTATGACGAAATTGTGCTTCCGTCTCTTGGTGATGCTTGGTGGGAGGCTGAAAAAGAACTTTCTCCATCGCTATTAGGTAAGACGTGGAAAGAATTGACAGATGAGTAAAAAGACTGATCTAGGAGCACTAGTAGCAGCTCGTAAAATAGGTGAGAATGTCAAGTATATTCCAAAGAAACCTGATATTTTTATCATTAAGAAGGAAGAAATAAAAATGGCGAACTTAAAAATATGTGATTGTTGTGGAGATGAAGAGCTACAAGGTACAGTAAAGTTTGATTACTTCGTAGACATGTCAGTAGAGCTTGCACCATATAAGTGTCTATGTGGAACTTGTAATAATGCGATATATAATTTTTTACGCCGCCGAGAATTAGAATCAAAGTTCCAAGGCGAAGGATAAAATGAAAGAATATTTAGTATTTCTTGGTAATGATTTTAGTAGTAATTACCAACTCATTTCTACTGGTAATGGGTGGGCGCGAACAATTATCCATAGGTCAGAATTAAAGTCGTCAGGTTTTAAAGATTATTTTCTATATGAGGCTGACGATGATTGGTGTGATTGGTGGTGGGAAGATGAAGAAGAATGAAACAATGTGACTTAACATATTTTCAATTCTTTGGTGAGTATTATCTAACAGTATACAACTCGTGTGATGATAAGAATTCTTCAGCTTATTTTATGCCACCAGGTAACTATAGAGTTATTGATGGTGAAATGTTTAGAATTATAGATGGGTTTCCGCCCGAAGAGGAGAAAAAAGATGAGTAGACGCTTAAGGCTGGGAGTAGATATGGACGGGGTATTGGCTAACTTTTCAGATGCATCACTACGTATGATTAAAGAAGTATGGAATATAGATTTCAAAAAAGAAGATATTAAGATACCTAGAACAGCTGATTTAGTGTATTATAAACTCTTTGATAATCATCAACGTGCACAGTATCCAGGAGGACCAAGAGATCTTTATAATATTATATGTCCTCCAGAATTCTTTTATGAATTGGAGCCGTTTGAAGGAGCAATTGAGACATTGAAGATGCTATGTGAAAAGTATGATGTAACCATTATTACAAAGCCTCTTGAGTGGGTGCACTGTCCAGATGAGAAGGCCCGCTGGCTAGAAAAATATCTACCAGACTCGACATATGAGCTTGTTATGGTAGGTTCTATGGAGGTTAAAGGGTTACTTGATGTCGATATAATGATTGACGATGATACTAGGGTAATTAAAAGCTTAAACGGAGCAGTTCCAATTGTCGTGCGACAACCATGGAATGAAGAGTACTTAAAACTTGAATCAGATTATGCAGTAGACAATTTCAGCGAAGTACCAGCAATTATCGAAGAGGTACTGGAGAGCATTTGGCTCCACTAAGGAAAATTATATATGAAACCACGACTGATTGATTTAGAATCCACAACTAGTGCAATAAGGCCCTACTTGGAAGAGTACCTGCAAGAGCATGGTATTGATACCTCGAAACATTTTACTTGTGTTAATCCAAAACATACAGATAGTACTGCTTCTATGACGTGCAGACAAGTTCCAGAAAGAGCTTTTTGTATGGGCTGTTCTACTGCTGCTGATATATTTGCAGCAGCTCATTATCTTGAAGGTAAACCTATGAAAGGTGCTGAATTTATTACTGATAATATTTTATACCTGGCGAAAAAATATGGAATACAAGTACAACTTGCCGACCTTACACCAGAGGAAATGTACGAATACAGAACGTATCAGGCATATAAACTAGCAGCTGAGATGATTGCTGATAGAACCTTCGGCGACTACCAGTGGGTGGATGTAGAGATAGAGAGACGAGAGTGGGATAAAAACAAGGTAGCATCATGGGGTATTGGTACAGTAGATTTTAAAGAATTTAGAGAAAGACTTAAGAGTGCAGGATATGAACCAAAGTTTCTTGATAGTATAGATCTTGATAGGGCTAATCTATTTAATAGTAACAACCTACTGTTCACAGTGTATGATGATGATGGTAGGGCTGTTGGGTTCAGCGCGAAAAATTTAAATCATAATCCAGATAACAAAACAACTGGTCCTAAGTATATTAATACCAGAGGTACCGGCCTAGAGTGTGCAATATTCAAAAAAGGCGAAAGACTTTATGGGTTTGACATCGCTAAAGATGCTCCAGAACCACTGTATTTATTTGAGGGCCAAGCAGATGTAATTACAGCTCGTCATTCAGGTATGATGAACTGTTGTTGTACTATGGGTACAGCTTTTACAGACCATCATATTACATTGCTTAAAAAGCATGGTTCGTTCAATATCATATTAGTTTTTGATTCTGATAAAGCTGGTGAACTTGCTGTACAAAAGGCATTAGACGAGAAGTTTGCCAAAGAGAAAGATTTTAGGGTTAAACTGTGTCAGTTACCAGCAGGACAGGACCCTGATGATCTAATTAGAGACGAAGGCTTTGATGCGTTCGTGCGGCTCAAAAAATGGACAGCATTTGAGTGGCGAATGATGAAATTTATGGAGGATTCTGAGGACGAATTCGATGACGAGAAGAAACGTGACATTGCTGAGAAAATGGTACCTATTATCGTCTCAGAAAAGAGTCATATTCGTCAAGAAGAGATGGCAAAACAGGTAGCTAAGATGACTGGGTATGATCTTGTCACTATTACCTCAGAAGTTAAGCGTCAACGCAATGAAAAAGAAGCAGAAGTTCAAGCAAAGAAAACGAACCTAATTGAGGCTATGTTACATGATGTTAGGCGCAATCCTAATGATGCAGAGATAGCTTTATCACAGTGTCAACATGCTATAAGCGATATAAATAAATCTTTACAAGTAGAGAATGAAGAATCATCTACTATGACAGCTATTGCTTCTCTTAAAGAACTTGACGAGCAAAAGACTGGTGAATTTGCAGGGTTCTTTTTAAAGCCAGATGGCCTTGGTAATCTAGCAGCAAGATTAGATGACGATTGGAAGACAGATAATTTATTTTACATCGGGGGTACCGAAAGCGCTGGGAAAACCAGCTTGGCATGTCAATTAGCGTTCGAGATAGCAGATGACCCAAGGAATGATGCTATTTGTATCTATCACTCTATTGACGATGCAAAAAAATCTATCATATACAAGTGGTTATGCAATGCTACAAATGATAGAAGGCTAACATTAAATATGGCTAGCAATCCTAATTATTGGGCCAAGCAAGAAGGTTGTGATTTTGTACATAGCGCAAGAGAAAGTGGATATAAATACATTTTAAAAATGGTTAAAAATGGTCAGCTCGTAGTAAAAGATGCTACTGATGGTTCTTCTTTAGTGTATGCGGAAAGTGTAGCTAGATACTACAGAGAGTTATACCCAAATAAAAAAATTGTATTATTTATTGATAACTTTCATAAATTACCTGACTTAGCCGAACAAAATGGCCACGAAAGAGTTAAAAGATTATCAAATACTATTAAAAATATGACAGTAGCATTGGGAGTTACCACGATATGTACTGCTGAATATAGAAAACTAAGTGTAGGGGAAAAACCAAGTAATTTGGCTTTGGCAGAATCGAAATCATTGGCGTACGATAGTAATGTTATCTTACACTTACATAACGATTTACATCACGTAGGAGAAAATGAAGCTGTGTTAGTACACTACGATGAAGAGGGCAAAGTTCTTCCAAGAATCTGGTGTAAATTTGGTAAAAACAAAGTGTCTGGATATATTGGTAGAGAGTTCTTGAATCTTTATGGCGCTCATGGTAGGTTAATGGGAGTTCCTCTTGAGGATGCCGTGCGCGATCAGAAAGAACGTCTTGAGCTTATCAAAACAACAAATTCAGATAAATTATATTAGAGAAAGTGTGTCGTAACGAGGTGCTTATGCAAAGTTTCTTGAAGATACTAGGATGTATCAATGCAATAACTGTACTTGATACGATAAAAGACGCATTAACATATATAACAAACAACACTAAGGATGTCGCTGATGTCCTTGAACAAATTGACAGTTTACTGGAGGTAAAGTAATGTATATTTGTAACAATTGTGGTCAAGATACGGTAGACTACAGTGAAAAATGTCTATTTTGTAAGTCTAATGATATTAGCTATACAAAGTGGGGATTTACTGACGAACGTGAAGATTTAGACGGTCGAGAGTTTGATTACGAGACAGATGTAACGGACTAATGATTCTCACTCCAGACGACATATCAAGCTTTCTCTATTGTCCGCTGTTACCCAAGGGTACTGAGGTCGTCTATAAGAAGAACACGTTCTTTGAGTCTTGTGTGGGTGCCGCCATAAAAAAAGCAGAACAAAACACCTTGCTGAAGGATAGTACATTAAATAGTAAGAAAATCATTACAGCATGGGATAGCATCTGGTGGCCAGCCTGCCCAACACAAGGAATCGATTTCAAAAAAGCACAAGATCTTACAGTAAAGGCTAATAAGTATTTTTTAGACTACTGTAAGTATGATATATCAGATTTTCTATACCCTACTATAGCAGTAGATGTGGAAGCACAAATTAGTATAGGATCTACAGTATTAAAAACACATATCGACATGATAAAAGTAAACTTAAACATGTCTGATAAAAATATAGTCTTAATAGACTTTTCTAAGAAGCAAATGTCTACGGTTGACATAGCTCTCGACCCAGGGATTAGGGCAACTGCTCTTTCGTTCTCTAGGGGCAAAAATGAGACAATTATCTACATGATAATAGAGGTAGATAACAAGCGAAATAAATTATTTATAACACAGGCTGTTTTTCGCCCGAAAGAAATAGAAAATATACGACGGATGATTTTTTATGTTGAAAAAGCAATTCGTGAAGGTATATTATATGGCAATAGATGGCAATGTAAGGAGTGTAGACAATGCGAGAGTTTCAAGTACTTGACGAAAAACGATACCCGCTTAAAACAGTAAGCGAACGTCGAAATGTTTTAGATCTTCACAGTAGAATTCCAGAAACTGATATGCTACCCTTTTGGAGATGGGAACATAGAGTGACTGTTGGGCACAATACAAGAGAGTATATGGTTT
>Ga0307378_10007030_pt1 | contig 15205 bp, 9 predicted proteins | sample UN1MG_FD_202238 | JGI IMG/M metagenome (GOLD analysis project Ga0307378, IMG submission 202238) | Soil microbial communities from Risofladan, Vaasa, Finland - UN-1 | ecosystem: Environmental > Terrestrial > Soil > Coastal area > Acid sulfate soil | place: Finland: Risofladan, Vaasa | collected...
GATCGGGCGAAAACAGTTCCATGGGATGCTTTCCCGTTAGACCAGGATGAATGGCAGGACACCGACGGCGACGGTATTGGTGATAATGCCGACGACGATGATGATAATGACGGCTTTAACGACCAGGAAGAGATAAGAAAGGGTAAAGATCCGTTAGATAAGCTGAGTTTTCCGGAACGTGAAAAGCCATCCCCATCCTGATGAACGACAATCAGGATGAGGCTGCCACCCAATAGAATTGATGTAAAACGGGTGGCAGCCTCAAAGCCGCAGGCTTTGGGGATGGTCGCTAACCGAAGGATTCGTGACGGAAAAAAGTCAATATGTAAATAGTACTAAAGAGGTAGAGCCATGAGAAAATCAGCACGTGTCATTATATTTTTATCGATCCTGTTATCGCCGTGGACAATTCTTGCCGCTCAGGAGGCCTTCGAGGTCGATGTCCGCACGGAAGTGAAGATTCCGATGCGTGACGGCGTCGAGCTTTCAGCGAATATTTTTCTGCCGAAAGCCAATGGCAAGTTTCCTGTGGTACTCATTCGTTCGCCGTACGGCAAAGGCGATGAAAAGAACGGCGATGGACTGTTCTACGCCGGGCGCGGATATGTGGTTGTCAGCCAGGACTGCCGGGGCAAGGGAAGCTCTCAGGGCCAGTGGGAACCGTTCGTCAACGAGCGGAGCGACGGCCGGGATACGCAAAAGTGGCTTCTGGAACAGCCCTGGTGCAACGGCAGCATCGGTACCGCCGGCGGCTCGTACGTGGGCTTTACCCAGTGGATATCCGCCCCGAATGCCGGCGACCATCTCAAGGCCATGTTTCCCGTAGTGCCGCTGGTCGATACTTACGGCGATGGTGCCTACATCGACGGGACATTGAACCTCGCCCTGATGATGGGCTGGGGCAGCATGGTTGCTCTGCGGCCCGGTGAACTGGTTGCCATGTACACCTGGCGCGAGCAGGATTGGATCAAGGCCTTCAGAACGCTGCCGCTCAGCGAGTGGGACCGCGGGCTCGGCCGCAAGGTCCAGTACCTGCGGGATTGGGTCGCCCATCCGCATTTCGATGACTACTGGGCCGCCCGCGGCGTCCGCAACCAATGGCAGGATATCACGGTCCCGATATGCGCTGTCGGCGGCTGGTACGACATCTTTTCCAGGAGTGTCTTCGAGCATATCAACGCCGTCAGGGCGAAATCGCGTTCGCTGGATGCTCGAAAGCACCAGCACCTGGTAATGGGTCCCTGGAGGCATGGAAAAATAAGTCAGGACGGACAAGTCGGCGACCTGAACTTCGGCAAAGAATCGGTAATCAACCTGCGCGAGATGCAGACTAAATGGTTCGATTGCTGGTTAAAGAGTGATCAGACAGGGGCCGAAACGTGGCCGGCTTTTCGCATTTTCGTAATGGGGCGCAACCAGTGGCGTGATGAGCAGCAGTGGCCTTTGGAGCGAACCGAATATACGCCTTACTATTTTCACAGCGAAGGGGCTGCGAACACTGCCGGGGGAGATGGAAAATTAGCAACAGCGAAGCCTGATGAAGAGCCCGGCGACGAATTCGTGTACGATCCGAACGACCCGGTTCCAACTGCCGGCGGCTGCAACCTGGTGGGCTGTCCCGCGGGGCCGCGTGACCAGGGCCAGGTCGAGAAAAGAAACGATGTTCTCGTTTTCACCAGCGAAGCGCTGAAGACCGAGCTGGAAGTCACCGGGCCGGTCAAGGTGATTCTTTACGCCGCCAGCACGGCAAAAGATACCGACTTCACGGCAAAGCTTTTGGATGTCCATCCGGACGGGCGCCCCTTCAATCTCTGCGACGGCATCGCACGCGCCAGCTACCGCGATTCGAAGAGCGAACCGAGCCTCATTCAGCCCGGCAAGGTTTATCGTTACGAGATCGACCTTTGGGTGACAAGCAACGCTTTTTTGCCCGGGCATAAAATCAGAGTCGAGATATCCAGCAGCAATTTCCCGCGCTTCGACAGGAATCTAAACACGGGCGAGCCGTTTGGAACAGGCGCCGAGTTCATCAAGGCGACGCAAACCATCTACCATGATAAAGAACGCCCATCGCATGTCCTGTTGCCTGTAATCCCCTCCATGGAGGATGTACAATGACCTCTTGTCATCCTGAGCGAAGCGAAGGATCTCAACGCTTACAATCCCAGATTCTTCGGCTGCGCCTCAGAATGACAGCGCATGATAACAATCGTTGAAAAACCTGGTTTTCCAAAAGGAGGTATATGCTGTGAAAGGAAAATATAATCGCCGTGAGTTTTTGGCAAGAAGTAGTTTCGGAATCGCCGCTTTGAGTTTGGCACAACGAGCTACGATATATGGGCAGGATTCAGATAAAATCCGTATCGAGGCTCCGAGTGTTGAAGTGGGCAGATACGAGAAGCTGGAGCTGCTTATTCGAGTGGACAGGCGATATGATAATCCGTTCGATCCTGAAGAGGTTGATCTGGCGGTAGTGCTAAAGACGCCGGGCGGCGGACAAATGACGCTGCCGGCCTTCTACTGCCAGGATTACGAGCGGCGGAAACTTAATCAGGGCCGCGAGCGGGCGAATTGGTTCTATCCCGTCGGCAACGGTACATGGAAGGCTCGCTTTGCGCCGATGCAGACGGGCTCGTATTTTGCCACAGCACGTCTCAAAGACAAAACCGGCACAATTCAGTCAGAAAGCATTCGATTCGACTGCGTGTCTTCGTCCGGGAAAGGATTCCTCCGTGTCTGTGAGAAAGATCCCCGTTTCATGGAGCTAAGCGACGGCACGCCCTTCTTCGCCATCGGCCAGAACCTGGCTTTCATCGGTGAAGGCCAGCATGTCACTCTCTCCAGGGCTGAAGAGATTTTCGGCAAGCTCGCTGCCAATGGAGCAAACTTTCTTCGCATCTGGACCTGCTGCAACGATTGGGCAATGGCGATTGAGGCCAAGAAAAGCGCCTGGGACCGCTCGTGGAATCGCGGCGAGCGAATGGTTCCGGTCCCAGGCAGTGAAAACGATCCGAGCCCGCGCAAATGTGTGAAGATCGACAACGGGTCGGTAACAGTTTCGCCTTCTCATCCGGTGGCTTTGCGGCCGAAGATGCGCTACACGCTTACAGGTCGATTCATGGCGGAGAATGCGACCGGGCTGCGGGTGAACGTGGGCCGCGATAATTGGGATATACCCTTTGACTCGGCCGCCGGCAGAAAATGGCAGGATTTCAAACGGGAATTTACGGCCGGGGAAAACGACTTCTGGCTCGGCCAGATAACCCTGGGTCCGGTCGGTTCCGGCACAGTCTGGCTGGACAATTTGTCTTTAAAAGAGACGCCGGATTCACCTGAACTGCTCTGGGAGGCGGATATGAATCGGCCGATACTGGGCGTGTACAACCAGGTGGACTGCTTTATGCTGGACGAGCTTGTCGAAGCGGCTCAAAACAACGGCATCTACCTGATGTTGTGCATGCTTACCCGGGACCTGTACATGAAGCATCTTACCGATGACAGCAGCGGCGAATATGAACAGGCGATTCAATATGCCAAAAAATTCATGCGCTATGCCGTAGCACGCTGGGATTATTCGACCAGCGTAGCCGCGTGGGAGTATTTCAATGAGATCGATCCGGGTCTGCCGACCGATCGTTTCTATGCCGAAGTTGGTGACTATCTCGAACGGATCGACATTTACCGCCACCTTCGTGCAACAAGCACGTGGCACCCTTCGGCAAAAGACTGCCGTCACTCGGCTCTGGACATCGGCCAGGTGCATCGTTATATGCGTCCCGGCACTGAAGAGGAATACAAGGACGAGGTCGCAGTAGTGATCGACAGGGCAGAGTTTTTGAGAAAGCATGCCCCGAACAAGCCGGCACTGATTGCTGAATTCGGGCTGGCCGATACCAAATGGGGCCGGAGCGATTACATGAAACAGGATACCGAAGGCGTGCATTTTCATACTTCGCTCTGGGCCTCGGCGTTCGCGGGTACTTCCGGCACGGCGATGTTCTGGTGGTGGGAACTGCTCGACCAGCAGGATGCCTATAAGCACTACCGGCCGCTGTCGGCATTTTTGGCGGACGTCTGCTTTGCGGGACTCCGGCAGACCAACGCCGCCGCATCCGGCGAGCGGCTTCGAGTATTAGGCTACCAGGGCGATGATTGTGCATACATCTGGATTTCCGATAGCCAGGCTACATGGTGGAACCAGATCGTTGACAACAGGCAGCCAACGCCGGTTGCAGATGCTTCAATCGAAATCCGGGGACTCCGGCCCGGGGAATATTGGCTCGAATGGTGGGATACGTATGAGGGCAAAACCATCCGGACCGAACAGGTTTCATGCACGCAAGCTCTCTCGCAGATTTCAGTGCCAACATTCAGCCGGGATATTGCCTGCACCCTTCGACTCCGCTCAGAGCCTGCCCTGAGGAATTCGAAGGGGTGAAGAGAATTAGCTTTCTTCATGCCGAGCGGAGACGAGGCATTATGTCGAGTCCTTTGTCTCCGCTCAGGAAAAACTGAGACGAGGCGCTCTGGTAAGCGATAGATCCCAGCTAACGGTTGAAGCCTTTTGTCTACAGTCTTGCAAGTTTCAACTATTCAGAATTTTGTCGACCTCTTTTTGATCCACGTCCATTATATACTGAATTCCGCTTATATCCGCTGCCTTATGTGTTAGTGCTGCTATATCGTCCCGTGCTATATGCTCCATAGCGAACTTTCGACTTCCGGCCATAAGCTGCCGGAGGCCCTGTGCAAGACGTTCATAATAAGTGTAGAGACCTAAAGCTCCGGTCGGGATTTTTTCGAATTCTTCGCTGCCGAGCTCTTTACGCAATGCGCTTGCCGTTACAAATATATCGTCCTTCGAATTGCCAAAACGCTCGACATACACGGGGACCTGGTTCTCGCTAATTGTGCGTCCGATTGTCTTACCGACCATTGCAGCGGCGATAGGAGCTCGGGCCATACCGACCAGCTTGACAAACGGTGCGCCGAGGGAAAGCCCTTTAAAGATCTGGTCTTCGAACGCAAATCCGCCTGCTACAGTCAAAGCCGGCAAATAACCACCCGTCTCGACAATACGTTTGGCATACTGGTACAGAAGCGAGTGCAGGTGGACGGGAGGAATGCCCCATTCGTTCATCATTCGCCACGGGCTCATGCCGGTTCCGCCGCCGGCACCGTCGACCGTGAGAAGATCGATCTTGTATCGGGAGGCAAACACCACGGCCCTTGCCAGGTCCGCCGGGCGGTAAGCTCCGGTTTTAAGGAAGACGTATTTTGCGCCGGCCTTACGTAATTCTTCCACTCTTTGGGCGAATGATTCTTCCGTTACCATTCCGACCCGCGAATGGCGCTCGAACTCCTTGAACGCACCTCGCTCAAAAGCCCTGATGACATCGGGATCGTTTGGATTAGGCAAGACTATGTAGCCTCGCTCATAAAGCAGTTGTGCCTTTTTAAGGTCTCTGATTTTGACTTCGCCGCCAATGTCCTTGGCGCCCTGGCCCCATTTAAGCTCTACGCATTCGACGCCGAGTTTTTCAATTGCATATTCCTGCACACAAAGGCGGGTGTCCTCGATGTTGGCCTGGACAACGATTGCGCCATAGCCGTCACGCTGATGGTCTTTATATAGTTTCACGCGTCTCTTAAGGTCGGCCGTATCAAGCGTCCGGCCGTTCTTGATTATAGACTCGGGGTCCATACCGACTACGTTTTCGCCGATAGTCAGGCCGGTTCCGGCCAGGGCCGAGCCGATAGCCAGGCCCTCCCAGTTATTCTTGGCGATATTTGTCGAACCGATGCCGGGAATAATCCAGGGATAGCGGAACTTTATTCGGTTATCGTGTCCGAAGGCCACTTCCAGATTTACGGCGGGAAAAATCGCCTTGTCGCTGTCGGCTTCGATGCCGTGCGCTCCGACGGCGGTCCCCATGATGTTAAAGTGTGAATAATCGACCGGATAGGTTTTCTCGGCGGCGGTAGTTATAACACCGAAGGGCTGGGGATAGATGACCTCGTGGCCCCGGTAGGCGGATTTGCCGATTTCGCACATTCCGATGCACCCGTCAACACAGGTGACACACATACCGGATGCGGGAACCACCGAATCAAAGGTCCGGTTCTTTGTTAGAGTTGCTGCCGAAGCATTTACTTTCGATAGTGTTACTGACATTGCGTTTTGCTCCTTTCGGTGTATGGGTGGTTGACAAACCGCCCCTACTTACTTGTCGGTTTTAGTCTCAATCTCGCAGGCTACACAGGGATTCATGTAGCACATCATTTCGTCAAAGTGTTCTTTTTCCAGGCAGGGCGGCGTCAGATTCGCGCAGCCGCCGCATATTGCTTTATCCGGCTCGTTATATGTGCAGCGAAGCTGGCAGGCCGGGCAGACATACATACATCCTCCGCAGACTCTGCAAACGTCGGATTTGGCATCGAACGGTGTGCCGATACTTCTTTTCTCGCCGCGGTTGCGAAAGCCGATAGCCTTAGCCATCATTTGTTCGTCGCACATACGTACACACAAGCCGCAAAGAATGCAGTCCTCATGCTCCTGCCGGAACCGCTGCTGGCGAATTCCATGGGCGGAGGCAAGGTCCTGGATAGTTTTGGACTGCGGGCAGGAAGCGAGTAACAGTTCGAGAATTATTCTTCGCGCCCTTATCACTCTATTCGATGCCGTACGTACCTTTAGACCTTCTTGTGCCGGATAAGTGCAGGAGGAAACCAGCTTTGCTTTCGGTTCGTCCCCGATCTCAACCACGCAGAGCCGGCATGCCCCGTAGGGTGACAGTCCGTCCATATGGCACAGGGTTGGAATCGGGAATCCTAAAAAAGTGGCGGCTTCCAGTACGGTTGTCCCTTGCTCCACTGAGACATCTAAACCATTTATCTTCAAAGTTATCATATGGATTTCTCCTCGATAGCCGCTGGTTCTGATTTGTTATCGTTTTTGGGTTGCGTGAACTCCAGATCGCATCTAAGACACCTCCGTGCCTCTCGTGTTGCCTGGTCGACAGACAGGGACATTTCCACTTCGGCGAAATTTTTCCGCCGTGATCCGACAGGCAGAGTCGCGGGCTCTACTCTTTCCGCCTCTTCAAGTTCTTCGTCACCGATCTTCGGAGGTTCTACGAAGAATTTTGGCAGGGTAATTTTCGTTGGTACCTTCAGCTCTTTGCCTCGCAGGTAGCGGTCTATGACTTCGGCGGCTTTCTTGCCGGCAGCGATGGCATCTACGACGGTATTGGGGCCGGTAATAAGGTCTCCGCCGGCGAATACACCGGGCCGGTTTGTGGAGAGGGTTTCGGTATCAACATGGAGTCTGCCGCTCTTGCCGACATTCAGCCCCATTGGCGCCAGGCAGTCGCTGTCCGGGCGTTCACCTATTGCTACTATCAATGTATCCAGGGGTATCGTGAACTCGCTGCCTGGAATAGGGATGGGTTTGCGCCTGCCGCTTGAGTCCATCTCTCCGAGCTTATTTCTGATGCATCTGATATCGGCAAGATGTCCGTGTTTGGTATCTATTTTTATTGGCGAGACAAAGGTTTCGACTGTTATTCCCTCCGCCTCCGCCGCTTCTATATAACGTATTTTAACCGGAGAAACGAGCGTTTCCAGCTTTATACCTTCCTCTATTGCCGCTTCGACTTCTTCGGCGTAAGCAGGCATTTCGTGGGACGTCCGGCGGTAGAGAAGGGTTACTTTTTTGACTTTCTTCTGGCGAATAGCGACTCTTGCCGCATCTACTGCTGAGTTGCCGCCGCCGATGATTCCAACGTGTCCTTTGGCTAATTCCTCGCCCCGCAGATTAAAGGCTTTCAGGAACTGCATGGATGGATAGACTCCCTTAACGTTTTCTCCTTCCAGATCCAAACGCCAGCTTTTATCTGCTCCGATGGCAAGGAAAACCGCCTTAAAGCCGTCGTTGAAGAGTTCGTCGATAGTTACGTCCCGGCCCAGCTTAGTTCCGCATCTGAGAGTTACATTTTCGTCCAGCAGCGATTCAATCTCCTTCGATACGATGTCGTGCGGCAGGCGATAAGCCGGGATGCAGCTTATCAACATTCCGCCCGGCTTGTCTTCGGCTTCGATGAGTGTCACTTTCAAACCCATCAGAGAAAGATAATGGGCTGCCGCAAGCCCCGCCGGACCAGACCCTACGACCGCCACTTTGGTAGCGCTGCCGTTATGGGTGTTCTTTCTGACGGGCTTATATACCGCCGGATCAATACGGTCGGTTATAAATCTTTTCAAGGATCGAACGGCAATGCCCTGGCCTCCGCTCACGGCGTGATTGCACCTGGTTTCGCACTTGCGGTCACAAACCCGTGCGCAAATCGACGGCAGGGGATTAACTTGCCTGATGAACTTATATGCATCTTCGTATTCGCCCTGTTCAATCAGGGCGACATAACGCCAGACCTCGGTACCGAGGGGGCAGGCGGTCTGGCAGGGCGCGCCTACCAGATCTTTGCAGACAAAAGCGTCACATTTTTTGTCAACGATGTGCCGTTCATACTCGTCACGGAAGTAACGCAGAGTACTCAGCACCGGGTTGGAGGCGGTTTGTCCGAGACCGCACATAGTAGTGTCTTTCACCACCTCCGCCAGTTCCTTCAGAAGGTCCAGGCTCTCAAGAGTTGCTTTAGCTTTTGAGATGTCGTCGAGAATCTCGTACATTCTTTGAGTTCCTTTTCGACAGGCAAAACATTTGCCGCACGACTCATCCTTGAGAAAATTCATAAAATACCTGGCGACATCCACCATGCATGTGTTCTGATCCATGACTATCATTCCGCCCGAGCCCATTATGGAGCCCGCCCCGGCCAGGCTGTCGTAATCTACGGGCAGATCGAACTTCTCGGCGGGTATGCAGCCGCCTGAAGGTCCTCCTGTCTGAACGGCCTTAATTTTGGCCCTGCCTACGGAGCCGCCGCCGATGTCATAGACAATTTCCTTGATAGTCATGCCCATCGGCACTTCGACAAGCCCGGTATTTTTTACCTTGCCGACCAGGCTGAATATTTTCGTGCCGGAATTATTTTTATTGCCGATTTTCCTGTACTCCTCGGCTCCAAGCCGGAAAACCAGCGGGATGTTGGCCCATGTCTCGACGTTGTTGATAGCTGTGGGCTTTCCGTCAATACCTTTTTGTACGGGGAACGGCGGCCTCTGTCGCGGCTCTCCCACCTTGCCTTCGATTGAGCGTATCAGTGCCGTTTCCTCGCCGCAAACAAACGCTCCGGCACCCCTGACCATCTTGATATCGAATGAAAAATTAGTCCCCAGAATATTCTTGCCCAGAACTCCCAGCTCGCGTGCCTGCTGCAGTGCTATATTCAGATGCTTGACTGCTATCGGGTATTCGTTGCGTACATATACTATGCCTTCGGTCGCCCCGGTTCCGTAGGCACCCACGAGCATACCTTCGATAATACTATGCGGATTGCCCTCGAGCACGCTGCGGTCCATATAAGCACCGGGATCGCCCTCATCGGCGTTGCATACGAGAAACTTGCCGCGGTCTCCGGCTTCTTTGGCTAACAGCTCCCATTTCACGCCTGTAGGAAATCCTCCACCCCCGCGACCGCGCAACCCGGAGCGTTTTACCTGCTCCACGACCCATTGAGGATTCTTCTTCGATAAGACGTCTTCGAGAGCACGGTATCCGTCCTGTACTATATAGTCATATATCCGTATCGGATCTATTTTCGTGTTCGCACCCAGGATACTGCGTTTTTGATTCTTGAAGAACGGTATATCGTCCCGGTTAAAATACTTCTGTCCTGTATCGTGATCTTCGTAGAGCAGATCCTGGACATATTCACCCGAAAGCAGTGCCTCAATAATCCTCGGCACGTCATCAAGTTTTACCTGGGTGTAGAATGCCTGCTGCGGCTCGGTAAGAATGAAGGGACCCATCTCACAGAATCCGTGACATCCAGTGATTCGAAGTGCCACTTTGCCAACCAGGGCTTTTTCAATAATGTACCTTTTCGCAACTCTAATGATATCGTTTGAGCCGCTTGCCTGGCAGGCCGTACCTGCGCATATAACTATACGAGGCTTGTCTTTATCAATAGCGTCAAAAAGCACGCTGCGTAATTCTTTCAGTTCGTCTACAGAAGATAATATCTGCATGCCGCCACCTCGCATAAATCCTTACATTAAAAGGTTCCCTTATAAATTCTGTTAAAGCACGTCCAACATATGGTTTTTGCATCCCCGGCGTGAACAAATTTTCGCTATGCCCCCGCCGCGGACAAGCAACGGTACCATCGGTGCTCTGCACATTGCACAGGCCGATGTGCTGGGCAGCTCCACTTTACAATGCGGACAATGGAATTTCACCACGGTGTCCATTGGGACGTCCAATTCCGTTGATATATTGTAACTGCCGTACAGGCAGGAAAGTCTGAGCCAGCCATCCTCATGGTCTGAGGAGATGGTGACTTTTATTGATGGGTAGCCGTCAATTGCTACACTTTCATCCATCAGACTGCGGTTGCAATGGGGACAACTTACGTCGATGGGGAAAATGCGTTTGTCTTTACCTAACTCGGTTTTGTCGAATCCCGTCCTTGCTTTATCCAATAGTCGACTAATCCCGGATTTTTTGACCTTGGAGAAGTAGTGGCCGTCGATAACGACCACCGGTCCGAGAGCGCAAGCGCCCAGGCAGTTTACCGTCTCCAGTGTAAATTCCATATCCGAAGTTGTTTCTCCCGCCTGAATCCCAAGCTGTGACTGGATCTCTTCGACAATTCTTGGTGCGCCTCGGACATGGCAGGCCGTCCCGAGACACGCGCAGACAAGATGTTTTCCTCTGGGCTTAAGGCTGAACAAACGATAAAACGTCGCGATACCATATATATCGACCAGAGATCGCTTCGTTTTGTCACTTACAATTCTAAGCGCCTTTTCAGGGAGATAGCCGTATGAAGTCTGGATTTCCTCGAGGATGGCAATAATCCCCCCTCTGTCCTCAGCGTGTTTATCAATGATTTTTATGATATTCGCGGGATTCACGTCTTGTTGCATCACGGCGTCGTCGGTGCTCGAAAGAGCGGCTTTTTCTGTCATTCTACCGGTACTCCTCACAATGCCAGATACCACCTTCGGGTTTCGGGAAAGCACAATTATTCTGGTTCTCGCAATCGCTGCACAGTCCCACTAATCCTGTTGATTCTTTTACTTTCTCAATGTAAGGCTGAGTCGGTGGCCGCCCGTACGTTTGAGGGGCAACCTCGATTTCAAATTCTTCACAATAAAACGATGGTCTTTGAGGATCCTTTGGAAAGGTGCAAGTCGAAGAATGTTTACATGAAGAGCATAAAGTGTAGGATGTATCCGACATAAAATATTCCTTAATTTGCGTTTTTGTGTTACTCTGAGTATAAGCAAAAACTATGCCAGCTTGAAATGTGAGGATGTTTCGAGATTCGCTCCTGCTTCGGGAAACGCCCGTACCGGCATAGAAATTTTGCCAAAAGGTCAGTAAATGAGTGAAAGAGTGAGTGAGTAAATCGGAAAATATATTTACGCTTGTACGTATTTACCTATTAATGCATACACCCATTAAGCCATTCAAGCATTAGCAGCAGGGGCATTTTGAACCAGTGAGGAGAATTTACCCGGCACTTGGCCGTCAGGGACGTTGATCTTTTATATTCTTTAGCTTCTGCCGTAAAGTTTTTCGATCGATACCGAGAATGTCTGCCGCGTGGGTTTTGTTGCCGTCCACACTCTCCAGGACATTGCTGATGTATTCGGCCTCGACTTCTGCGAGGGTTCGGGTGAATCCCATTTTTCGAAGGGCAGAAAAACGCATGAGGCAGGGTAAATCAGGAACATCGATAAGGTCACCATCCGTCATTACCACCAGGCGCTGGATTACGTTTTCAAGTTCCCTGACGTTGCCGGGCCAGTCGAAATTTCTGAGACTTTGCAGAGCCTTGTCGGAAAAGCGGGGCACGGGCTTGCCCAGCTCGGCTGCAAAATTGGCTGCAAAATGACGAGCCAGAATAAGGATATCGTTGCCCCTTTCTCTCAAAGGCGGCATTAATATCGTGATGACATTCAGGCGATAAAACAGGTCCTCACGGAAAGATTGTTTTTTTACCAGTTCATGCAGGCTTTTGTTCGTCGCAGCCAGAATCCTTACATCCACCTTTCGCACCCGGCTGGATCCGACCATACAGACTTCCTTGTCCTGCAGCACCCTGAGAAGTTTGACCTGCATGGCCAGGCTCATATCGCTGACTTCGTCGAGAAAGATGGTGCCGCCGTCGGCGGCATGAAAGAAGCCCGCTCGTGATTCGGTTGCTCCGGTAAATGCCCCCTTTACATGGCCGAACAGTTCGCTTTCAAGCAGCGTTTCCGGAATACTCCCGCAGTTTACCGGAACAAAAGGCGCCGACGAACGGATACTGCCATAGTGAATAGCCCGGGCTGTAAGTTCTTTACCTGTGCCGCTTTCCCCGGTTATCAGCACAGTGGCCGAAGTGGTAGCTGCCTTACTTATTGCAGTGAAAATCTCCTGCATGACTTTCGAGTTCCCGATAAAACCTTTATGCACGGCCACTACGTGGTCGGCAGTCATGTGCCCGGATATGCGAGCCTTGAGTTTATCGAGCGCACGCTGAACTGCGGTGAGAAGTTCCTCGCAGGTGAAAGGTTTGGCAAGAAAATCTTCGGCACCGGTCTTGATTGCATTTACGGCTCCTTCGATCGATGGATAACCGGTGATCATTACGACTTCGGTGTCTTTGCAGTTTTCCCGGACATGCCGCACCAGATCAAGGCCGCTTACTTTGGGCATCTTGAGATCTGTTATGACCAGTTCCAATGTCGTGTTTTCGAGAATTTCAAGTGCCCCGGCTACGCTTGGCGCAGTGAAGACCTGGTATCCGGCTGCCGTTAGAGTACGTTGCAGGACTTCCAGGGTGGCCACGGCGTCATCTACGATCAGAATGCGTTCTTTCTTTTTTGAATAGGTCATGCTACCAGGCTTCCTCATCGTTCTGTTTGGCCTCAATGGGCAGTCGAATTTCAAAACGCGTACCATAGCCGACCTTGCTGTCAACGTCAATCGTACCGCCATGCGAGGTGACAATCCCGTGGACTACAGGCAGACCCAGACCTGTCCCCTGCCCGACGTCTTTTGTCGTAAAGAATGGAACAAATATTTTCTCAAGTACCTCCTTGCTTATTCCGGGACCGGTGTCTTCCACGGTAAGATAGATATTTTTATCGTACAACCGCGTGCTGACCGTGATCTTGCCTCCTCCGGACATGGATTGTGAGGCGTTCACGACCAAATTAACAAGCACTTGATTCAGCAGAGCGGGATCGGCGATAATCTCCGGCAGGTTTGGAGAAAGTGCCTGGACGAGTTCTATCCCCTCTTTAGTGCAGCGGGCCGAGAAGAAGGAGAAACTGTCTTGCACTACCTGGTTGAGATTGATACAACTTTTCTTGAGCGGTCTTTGGCGGGCAAAAACCAGAAGCTTCTTAATTATATCCCTTGCCTGCAAAGAAGCTGTCTCGATCTTCTCGATGTCATGCTTAGCCGACGCGGGTATTCCGGGACACTTTTTTGATAACTGTGCAAAACCCAGAATATTTCCAAGCGGTTCGTTCAACTCGTGGGCTACCCCGGCGGCAAGCATTCCAATAGTGGCCAGCCGATCGGCGTGCCTAAGCTGAGCATGGAGCTTCAATTTGTCTTCCTCGGCCTCTTTGCGCTCGATTATCAGTGCCACTTGTTTGGCCACAGCGTTTATCAGGTTTCGCTCCTCCTTCAGAAAAGGACCTTCGTCGGCCTGGGGTTTTTCCTCGGCATAGACCATCTCGATAGCCCCTCTCGACACGCCGTCGACGATTATGTCGGCTGTTTGCAGGTGACAACCCTCATGAAATGCCGGCGAGGTGTAAGAAGCTCCGTCAAATATGATTCTGGCAAAAGTTATCTCCGGATATTGCCAGGCGGGCGGTAGAAGATCTACGATGCCCTGAAGGATTTCCTTTAGCGATATGTCAGGCTGCCCGGCAATTTGAGATATAGCATAAAGACAGGTTAACTCTTTAACCCGTTCGCGCAACGCCGTCACCGCAGAATGTGATTGTGCATCATGTGCCATGAACAACTCCGGGTATTCGGAGAAATCATAAGTTAAGGTTTTCCTTATCACAATTGGTCTAAAGCCCATTATAGGGGCCTTTAGGGATGCCTGTCAAGAGTTGAGTAAAACGATTACCATCGAATGCACATTCTTAACGGTGACCAATCAAACATGATGAAATACAAAAGCAGTTGTATCTGGGAGAGAGCATATTTCGGCATGGCCTTTTCTCAGGAGCTGCTTAGCCTTTCGCGGTAACTAAGCGGCACTACGAGGACCGCGCTTTCAGCCTTGCGGACAACCTTCTCAGTGACGTTTCCGAAGAAAGCTTTCTGCAGGGCGTTATGCCCCTGCCGTCCCATGACGATCAGGTCGATCTGGTTTTCGCGGGAAAAATTGAGGATTTCCTGGTAGTCTTTTCCGATGCGGAACTCGATCTTCAGCTCCAGGTCCTCGGGCAGCCTTGATCGATAGGTCTGATCGATTCGTTCGTTAATGTCATGCCTGGCTTTGGCGTCGACGCCCTCTACTTCATAGATATACGATTTCCAGAACTGAGCTTCCGTCTCGGGAACAACATGGAGGAGATATAGTTGACTGCCGGGGCGGCGGATCGCTGCATCGACAGCAAAATTAAACGCGAAATTCGCATTTTCCGAGAAATCGGTGCAGAACAGGATGCGCTGAAAAGTCGTTTCTGTTGGCTTGAGAGAGTTTATCATCTTCATGGCTTCCTAATGATTCTCATCTGCACTATTTTTCTACTTCACCAAATTCGGGAGCCACAGGCATAGCTGAGGCAGTGCGATCAGGATGATCGCGGCAACGATCAAGGCTGCAAGAAACGGCAGGGCTCCTCGAAATATAGTCTGCAAAGGAACGTCCCGCGCAATGCCGCTGACCACGTAAACACACACGCCGACCGGCGGGGAAATCACGCCCATCTGCGTGACTACTACGATGATCACACCGAACCATATCGGATCGAAACCAAGTTGCGTGACGACCGGGTAGAAGATGGGGATCGTTAGAAGGATGAGCGCCAGAGCATCGACGAAGCAGCCGACCAAAAG
>Ga0307378_10007031_pt1 | contig 15203 bp, 28 predicted proteins | sample UN1MG_FD_202238 | JGI IMG/M metagenome (GOLD analysis project Ga0307378, IMG submission 202238) | Soil microbial communities from Risofladan, Vaasa, Finland - UN-1 | ecosystem: Environmental > Terrestrial > Soil > Coastal area > Acid sulfate soil | place: Finland: Risofladan, Vaasa | collected...
TGGGTTTAGTTCCAATCAGGGAATTGGAAGACTGTGAGGAAATCGATAGTATTTGTCAAATACATGAGGAAAGTACAGGAATTGTGTATGTGGGTTTCGTTGTTAAGAAATGGGACACAGCAAGTGTTTTTACCACGGAATGGATTGGGTCAAAATTGGCTCAATCGGCTCATGAAAAATTTATTGCTGTTCTTGATGAAGAAATCGCATCTTATTCAATTAACGGTGGTGATTACATGAAATCCATGAATGAATCAGTAACCGATGGTTATATCATTGATGTACTGCAAAAAATTAAGAATAAATTTGAATAGGTGTCGAACAAGAAACGAAATAAGGCAATAAGGGCAAAATATGAATTGCAGAAGCAGATGGTAGAGAATCCAGACTGGTGCTGGTGTGATGAAAAACTTGGACTCCCTGCTGACGTGGATTACGACAAAGATGAACCAATCGGTATGACAGAACCCATAGACGGATTTCCACGATGGAACTCCAAAGGATACACAGTACCAATATATAAATGTAAGAGGTGCGGAAAAAAACATGACTTACAAATAGCATTTGCATGATTAAACCAAAACATAATGAAAAGTAACGGAGAAGTAACAGAGAATGGAATATATTTAATTGGAAGTCTTAGGAATGAAAACGTTCCGGTGCTTGCAAAAGAATTACGGGAGGTTTTAAATGTCGAGGTATTCGATGACTGGTTCAGTCCCGGTCCAAAAGCTGATGACTACTGGCGTGATTACGAACACGTTCGTGGAAGCACCTATAAACAAGCATTGAAAAATTATGCGGGAACTCATGTGTTTGAATTCGACCATTATCATATTGATAGATTACCAATAGGATTACTTTATATGCCAGCAGGTAAATCCGGTCATTTGGAATTGGGTTATATGATTGGGAAAGGTAAACGAACGTATATTCTTTTTGATAAAGAACCTGAACGTTGGGATGTGATGTATCAATTTACGTTTCTTAATGGGGGTGATATTTTCTTCGATAAAAATGAACTTATTGAAGAATTGAAGAAGGTTGTTGGTGAAATGAAAAAACTTGCAACAGCAGTTATACCCCAATCATCGCAAGGCGCAAGTATTATATTAACACCCAATAATTAAAAATCATGGAAGAACGTCAAGAAGTTAAAACCTACAGGATACGATTCAAGTGTCCGAATTGCGAAACTGGTTACTTAGAACCAACAGCAAGGGTTCTGACAAGTTATCCAGCACAATATCCTCATAAGTGCAATGCTGGTTGTGGACACACTGAGAATTTTAGTAAAAAATATCCACATCACACCACAGAACCCTGCGAAACCGTTGAACTAACTGAAGACCAAAGATTGCAAGAATTCTGTGACGCAATAAATTATAACAACCTCTGCGCACGAGCAACACTATACCCCGGACTTGAGATTGATGAAATTCCTGTATTAACAATAGAAGATTTAAAGAAATAATTATGGAAGTAAATGGAAAAACATATCCGTTGTGGAGTCAATTCGTTGAACAACAAGAAAAATGGATTGGTGGTACGCTGGAAGATTTCGGTGACAGTTTTGATAGGGCAATGGAAATTGGTAAGTTGACAACCGAAATCACAGGAATCGAACTCAATCCAAATGGAGAAACTGGTGCTTTTTTTCAAGTAGTCGGTAAAGACTTTACTTGTGGATTCAGCGTGGAATACGGTGGTATACGTGCTGGTGAAGAAGGTTGGATAACCTTCAGTGGATATGGTGGTCACACTTGGCGAATTAAAGAAAAGATTAAAGCAGATAAAAATGAGTGATGAAGTTCCAAATCTCCATCTTTTGGAGAAAGAATTAAAACGAGAAACTGACCCAAAGAAACGTAAAAAAATAAAAGAAAAAATTGGGTTGGAAAAGATAAGAGATAAATACGATGAAACCATGTGATTGTAAAGATAATCAGGATGCAATGTCAATGGAGGTACAAGGCATCGGAATAAATGACTGGAGTTTAAATGTTAAACCAGCAACTGTGGTAATCGAACATCGACACTATGGCAAAATAAAGATACCAATGATGGTTTTTACTAAACTTGCAAAATGGTATCTCGAAGACCAAGAAGAAATTTAAAATAAAATGAAAATAGAAACTAAATTCAATTCAAAAGACATCGTGTATTTTCTAACGGTAAATCATGATAATCTTGATGACTGTAATCGAACACTTAAAACAGGTGAATTATTTGTTGTTAAAGGCGAAGTCGGAAGAATTAGTATCACTGGAAATTTCGGTGGTGAATGCGAAGTAGTATATGAAGTTTATATTAATGTTAATAATGGTGTAAAAACCGTTAATGTTCATGAGGACTTCTGTGCGCCAAACCCAACACAATTAGGTGTGGATGTAACGTATCGTTATTACTTAAGTGGTGAAAAAAGAAACGATAATGGTAAAATCTAACTTACGGCATAAAGCCAATAATATAATAACAACAGCACATAAAGCCGAAGCGGTTTTTCAAAGCGGTCTGGATTTCAAAATCTGGAACAGACCCGTGCGGTTCGACCAAATTTGGGATATTAGAATATTTTGGCATCATGTTATTGGTGAAGTACCGAAAGAGTATCGGTGTCCAGAAAATGGATTCAAAAACCTCGATGATTGTCTTGATGAAATATTAATTTATTTAGAAAAACGTAATGACAAAGTTTAATAGAATAGCAATAAAGTATCGCTGGGTATTTCTACCAGTAATGTATGTGGTAATATGTGTCTGGATGTTTTTCACAGCAGAGGTGACAATCGAAGGCATACAACTTGACCAAGTTACTGCGGGTACTGCTGCTTTGATTGCATGGCATTTCATGCTACTACTGGCTTTTGCTGGTGCATGGATATTGCATAAAATCGTGGAATTGTTTAGTAGATTTAAGAAAAAATAAGATGGAAGCAAAAATATTTATAGGGTCAGATGAAGACCTATTGCAACATAAACTCGATAAGTTTTTTGAGGACAACAGATTAATTACGGTTCAGAAAGTCGTACAATCGTCTTCAACAGTCTATCATAGTTTTCAAACAACAATAACAATTTTTTATACAAATAACGTTTAAAATAACTTTATTTAATACCAATTATCATGGAAGAAAATAAGAAAGAATTACCAGACATAGGAGTTGAAATGCATTGGTCACCGGACCTCGAACCCAATACAATTGTTTTTCACACAAATCACGGTGTAACTGAAGTCCTGAAGTTTTGTGAAAACGGTGACATCTACGTAAAAGGAAAACTTGTCGAGAACGACAAGGAAGTGGTTGAAGGAATACGAGAATTCCTGAAATCCGTTAATCAAACTAATTAATACTAATTATCATGGAAAGTCAATTCGAAAAGGAACTCGCTGAACTAATAAACAGATATAGCAAGGAGAATGACAGTGATACCCCAGACTTTATTCTGGCAAGGTATCTGAATGAGGTTTTGAAAAACTTCAATGCAGCAGTACTGGACCGGGAGCAATGGTATGGTAGACAAAAACTCCTGAGCGATTTATCACTGGACGTGCCGTTGCCCACAGAAGAACAAGCACCAATCATTTACGATAGCACAGGCAACCCACCACCGAACATAACGGATGTCAGAAGAACCGGAGATGCCCCAGATGAGTTCCCAAGCATAATTAGTTAAATGGTTCAACTATGATAAAGAAAGTAATTAAGTCCTACGAGACACTGAATGCTGAACTACTGGCTGAGATGCCCATCAATGACAGCAAGACCCGAAAATTTATTCAAGACCGTCTGAAACTGGACTTGCCTGATTGCAACATCAAGTGTGACGAGGAAAACAACTCGCCAATGCTTATCGACCAGTGTGTGGCAATTGTCAAGGTCTGGTGGATTAATAACAAAAATGAAATCACATACGTGGATTTGGTATTCGGTAGTCCGCAGCAAATAGCAAAGGTTCAACCACAATTGCCGTTATGAAATATATTCACATTAAAGCAGAACTTCTTGACCCAACTGCTGTCGTTCGGGACTGTGATGCAATGTCTCTGGAGAAGATTGAAAACTATCCTGCACGGATTTTCCTTACAATAGGAGAGTATGTGTGGATGGTGACAGAAGATGGGAAAACAATGAGAAGAATAACACCAAAAGAAGATTGATATGAAAAAAAGTAGTTTTAGTGCGGAGACACAAGAGGGAATCGATAGGGTTAATGCAATGGGAGAAGCACTATTGAAACAAATTAAACCAAGACTACACATACATAGATTCAAGACCACTGATATTCATTTAGAACAACCAGTATTGAGTATCTATAAAGAGCACCTTACTGATGGCGACCAGAGACTCTATTGGGATTATAAAATCAAGAAGTGTCGATGTGGGAAGGAGAAAAAGGTTTTAATTAACATATATTTTGCTGATGAAGTCCGTACCAGAATTAGTCAGGAACTCACAGCAATTCGTTTAGGAAATAAAAGGGGAATAATATAATGGAATATACGATAACAGTAAAGGAACTTCTTCAGCGTCCTGTGATAAACCCGAAAAGACATTTCGGCTTTATGCAGAAAATGACTGATGAAGAAATCACGCAATGGGAATATGAAGTAAAATATAATCTCGAAGAAGGTGATGATGAATACTACGACCTTATGTCAAAAACAATGGATAGGGACATCCTCTATAACCTATTTAAATTGGGACTCCATAAAGCCGAAATGGGAATGGAAATTCTGGACTCCGATAATTACTATGAAATCTTCGTCTCACTTATATGGGAAAGGGCAAGAAGTACCGATGAAGACTTTAAGGAATTCTGGAAGGATAATGAATGGAATCTCATGAATGTAATGCATGACATCACCAGACCACCACTAGACCGTGACTACGTGAAATGGGTAAGGAATTTAGGTGAACAAATGAAAAAATTTCAAAATGATAAAGAAAAGGAAACTACAACTGGAGATAATTGACCCCACAGGTAACGTGGCTGTCACCCATCACTTCTATTATGAAGCTGGGGAGGATAACAGACTCAGGTTGACGATAACCGATAACGTGTATCATTTGGATAAGGATGGTGACTTCTTAATGTTAACCGAGGAAGAATTTAATAAGGAATCCGAACACGTAAAAATAGGAAATATTGATTACAACGACCCCAAGACCAAAGCATGGTTTGCTGCCATGAAAGACAGGTTTAATAAGCCACAATACTTCAATCCTGATACCAAGAAGACCCAGAAACTCTTTGACGAAAAAACAACTTGTGGGTAATGAAAAACAAAATCGGAACATGGGGTTTGAGTTCTGGCATCGAAGAAATGCTGGATATGCCAGTGGTACGAAAGTACGTTGACATGGAGTGGCTGTCGAAGATAAGTAGTAGTCAATTCAAGTCATGGGAAACAAACAGTCATGAAATTTTAAGACGCAGTGAAAAAGACGAGGCGAAAATCGATAAACTCATCAATGAAGAAATTGAAAGACGGGAAAAACTGTATCAACTCTATAAGGAAAGACGTGTACTGGAAAAAGAGCGAGACAGAATAGCTGCGGAGCAAGCCAGAATGGGAAAGCATATGAAAACCGACTTGCTTTATGGCAAACCTACTTTTGACATCGTGTCTAGTCCCGGCACTAAGAAAGCGGTTCTACAATACGGTATAAAACATCGCAGAGATAAGTACACGCCAATTGGATACGGGAAAGTCGAAGAGGAATATTATAATGATTTAGCGAAAAACGAAGGCGATGTCAAACTTACTGGCACAACAAAACAACACTACGACTTAAAAGACTGGATGTGTGGAGGAACTTATACTACATAGGGTAAAACCCTTTAAAGTCATCTTACTAGTAAGATGAAAGTATTTCTACTGGCAATTCTGCTACTACTATCCCAAATTAGTTTTGGTCAAGATGACGAATACAAACACGGCAAACCCACCACAAAAGGAATCGATGTTTATGTTGAACGTAATTGGCTTCCTTTCATAGCGGATTATGAGGAATTTATTGCAGACACATTGGTCTTTGAACCCTTCATCAGTACCGATGACCTGAGTAAGTATTATAATTACAGTACTGGTGATGCCGGGTACTTCGAATACCCAGATAATATCCTCATAGATAATAATCCTAATTATATTGATTACGAACTCCAACGCCTGAGTAGGTTCAGGAAAAGCCAGTACCGAGAAGCCAGTATGTTTGTGCGTGCCGTTGTCATGCATGAACTCACGCATTGCTACATCTATCAAATAAAGATGATGGCTAGGTATGATGGGAACCTAGCATATGAATTCAGAGAAGGACTACGACTGATTCCTGTTGACAACTACGGCACTAACTTCGTAACTGAAGGCATCTGTGAGGCAGTCGTGGGAATGATGGAAGAAATGATAGTGTGGGACGAAGAAATTGTGATAACGAAATCAGACTTGGACCGTAGAGACAGTTACGAAATCAAATACAGGTACAGCCAGCAATTCATGAAACCCGTTATAGATGAGTTTGGACTTAAACGAGCAATTTATATGGTGCTCAGTAACAAGCCACCAAGTGACGAAGAAATACTCAATCCCAAGTTGTATTACGACAGACTAAAGTGGAATTCATGACTATTTATAGACATGAGTAGAATTGATTCAGGTCTTCCAGATAATTATTTCAAATTAGGTAAGGTGAAGATTCCTAATTTTTGTCATGATGACGTTGTGGAAATCATTACTGAAGAAACTAAGAAGTTATTCAGTCAGAGTTTCTATGACGAACAACTCGTTGAAGTTGGGGATAGTAGTGCTGGTGCATACCCATTCTCAATTTCAACAATGCGACCCACAGATTATGGCTGGACATTTACTACCGAAGACCAAGACATTTATAATGTGTTTATCTACATCGATGAAAATCGAGTACTTCATGGCATGGATGTCTGGCAAATCGAATTCACAACAACTGGTGGTCATAAAGCCGTGGTGAATAAAGGTAGAGTGTTTAAGGTCATGGCAACCATCACGGCAATCGTCAAAGACTTTATCACAGCACAGCACCCCGCTTTCCTTTATGCACATCCCTCAAAGTCCAGAGGTAGAGATGACCAACGCAGAATGCATTTATACCGAGCATTTACTAAAAAAACACTGGAACAGGTTCAGGGGTATCAGTACTTCGAGAATCGTGAGTTTTTGTTATTGATACGAGAAGACGTGCTTAAAGACGTTAATATGATTGGGTATTTCAACAAGTTAATGGATACCGGAGACTTCTGGGAAACCGATGTGGCTTTCTTAATTAATAAAAGTCTTAACCCCAGCTACGAAATGGCAGAAAGCAAGATGAACTGGATGCCGAAATTCGTCAACGAAGAACTACAGAAATTCTTTGGAACCGAAGAACTTCAAAATAATGACCCCTTGAAGTTAAACCAGAACTTCAAGACGTGGTTCGGCAATTCAAAGGTAGTTGATGCAAATGGTAAACCATTAGTTGTTTATCATGGCACGAATCAGGACTTCGGTGAATTCAGTCACGACAGTCTTGGCAGTGAAAATGATTATGGATTCATGGGTGCGGGTTTCTATTTCATGAATGACCCTGAATGGGGTAGTGGTTATGCGGAAATCGCAGGTGAAAAAACTGGTGGTGCAAATGTGTTACCCGTGTATCTGAAAATGGAAAACCCATTAGAAATTCGTAGTTATGAAGAATTACCTGTGGTTCCGAAAACCAAAACAGATACGGTTTCAGGGGTATATGATAAAGAAGAAGCACTGGAACTAACTAATATCTTGAAACAAAAAGGTCATGATGGCGTGATTTTACATGCAAAACATGGTGTTGAAGAATATGTGGTCTTTGAACCAACACAGATAAAGTCTGCAACTGGAAATAATTGGGAATTCAATCCAAGTAACGCAGACATAACCAAAGAAGGAGTAGGCGATATCGTTGCAGATGAAATACAAGGTCTTGATGAACGTCAAGACATGGAAAAAATTAATGAAGTTAATGCATTAAAAAAAGAAGTCGATGAAAAACTTAGACGTAAAGACTTCAGTGAGATTAAACGAGCAGATAAAGGCGTGTTGTTAATTGCTGTAATTAATATTCCCAGAGACCAACACGTACTGGAAATAAATTTCACTAATATTATTAAAAGAGGTACTGCTGGAGATTATGGTGTGGATGATGACAGTGGTAATCCATTTATTAATGTCTTCGATTGCGATGTAATAGATGATGGAGGCAATAATGTCGAAATATATTATAATGAAAATACATTGAGCCACGAACTCAGACATTACTTGGATTGGCAGAGAGGCGATAATGTTTTTGCACAGAAATACAATACAGCAGATGGTGATAAAACCAATTATTATAACAACCCATCAGAATATAATGCATTCATGATTCAGTATCTCAGACAATATGTTAATAGATTCGGAGTAAAATATATAGATGATGATTTCCAGAAATTTTATAACGGCTTAATTAAAAATACAAAAATCGGAGAATTCAAAGACGACTTGAATGCCGATATGCAGAAGAAATTTATGAACAGACTCTATGCATTTCATGTGAAACTAAAAGAAGTTAGAGACCAGCAAGCTGCTGTCACAACTGAAGGCGTAGGTGATAAGTATGCTGAAAAGCGTTGGGGAATACCCGATGCTGGTCAGGAATTCGATGCCAGATATCAACAACATCTTAAGTCACAAGAAAGACCAGATGCTGATATGGGTGAAAAGGTAGCGGAATTCGATACCGAAACATATGTTAGAGGTAAAGAAGGTGTTATAGACGGTTCAACTGGTGATTTTATACGTGCCAAGGCAAAAGCACAGATTTTTAAAAACCCCAAGAGTTTAGAGGGGTTTGGTCCAAGTGTAAGAGCGATTTCAACGGAAAATGGTGATTTTTATATTGCGGATATCAATGGTGATTTTACGCATTCCGAAATGGGGATGAAAGTCTTTCGTGAAAGTCCTTATGCGATTCAGAAATACGTTACTTGGTATCGCAATAAGGACACAAATGATTTTAGATTCGCTTCGGTAGCAGATTCACAGTATCGTGAATTAATGCAAGGCAAGTTTCCAGAACATTTCTATGAGAGATTTTCAAATGGTATTGCTAGACTGAAGAAAAGATACCCAGAATCTAAATTTTATATTGTAGGAGATAAAGAACTTCTTCCCGAAGGCGTAGGCGATAAGTATGCCGAGAAAAAATGGGGTATACCCGATACCGAACAGCAATTCCAAGACAAGGGCGTACCAGATTCTCCGGGCATGGGAGAGAAAATAATTGATGTATGGGGAACCGATTACAAACATAATAAAACCCAATACGGATACATTTACAAAAATCCAACAAGTCTCAAGGGGTTCGATGTAGATGTACGAGCAATTGGAATGCCTAACGGTGACTTGTACGTGGCACAACGTGATGGAGACTTCATTCATACCGACATGGAACTGGCTTTGGAAAAGAAAATCGGTTATCTTGACAATTACTTGGAATTCCATAGAGCAGGAGATTCAAACAGTTTCGGGGCAAGCGATACATTACTCTATAGAATCGATAACCACGATATATCTACATATGAGGTACTGAAAGCACTTGAGAACAAGCATCCACAATTCAGTTTCAGTCTTGATTATTACCAAGACCTTAGAGAAACTGATGGTCTTGGACCAGACTTCGTTTTAATTAAAAAAGATAAAGTTATGGAACAGCAACAACAACTCTTTACAATACCAGAACTGGCGGGTTTAATGGGTAGTAGAATGAAACATGATGAAAACACTGTGAGAATATATACTCAGATGTTATTAAATGCATATGAAGAAGGTGGAGACGATGCCGTAGTTAAAATGTATACCAATATGTCTGGAGTGGAAATTGAAGCCGTGACAAGAGGTAGATATATGTTTGCTAATCTCGGTGGTGGCGGTGAAGAAATGCTGGAAAACGAGGCAATGGGAATCAATGCTATTATTGTGGAAGAAATTTTTGATTTCAAAAAATATATAACACTTTAACTTCCGGGCATGAGAAAACCAGCACTACTACGAGAAACACAGCGAAACCGATTGCTGGAGACCAGTGGCATAAATAGTTTACAAAGCACCAATCTTATTAGTGTAGATGTGCAACCCGCATATCAGAATTACTTCGGTTTCGATGCCGGGGGTTTTGGTGAAATGATTAATAGTAACTACGAAGTATTAAACTCTTTGACATTTTTATTTAATGGTCCAGAAATGGGATTTCCAAGCGAAGAAGAATATAGGTGGTGGTTAATAGAAGACTGTGGAGTACAGGAAGAAATAACTGCCGAAGCCTACTTCTATGACAAAGGTTATGCTTTCTTCCGTTACTGCATGGACGAAGGTATTGATGATGAGGAACTTGTGGACTTTATAAAGTTCATGATTAAACATGATATAAACGACAGTAGGGAGATTGATGCCGAGATGTGGAAGCAGTTTATGACCGAGTATAATTATACCAGCATCCAAGACCTTTTGGAGCCAGCAGAGGACATGATTAACATACCGGAACTCATGGACTTCCTCAAACGTTATAACGGCAAACTTATGTTGTGTGGAGGCGGTATAGACCAGTGCCTGAAAGAAGTGGAAATCGCACTCATGGCATTGCAAAAACCTTATAATGTCTTAACGACTTGGACATATTAATTAAAAAAATTACGGGGCACGATACTCTGCACCCCGTAACCCCTGATATCAGTCACATACAAATATACTGATAATAACTGAAACCACCAAAATTTTTTTCCAGAAAAAATCGTAAGTCGCTTATTATCAGACCCTTAAAAAACCATAAGTAAAAATTTTTTGTGGAATTTTTTTCGATTTTATTTTATTATCAGAGCATGGGCGTGTAGCACCCCCAGCGCATATGGGGGTCGTCTAACCGGGAGGGGTAGTGGTGGGATACCGAGGGGGTTAAGGGGAGTATACCCTATTGCTTTCCTTAGTTAAATAGAGGGGGTATGGCAGCGTTTAAATACTCTAGGCATATATGGTATCCACTTTTAATTTGCGTCTATGTATGGGCTTAAAACAGGGCATAAAAAAAGCTCACCTTTCGATGAGCTTTTGAATTAGTCGGTGGTGGTGACTAAATAAACTGGATAGTGCTACCAGTTACTTTCACCTCACTAAGTTGATTTTCTTCAACCACAAAGTTACGATACTTTGTTGTGGGCAATTGCTTTTTCAAAACTTCCTTACAATAACGCTCAATTGCATTTTTCTGCAAGGTTTCGATTTGGGGGTTACTATTGGAATATTCACCGTCAATCAAAACTTCCTTACTATGTGCCATTGCCCAAATATGATACCTTTCGGTTTCTTTGTGTTGCTTTACACCTTTGGTAATATGTTCGTACATTTCCCTTTGAGCAATAGACTGAGCGGAGCGAGTTTCCTCGTTTTGATTGTTATTGAAATTTTCAATCATTTCCTTAGTGATTGTGGCAAGTGTTTTAGTTTCCTTTACACCTTCCAAAACTTTGATACGTGCTTTTGTACCTTCTTTGGGTAATTTACCACTTTCAAGATATTCCCTTGAACCTGCATTTGAACCGTATTGTGTTCCGCTTGCGTTCACTACTTTAAAGCTATTAGCAATAGCGGTAAAATCGGCTTCGGTAAGTGTTTCAAGTATTTCAACACTTTTGGTAACTGCATTGGCATAACTGAAATTAGCATTTACCACAAAGTTAGCAACCTCACCACTTTTTACAGATATATATTCCCGTATACCTACAAATTTGGTTCCGTTCAATGCTGAAAAATTGGCTAAGATACTGTTGATTTTTTCTGACTGATTCATGGTCTATTGGTTTTGGCGAAACCGCTTTATTGCTGTTTCTACTTTCTTATACGGGGGTGGGTTACGTTTTGTTTCATTTTAATTAAAAACTTTTGCTTTTATGCGTTATCAGGAATGATTCTAAATAACGGCAAAACGAAACCTTTTTTGCTGGAATCCGTATACTTAGTTAACTAGAGGGAATTGCAGTAAAAGTTTCTTGAAATTAGGTGGGTTGAAACGAAACATTTTTAAATAAGATACGTATAATCAAGTCAAACCAACACCATTTATTATGACAACAAGACCGATTTATGAAATCGCAAGAGAAATCAGAAATGATTGGCGACCAGTTAGTCCTTATGCCGAACCTTATCTCGATGCCATGAGTACACTTGATAGCATAGATGATAATTATATGTTTGATAGTGGAAAATCAGTTGTTATCTATTTCCTGAGTAATGCAAGTACGTGGCGTGGTGAAACCGCCAAGCGACTCAAAGTCGAACTTAAGAAAATTGCTGGAATAAAATAGTCTGAAATTTTTCTCAGAAAGGTTACATACACTGTAACCTTTTTTTTGTTTTTACGTATACTTAGTTAACTAGAGGGAATTGCCCCAAAAGTTTTTGAGATTAGTTGGGTTGAAACGAAACCTTTTTAATTAAAACACGTATAAGAATGTAGTTGCGCACGACAGTGAGGCGCACGTGGTTTTTACCAATACCTATACCAATGAAACAATTTAAGTTAGTGCATCCCGCACTTGATTACGTGGAGCATCCCGAACATGAGGGAGGTGACTATATCATGGTTACAGGACACATGGTTGTTTGTCCTGAGTGTGGTGGCGAAGGTAGCCACGTGAGGCGTGACCTTGACGACAGCGCAATGGTTGATTCGATGCGTGAGGATGGCGATGATGAAGGTTTGGAGGCTTATTTCGGTGGTGCTTTTGACGAGATTTGTCGTGGGTGTAACGGTAAGAATGTGGTTCTTGCTCCTGATTACGAGAGCATTCCTGAGTGGGCGCAGAAAGTCATGCAGAGTTGGGATGACAGTGAGAGGGAGTCGAGGCAGATTGAAGCGCAAGAGCGCAGGATGGGTGCGTAGGCACTCGTACAATGATACAAAGGGGAGCAGAAATGTTCCCCTTTTTTGCATTTGGGTTGCGCAAAACGTAACCTTTTTTTTGTTTCTGCGTATACATAGTTAACTAGGGTATGGACAAATTGTCCACCCCCTTAAGTTGGTTACAATTTGTAACCGAGTGGGCAATGTCCATTTCCTAATGTAGCGATATGTAATGTCCAATGTACCGATAACCAATGTCCAGAAAATAGTTGTAACCTTTTTAAATTAATAACGTATACACTAGTATGGCACACAAAGAAAACAGAGTTCCTATACTCGTGACACCCAAAGGCACGCTTTACGCCACCTTCGGAACCTATCGAGTAGTTTGCAGTAATGGATTAGTACAAACCAAAAAAACCAAGAAGCGATGAACCACGTAGGCGAAGTAATTGATTACACCGAGATTATCAAATCTTGCAGAGAAATGAACCCAAAGGAAACACTTGCACAGTTGCAGATGGACAGAATGAAATACATTTGTTGGGGTGCAACAGGCTTTACGGTTGATAATGCCCGTAAGCCGAGAATGTTACGCTTCAAGGTAAGCGGAATGAATCACAAAGGGCACGTTTATATCTTCCTAAATGGCGCAGATTTATATGATGTGTACCTGACTACCACCAGAGGCACGATACTCCAGAAATCGGGCGATATGGGACTGTATTTCGATATGCTGACCGACTGGATTGATGACCGAGTGGAGAAGCAGGATAATTACAGGTACTAGGACGAACTGTCAAAAATAAATGTGAGAAAAGGTTGCGGAAACGTAACCTTTTTTTTGTTTCCACGTAAACATAGTTAACTAGAGGGGAACAGAGCGAAAACGGTGAGGCTGAGTTATGTAGAATCATTTTAAATTAAGAAAAGATTTGAAAAAACGAAACCTTTTTGTAACCTTTACGTAAACAATACTATAACCAATATACAAGGCTATGACAATTGAATTTATTTTCAGTGAATATCAAACGCAGGTTTTCAACTATGTGAACTGGAAACTTGGGAATCAGCATGACGCTGAAGACGTGACTCAGGCAGTTTTTATCAAAGTCAATAGGTTGTTGAAGACTTTCAACGCAGACCTATCAGCTTTCCCTACATGGTTGCGTAACATCACAAACTCTGTTCTGATTGACTTCATCCGCACCAATCACAGTGAAAAATATAAAGCGGTGTCAGATTTCGTGAACTCCGAGGGAAACAACAATTTCCAGTTTGCCAATCCTGAAAAGGCTGACCAAATAATGGAAAACACAGAACTCAGTGAAAGACTCGATGGAGCATTTTACAATCTCAATCCCGAATATCGTAGAATAGCTACTATGTATTTTGTTCATGAATACAAGTACGAAGAGATTGCTGAGATTCTAAAAATAAAACTTGGAACCGTCAAAGGTATGATTTCGAGAAGCCGTGAGATGCTCAAAAATGAACTCAAGGACTTACACAAAGTCAAAGCCAAATTGGAAATGGCTTAGTGCAATGTCCAAAAATAGTTGTAACCTTTTGATGTAATGTACGTATAAGAAGTATAACCAAAGCAATGTACACCATGAAACGAATTAGCAAAAACAGATTGAACATCATCTTATGGAGATGGGGAATGATATTGTTCTGCATAGGATTTTGGGTTGGAGTGATACTGTTAATCAGTAAATGTTCATCTTAATCAATGTACGTCATGCAAGCAAAGAAATTATTTAAAATCGGAGAATGTGCAGTCGGTGGAATCATTCAGGTTCAGCTTACGGGAAAAGTTGTGGTTATCAAGGCACTGGACTACGCCACAAAAGAATTGGTTGAAGCTGGTAGCGTCACCACAGACACACCAGGATTTGAGAATCAGATTGACAACTACCTCAATGAACTAACCTCTTACTATTACGCAGAGAAAATCATGAAATGGATTACCGAGAAAACCGGAATCAAATTTTAAACAGCGCAAATTTTATTTAAAGAAAGGGTTATGGAAACGTAACCTTTTTTTATTTAAGACGTATAAGAAGTAGAACCAACACACACAGTCATGGGAGCAGTTTATTTACTTAAGACACTTATCATTTGCGAACCCGCAATGAATAAGCTAGAAGCAGCTCAGAACGTCATGAATGAGTTGCAGACAATGAAACGTCTGAGGAAGAGCAGAAAGATTGCCGTTCCTTATATGACAATCAACAGGGCTATCCGTATTCAGGAAAGACTTATAAAGAA
>Ga0307378_10007032_pt1 | contig 15202 bp, 20 predicted proteins | sample UN1MG_FD_202238 | JGI IMG/M metagenome (GOLD analysis project Ga0307378, IMG submission 202238) | Soil microbial communities from Risofladan, Vaasa, Finland - UN-1 | ecosystem: Environmental > Terrestrial > Soil > Coastal area > Acid sulfate soil | place: Finland: Risofladan, Vaasa | collected...
CCGTTAGTAAAAACAAAAGAATGTAAAATTAACTTAATTTTTTTATTTATGAACTTAATTTAAATCTCTATAGAACGCGATTTCTATTCGTTATAAAATAAGAATTAGAAAATTAGAGATTAGAAAATAGATGTTTATATATACATCCCTTTCTATCGTTATTATTAATATATTTTTTAATTGTTATTGGTTAGAAGAGGGGTTATTAGTGGGGAAACAATTACTTTTAAAAATAGATTCGTGAATCGTAATAGATAAGGATTTCTGAGCGTCCTTCCCAAAACAAGTTAAATCTGTCTTGAAATTAAATAATTTTTATGGTCATACTCCAGGAAGAAATATTTTTATCCTGGACCAAAATAATTGTTACATTTTTGATGATCGAAATCGATCATGTGAAAAAAAATTTCACAACTCTCATTTCACCAACTGTTGTTTTAAAAAATTTTTTTTATCTTAGAATCTTAGATTTTCTATAATACCTTTAATAACTTCTTAATTTATTCCTATTAAGACATTTTCTAAGATCACGACCTAAGAAAAACCTAAGACGGTCTTTTTTTTTCTTAGGTTTTACTTATATTTTATAAGTTTTTTTTTAGATCTTAGAAATCTAAGATCGCCGTCTTAGATTTCTTTCTTCATTATTGGGTATTTTGAACAACCTTCTCCCAATCTAAGAAAATAAGATTCTAAGATCCGTTTTTCAACAATAAATGAGAGTTGTGTTTTTTTACTTTTTTTTTAAGATGAATAAAAATGAAGTATGATCATTCTTGATCATTTCGGTGTTGAAACTGATCAAACTTTTCTTTCCTAATCTCACATTTATCTTCGTCAACCGAAAAAACAATAAGAAAATCGTTATCGAATAAATATTCTAAAGCATTTTCTACATAGGTTTTATCTTCAAAATAAACTTCTAACCCTTCCTGTAAATTATCTGTATCTATCATTCTAAAGTTATTAGTTTCAAAGATTCCCCATACTCTCTTTAGTAAATTATCCATCTTCTTTTTGTTCTCTACCGATAAACCATCCTTAACTTTTTTTAATCGTTTATCTTTAATTAATTGATAATGAAAAACACAACCATATTCCGTTTTTGAAGATCCATCTTCAGAATTACGGACGTGTTTTGTCTCAGGTTTAATGTCATATCCTAAGATTTGGGATTGTAAATGTGCAAATTCCTTTAAGTTCATAAGAATATCATATCCCCTCTGTTTAGCATACTTGTCATATTGTTCAATAAAATTAGTTTGAATGAATATATCACCTCTAGAAGTCTTTTTACCAACAAATAACTCTCTTTTTTGTTCGTAAAATTCCAAAAGAGCATCAAAAGTAGTAATAGTAATATCCCTCTCGGTTTCTTCTAATCCTTTAATAAAATTCCAAGAAGTTTCTCCACCTAAATTAAGATATCTTTTCAATATTTCGGATTCTAAACCTTTTTGGGTAAAAGCATAATCCCATATTTCCCATCCTATATAGATTAAAGTGTAAATCGTCAATCTCCTTCCATCAGATAAAGGGATTTCCTTTTCAATAATTTTTTTCTTTAATTTCTTTCTTATCTCGTTAATATGTGCTGTTAATTTGAAATATGCCGTAATATCACGCTTAGATAACGATTTAAAAAACTCGATAGCTTTTTCCAACAAATAAAAACCCACAATCTTTCCTTCAGCTATATCAAATTTCACTTCTTCAAAAATTGTCGTGTCTTCAGTAATATCAATTCCTTCCATCGTTTCGAAAATTAAACATCTCTTCCTGAACGCATCGTTTTCGTTCCCCGCTAAAAAATTTCGATTATTTGCCGTTCCAGTATAAGAGGCATAAGTTTGCTCAGAAAGAAGTTTTTGATCTTTAGTCAATCTATCCCTAGTTCCTTTCCGTGTAGAACTCGTTTTTATAAAATTCATTAATTTATCTTCTAAAATATCAATATCGTCGATATTTAAAATAAAAGGACTTTCTGTTGAATATTTTGAAATTCTAGCTGGGGAATCGATTGAATCAGCAGATTTCATCTTTGTTCCAACTAAAAAATTGAAAAGAATTTCCGTTAATGTTGTTTTTCCCGATCCGTGAATTCCTATTACAAAAAGATTAGGAAAAATATCTAAAATTTTAGATAAAGCATAAAAGAAAGGTTGTATTGAAGAATAACCAAAAATACCCGCCCGGATGTCTTCACGGATTCCTTTAGTCTCTAATACGTCGTAAAAAGCTCTTATTAAATCTCCACTAACATCTAATCCTTTATCTTTAATTCTTTCAATGTATTCATGTTGAATGTCGTTTTCTCCAATAACGGTCAGGCCTTCTTTAAATGGATGAACAATTACAAGTTCATCTTCTTTTAAAAAAACACCTGCAGTATGAAACATAGGCAATGGAGTCAACTTCTTTTCCTTAATATAAGCAAATAAAACGTTACTAATTGAATCCTTTAAATCTTTTCCAGAAGTTGACGCAAAATTTGTTTCTAATTCAATCCAATTACAAACGTCTGATTTGGTCTTACAAACCTTCTTTTTTCCAATCTGGATTTCGTAAAAAAACTCATTTTCTCCTTCATAAAAAGCTAATAAATTAATTGGTTTATGGAGTATCTTTTCATAGGAAGGTTCGCCTTTAGAAGCATACCTATATTTCCGCAATCCCTTTGGTGTGTTTTCTAATTTAATTACACCAAATCTATTTTTAGCTAGAGTTATTGAAATTGGTTTGAACGCCTTTACGACGTCTAAGTCTATTATTTCAAGATAAACTTCGTTAGAAACTATGGACCACTTCTTATTTCTCATTTTATATTTTAAATGTAAAAAAGCCTGAACAACTAACGGAACTTCTAAGCCTAATTCCTTTTCAGCAAAATAAGTTTTATGCTTCCAATATTTAGCTAATATCGTTTCTTCGTCAACATCCTTGATTCCAAATCGATTTTCCCATGTAATTGATGCGTCCTTCATTTCAGTGTAATTTCCTTCAAAAATACAATAAAACCGAAATTCAGGATTAGCGTCTTTATCGTAATTTTTTAGTAGATGTTGACACAACCCTATTCTCGAAACAATTAAATCTTGTCGATTATCAAAATAAACATTGTTTTCTTTTAATTCTTCAATGTATTCTTCAGAAACAGAATAATCAAAACAAACAATTAAATTATCTAATCTCTTATTTAACAATCTTTTCGTTTCGTGATAAATTACCCTTTCACAGGAATTGAGAATTAATCTTAAATCGTTTTGAAACTTATCTTGAATAAATTCAATTGTTTCTTCCGTATAAATCTTAAGATCGTATGCTTTTGGGTTAATTGGGATTTCAATTTTATAGACTTTATCTAAATCGTCAAATTGTTCTACTTTATCTTTTAATCCACCAAAAGAATAATATTGTTTGAAAAAAAGTTCGAAAAAAATATCAAATGTTGACATAGAATATTGCATATCTCTTAATTCTCTTTCGTTAAACGGTTCTACACCAACTGCATTATTAAATACCTTATAATATTCTTCCATCTTTTTTGAACGGTCCTTTTGGTATAAATAAGTGAAAATTGCTTTCTTAATTATAAAATCATTTGTATCTATAAAACTAAAAACTTGTCTAATCTCTTTCTCTGTTAAGTATGGTGCTGTTCCAAATAATTTTCTCAAAATAGAATATGGTTTTTCAAGTTCTAAAGAATCAATATATTTTTCCCTTTCTTCAGGATCGAATTGATATAACAAAATGTTGGAAATATGCATCTCTAAAGTTAACGCATCCATCGATGCAGTGAAAAGGTAAAATACGGAAAGCAAATCATCGGTAAAACGATAATTCCGCGTATCAGAATAAAAAGAATCTAAAGTTTTCCAATCTAAATCGCCTTCGTTCAAATCTTTATTAGTATGATGATCTATTGTAATTTTTTTAAGGATTTTTTTATATTTACTCTTAAATTCGGTTGTTTCGAAAGGAAATTTAATTTGAAAGTTTTCAGGACTTAAAATTTTGATGTGATAAATTACTTTATTCCCATCCTCCAAGACATTCTCTTTTAATTCTCTATATTCGTTTCCGATCGTAGAATGAAATAAATCGTTTCCCCAATCACTTCTTTTCTTTACATCGTGAAATTCAAAAACCAAATGGAAATATTCCGAAGGCGAATCCATAGATTTCACTTCCTGATTTGTTTTAGCCATTATTTTTCTCTTTTTTAATTTTAATTCTCTCAATCAACTTTTTTTTATTTTCCCAATATCCCTCATCATCTTTTTTCGACCAATCAACTTCATTAGCTTCAAAAGGATCGTCATAATAATTCATTTAGTCACCTCTTTATTGTTATGTTTAATCTTGAAACTTAGATTCATCTTTCATGTGCTTATCAATAAACTCTTTATCTCTTTCGTCATGTTTAATGTCGTATCTTATTTTCTGAGGGATTAGGCTCCCTTTTTTGTCAAATTTTAATTGAGTCATTGTTTTTTTTATAAAGAAAAGATTTTATTATCGATTTATTGAATATCCTCTATATCCCCAACTATTTCTTTAAATTTGATAAAATCCATCTCAAATCTTTTTAACGCATTAAACATATTTTTAATGTCCCTAAGAGCCATTTTTGGTCTCGTTCGATCTTGGAGTAAAAGTAAAATATCTCTTTCTTTAAATCCTATTTTTTTTAGATCTTTTTCCATTTGGTAGAAAGAAGTAATAAGACTTGGTTTTATGTTAACATCGTTGATTTCTTCATTCGACGTTGTTTTTCACCTTTATTCCTATTTTTTTAATTAAACCTTCAAAAGTTCTTACATTAAAAAAATCATAAAGGATCTTGAAATCACGCAATGTTAATCTAATTGAATCTGATCGGTTTTTATTTTTATAGATTTTATCAAAAAATTTGATAACTTTAAAATATTCCGAATTAACAGGTTCTACAAATCTTACTTCCAATATCTTTTCATTATTAGTTTTTTTACTCATAAGTTTTTCACCAGTTTCCTTTACATTTTATTGTTTAAATTTTGGAAAGAATTCGATATAATTAGATCGTTTAGAATTTATTTAAATCCCACTATTTTGGTATTATCAACGGATTATCAATTCTCCCACATAATGTTTTTATTAGTAATTGATATTTGTATCACAGAAACCAAAAAAGAGATGTAAACAGATGACCGGAAAAAATAAAAAAATGAACTTCCCAATTATTCGAAACATTAGATTGAATAAACAACAAAACGAGAAGTGGAATCCTAAACGCATTAGAGCTTTTTTAGAAGGAAAATATAATGGAGTAATATTGGAACAACAACAAATTGTTGAAAAGTTAGAACCAAAAGATAATGATTCAGAACATTTTACTCAATGTAAAAATAAATCCGAAAGAGATTTTATTTTACATAGTAGAGATGCAGAAAGATTTAAAAAGAGATATGTAAAGGATCATAATGGAGTTTGGACAGACTGGTATAATACATATACTAAGAGTCCTGAATTTAGAATTCCATCATTAATGACATGGAAATTCTTTGCTGAACTATATCATGAAGATGTAATATGTTATAGATGTGGGAAGAAAATTAATAATTTTAATGAATATACGCCACATCACGAAGAATATGAGTTCAGAGATGACCATTTATGGCATGTTTTTTTGGAAGGAGATCAGAAGATAAAACCTTGCCACACAAAAAAATGTCATCAAAAAGGAAATTTAAAAAATTAGGAGTGAATTAAAAGAAAATCATATCTCTGTATATACAGAAATATAGGGTAGTCCTTTTAATTTTCCACCCAAACTTATTCTGTAATGTTTGTATATACCAAAATAGTTAAACATAATTCTTAAATTATTATTAGTATATACAGAAATATAGGATAATCCTTTTAATTTTCTCTCTGAACTTATTCTGTAATGTTTGTATATACCAAAATAGTTAAATATAAGTGTTGAATTATAATTAGTATATACAAAAAAAATAATAATAAAAAAAAGGTGATTGAAAAATGTCCACTTATTCAAAAGATAAAAATATCATGAAAACTATTAGGATTAACCAAATGGAAAACGATAATTGGGATATTAATAAGATTCACGCTTTTTTAGAGGGAGAAACTGTTGATCTAGATTTAATAGATAGATTAGTACTTTTAATGGTAAAAGCAGGGGTTAATAGTGAGGTTTATGGAATCGATATAAAAGAGTCTGAAATACAGTCTAATATTAATAGATTAACGGAGAGTGGTAAAATTGGTTGATTTTTCAAAATACCAGGTTAAAAAAACAGAAGATTTTAAAATTCAACCTGAAGAAGAAATTGTTCCTGATAAAAAAGAAATTAAACTTAGGGACTTAAAGCCTCCAGAAACAACAAAAAAACCTCCAGAACAAATATTTTTTATTAACTGGGATTATTTGGCTCATAATTCGAGTTTTCAGAGAGGGTTCACTGAATTCATTAAATATACTTTCCCACAATACAAATCCATAAATCACAGAGCAAGTAAGGACGTCATGAATCAACAATTAAAAGAAAAAACGAATGAAATTACTACTGCGTTGAACGTTGTAAGCAAAATGGATTCCAAATTGTTAAGAGAACTACGAAAAAACCCATTATATGTAGAACAAAAATCAAAACACAATAAATAACCTTTTTTTTCTTTTTTTAATATTACTATTACTTTTCAAAAATCGTTTCTATTTTGGGTTTAAAATGAGGGTTTTTGGGCGTTTTTTTAGAGAAATTAAATAAATTGGAGATAATACTAGAGAAATGGGTTTTTATTAATAATTTAACAACTTTTCTTCCTTCCTTACATGGCCTTTACTTATATTATAGGATAAAAAACTCTAAAAAATGGCGTTTTTGCGGACAAAATAAGGATTAAATTTACGATAGGTATATTATTAATTATACCCAAAAAGTGGTATTTCTTATTTCACTTTTAGTTTTTTTTAAAATATGATTATAATCGGAGGATTAACGGAGATTCTAAAAACAAACAAACTTTATAACATTGATTGTCGAGAAGGCTTAAAGCAATTAGAATCAGAATCAATAGATTGCGTTATTACGAGCCCCCCCTACTATACCCAACGAGATTACAACATTGAACCAACAATTTGGGATGCTGATCAAGAGTGCGAACATGATTTTGAAATTAATATTAGAAGTGTGAAAAAATCTAATAATTCAGGATTAGTTGGTTTAAGAGGTCCTAATGATAAGCCTGGTCAAATTTATTTAGATGAAAATAGAGTTAGTAATATTCAAGAAGGGTTTTGTTTAAAATGTGGAGCTTGGAAAGGATGTTTAGGATTAGAACCGACTTTTGAATTATACATTAAGCATCTATGCGATATTTACGACCAAGTGAAACGAGTTTTGAAAAAATCAGGTACTTGCTGGGTAAATTTAGGAGATACCTATGGAGGACATAAAGGCGAAATGAGAAATCCAGGATATAAAGATAAAGAAAAAGGAATTCAATATCGTAAGGATGCTATGGGTGAAAAAGAGAATTTTTATCTTACTTCTAAAAAATACGATAAATGCCTTTTAATGCTTCCTCAGAGGTTTGCGATTGAAATGGTGAATCGAGGTTGGATACTCAGAAATGTAATAATCTGGCACAAATCTAATTGTATGCCAAGTTCGGCAAAAGACAGGTTTACAGTAGATTTTGAATATGTGTATTTCTTTGTTAAGAACCGAAAACCAATTTATTGGGTTAATCAAAAAACAGGATCGTTGGTTGATAAGAAACCGTTAGGAACTCATGGGATTGAAAATATAGATTGGAATTGGCACGAATGTAAAAAATGTTTAGGTACGGGAATTAAACACGATGAATGTAAATTATGTAAAGGTACTGGTTGGTATTACGATTCTTTTCTTAAAATAAAGAGTTGTGAAAAATGTCAAGGTCTTGGAAGTATTAAAAGAGAAGATATAGAGTGCGAATCGTGTAAAGGATTAGGGAAAAAGAAAAAAAGCAATTGGATTAGCAGAGATTATTGGTTTGAACAGCAACGAGAACCTCAATCCCTAACAACACATTTTAAAGGAAAGAATCCACGAACTACTAAAACACTAGAGAAAAAAAACATACAAATAAATGGAAAAATTAGTCATAAAAAGTGGATGGAATATACAAAAGAATCCTTTCTTCCATTAGGTAAAAACATGAGGACAGTCTGGAAAATTCCCACCGCACCGAATCCAGAATCTCATTTTGCGACGTTTCCACCTGCGTTAGTGACTCCTATGATTTTGTCTGGTTGTCCTGAAGAAATTTGTATGCAATGCGGAAATCCAAGAGAAAAAATATATAATGTTCAAAAAGAACCGACAAGGCCAGGTAATAATTCAAAATATAAAGACGAATCTCGTAAATGGTATGCTGCTGGAGAAGGAAATGAAAGTTTAAGAAAAAGAGTTATTTCTGAACATAAATTTAAAGGTTATACTAATTGTGGTTGTTTTGATAACATTAAATATCAAAAAGCGGGTTTAAATTTAAGCAATTCTTCAACAATTTTGACAAAAAAAGTCACACCTAAGATTTTTAAAGGTCATGCTGACTGTGGTTGTAATGGAGAGTTCACTTCTGGAATTGTCTTAGATCCTTTTGCTGGTACGGGTACTACCTTACTTCAAGCGTGGAAATTAGGGAGAAATTACATCGGTTTTGAAATTTCTAAGGATTATTGCGAAATTGCTAAAAAAAATCTCAGTTTAACAAAAAACATTCGCTTAGACAAGTGGATTATGGAATATTCACCATTAAAACAATCGGGTTAGGCTTATCTAAAACAAAATTTAAGAGGTTAAACGATTTTTAAAATAAATACAAAGGTATTATATAATGGCTAAAAAGAAAAAGAAAGAAAGATCAGAATGGATGAAAAATAGAGTAAATGAAGAATTAAAAGAGATGCGTGAAGGTAAATTTCTTTTAGATAAACAACATAAAATCAGATATAAGAAAACACGCATTCCTAAATGGCTTGATAAGTTTAATGAGTATGGTAAATCATCACATATCAATTTTAGACAAAAATTTGGTAGATGGGCTAATAATGAAGAAAGAATTGTCATGGAAATTTTTGTTGGTTCTGATATTGATCTAAAATCAATAGCAAAAAAAACGAAAATAGATTATAAGAATATCTCACGCTATCTAAAGGAATTAGAGAAAAAGGATTTAGTTAAGATCGAATCTGAATTTAAGTTCAAGAAAATGCCATCTGGAAAATATAAAAAGTGGCATCCTAAAAGAGTTAAGCTAACTAATAAAGGTGAGAAAAAGAGAAAAGACTATTTGGGATTCTAAAAGTATCATTTTACCAATCGTAAACTTTTGATGGCATGTTTTTTGCGAAATGGATTCTGTGATATTATCTAATTCTGAAGTCTTCAAAATCAAAAAAAAGCGATCTTTACCAGGAAAATTGATTTTGCTTAAGTTCTATTTCCTCTCTATGATTTAGCATCATTTCACGCCATTTGTCTTGTTCTTCTATTTTCGAATCGTGGAAATTCCTTTTTTCTTTTATGGATTCAAATCCATCGATTCTTGAATCAATATATCGTGTTAATTGTCCATTGGGTTTAAACCATTCAGAATTTCTAATCCTATAAAAATCAAATTTTTGATGTAATTGTTTTTCTTTATCTCCAAAAATATAAAGAATTAGTGTTAGTTTTAACGCATTTCCTATTTGATTTTCAAATAATCTCTTTTCAGGATTTAAAGATTTACCGATCTTAATATTTCCAAGTTCATCTTGAATAAAATAAGTGAAAATATTTCTTTCTAACATCATATTTAATAAACTAGGATTTGATTTTAAAAAAGAATGTAGTTGGAAAAAAAAAGATTAAAATATGTAATTAATCAAAAAAGATCAAGTTCAGCTTCCTAGAAAGAAATTTTTTCTGATTTAAAATTGATTTCATTGTATAAAGAGTAAATTCTTCTCCAAATTGTTTCATCATATCTTTTATCTCTTGATAAATTTGTTGTTGTTTTGTGCATAGAAGTTCTTTTATTCTATTCTTAGATACTTTTTCTCCCCATATTTCCCCGCCTTCAAGAATCGATATTTCGTAATAGTTTGTATTGGTTATGAAAGTATTTTTCTCTTTGTAAGAATATTTTTCTTCGAGAATAAGTCCATCCTTGAAAGAAGAAGGTTCAAAGCCAATTCCTATATCTCTTTGTTCTTTTGTATCAATTTCAAATTCTTTTTTATCGCAGAATACTCTCTCAAATTCATAACGATTATTTAACCCAATAATAATGGCAAGAAAATCCTTTTTTCTGAAGAGATAAGGGTATTTCCATTTAATTGGAATCAAAACCCCGCTAGCTCTATCATATTCTAAAACTTTTTCCATTTTTCCTTTTTTTTGATTAATTTTAGAATTGATTTTTAAACTATTATCTGACATACGTGTATTAATTTAGAAATTCACATTTAAACGCCTATAGACTTATTATTTTGTGATAATTTCAATAAAAAAATACAACACTTTCTCCTGGTAATCTTTGTAAATATTAATTGATTAATATATTCCTTTAGCGCACAATATAAATATGACTTAGAGAATATATTATTCGGCCATCGTTTATTCCAAAACAAAAAAAGTGGGATCCCCGTTTTACAGGGATTCCACAATCACTTAATTTTTATTAGAATTTTTTTTAGCTGCGGAGAAAATTTGGAACTCAGGATGGCCATATTTTTTATAGGCCTTATAAACACTCTTAAGCACAATTTAAGTACCACTTAAGTACCACTTAAGTACAATTTAAGTACTTCTTTATTGTCTTGTTGTTTTCCTGCTCTATTTCTATAAAAAAAGACATACTTTATTATTGAAATCATAAAATCTGTTCTGGATTTGTCTAAAAAATGGTTTTGAGGTCTTCAAATTTGGGTATTTGCCAAAATTGATTGTTTTATATCTAGGGTTTTAAATAAAAAAAAAAATTAGAAAAAATTAAAAAAAAAAATATTTAAAATTTCGATTTTAATTCGTCAATAAAATCTTCGTCTTCCAAAATCTCTTGTTTCACAGTTTCAATGATTTTCTGAACCACATATCCTACTCTCATGTCAGCATCTTCGTCTTTTAGGTCTTCTGGATTGTCATCGAAATTAGTAAAAATTGTTTGTCTCTTCCCTTTGTTAAGGATATTATCGATGATTCGATCCATAATCTCCTTTTCGATTTCTTCACGTGTATCAGAACTTCTAACGCCAAATAATTCTTCCTGAATCATTTTGAAATTAGATTCTAAATCCTTAGCAGATGCATAAGCGTGTGTTAATCGATCATCAGAATGAGCAACAAACTTATTTTCTATGTGTAATGGAACACGTAAATCTCTGCAGATCGTTATGAAAATACTCCTATAAGAATGGAAAGTAAAGACTTTTCTCTTAGCAGATTGGAGTTCTGGGTATTCTTGTTCCACCATATTTCTGTAAGCACTGGTGAACATCTTTTCGTATCTGTGATATGCTTGTTCAGGTTCTTCGTTAAGCCAATAATCAGAATCTTCTGCATCCGTATTCATTTCAAGATGTTTTTGAACTAATTCCTTAACTTCGCCATAAAGAAAAGTTGTAAAATCTACACCTGTTTTAATTCTGCTAGCATCAATCCTTATTAAACCATTTGAGTAGTTTAAATATCGTAAATCACCATAAATAAAGCTAAAAATCTCTTTTGAACCTAATCCAGAAATCAACATCCATTTCATGCACATTTTAAGGTTGTAATTCTTCACATAACCAATCAGTTTCTTAGCCATCTCTAATTCTTTATAGAAATCAATTGAAAACTTAGCTTTTCTTATAGCTTTATCAGATCGTTCGTCATAATTCTTGAATTTAAGGATTATATCGTTCCATTTTAAGAATCCACGTAAATGTGCTTGGTAATTCATTGCAGTTGTTCCAGATAGTCCTTTTTCGTTTTTTAACCATAAGATATAGTCTTCAACCCGTTGCTTAAATACAGTTAATCCTTCATTATCGTTAGTTTTTCTTAAATCTTGATAATAATGAATTAATTCAAAAGGAGTGTTCACAACGTCGCAATATTCGTTCAAAAAAACTTCTAAACCACGAAGATAATTAGTAAGATTTACTGATTGAATTTTCTCTTCAAACGAAACTTCGTTAGAAATCTTGGATTTCTTGGAATTAATCGAACCTTTAAGATAATTCTGAACTGAACCAAACTCCAAAAACTTTAACCATTTCTGGTTCTTAATTCGTCCATTACCAATTTTTTTCACCATTTTTTTTAGCACCATTTTTATTTGTTAGATTATTATTCTTGTTGATCAAATAGTGAAAATTAGCTTATATAAATGTTCGGTAAAAAATACCATTTTTATGGAAAATTATTATATTTAATCCCCAGTTTTCTGGTATAATTATTGGCATTATTTATATCTGAAAAAAAAAGCTTTTTTGATCGCCATAAAATGCAACTACAAACGATTTTAAACCACATCAAAAAATCGATTTCAGGAAGATAATTTAATCCTGGATAAAATTTTTTTATCATTTTTAACAACTTTTTTAATTTTTAATCTATCCTATAATTCTCTAGATTTCCAAAACTTCTCTTCTCTTTTAGTAAAAGGAAATTCTTTATGGCAATTATAACATCTATAATAACCACCTTTAGGATGCATAGGACTTCCACAGAAACATCTTTTTCTGATTAGATTAGCATATTTCTCTTTCTCTGACTTCAACTTCACTCACTTCCTTTTTTTAGTTTCTTTTTGATAAAAATCTCTTATCTTATCAATTTCTTCATATACTTGTTTTAATTCATCACAAAAATCAGCCCAAAATAAAGGAATATGGCGAATTTTATAAAGAAAATCGTGAATTAGGTTATTTCCTCTCTTATTTTCATCTTTCTCCAATAATACCTTCAATTCTGTAATAATTCTCCTCAATTCAGGGATTATCATTATTTTCATAAAGTCTTTTTCTTCATGATTAGATAATCCAATTGCAACAGGTTCACTTCTCTGTTTATAGATTAAAGGAAATTCCATCTCTAAACGTTCTATTATCCCATCTAGATCCTTTATACATTCATCTAAGGAGTTAATTCTCTTTCACCTCTTTATTTTAATATTACTATTCTAAATCTTCTAATTTTTCTTCTAAATCGTAAATTTCACTTTCCAAATCTTCAATCTCAGAACGCAAACTTTGTATTTCTGATTTTATACTATTGATTTTTCTTTCTTTTTTTGTTAGCTTACTCAATCATTTCACCTCTTTATTTTAATATTACAACTCTAATATTTAATCATTCATTCTCAGTTTGTTCTGATCTATTTATTTCACAACTTCTATGATTAATATTACATTCATCTGTTTCTCTATTCCAATACCCACATTTCCAATAATTACAAGGACAGGGCAATTCATTTACATTCATAATATTATTTCTGTAATATTTATTCCATCCATCCTTCTTCTTTTGCATTTTCATAGCATTTTTCACTACAAAAATTATCTCCCTTATCGTAACCTTCTCCTGATTTAAAGACTTCTTTTTTACAATAAAGACACCGATGAAAATGAATACCTTCGATACACCAACAATCTTCTGCTAATTTACCACAATATTCACATTTTTCGCTCATAATATTATACCTCTAATATTTTATTTTCTCCTGTTTGTCATCTACAATTTTAATTATATCATCACAAAAACGACAATAATATAAGTTGTTAAGATGATGTCTGGTTGCTCCATTTCGGGTATAGATAGTTAATAATACTGTATGACATTTTTTACATTTAGGCCTTTTCATAATATTATTTCTGTAATATTTTTTGAATTACTTGTTTTTTAAAACCATCTCTGTGGATTCTTAATAAATAGACTACAATCATTTTGGAGTATTGGAACGCCAAATATATCTAAGTTTTCTTTAACAAAATCAATTGATTGATCAAACTTCTCACTTAGGTATGCAATCAATCTCTCTTTTTGTTCTTTCGTTAGTAACTCTAAATCCAAAAAATACGCCAAAACCTTTTCGTGATGTGGTGTTGATATATATTCTGGTATTGGCGATTTTACCTTCACAGTTAATGTTCCTAATACTTCGATAAACGCTTTTCCTTTTTCTGTATTCTCTTTAATAGTTATCTCAAAATCTTTTCCCAATTCATTCACCTTTTTCCTGTTCTCACTTTAATAAATTTAAAGTCTTTCGATTTATCATAATAATGTTCTTTTATTCTTGTTCTTAAATTATTTGCATGATTCCATCCTATATTAGAAATATCATTTCCATGTGCATCTAACAATATATAATCTCCTTGTTTCTCTGGGATTTCACTTCTTCCTTTAGGAGAATTTTTAAATGTTCTTTCTCTCATCTCTCATCTCACTTCCTTTTTTTCTGAATCTTTAAAATCTATATTTTTTAACCTCTTTTTGTTAAATTTATTTTTCTTTGTGCTCAGAGAAGCTATAAAACTTCATTTCCGAGCATATATAAAAAAAAAAAAAATTAATTTAGGTTGGCATAACACAAGTTAAGCCTATATTTTCTCCTGTATTTGTATATGCGCTTCCTCCTATATCACAAAAACTCAATGTTATAATATCCCAAGAAAAAAAATTTATATTGTAATCAAGATATTCTTGAAGCCAATCTGGTGTAGATCCAAAAGGAACATCCCAAGTAGTATCAACCCAACACCAAGCATTAATTCCATCAATAGACCATAAATATGTTGTAGGATATAAAGACCAAAAAGCAATAGGATCTTCTACTTGAACAAATAATGTTCCATGGTAAAATGCTTCTCTTGTTGGATGTGCTGGATCATGACTTATAGCAATAGCAGTTTCAATTCCACAACTTTCTAAATAAGCAGAGGTTAGAATAGCTTGGTCTTCGCAATCTCCCATGGTTCTAAAAGCAGTTTCTACTGGAAATTTAATATAATCCCAATCAAAATATTCTTGCTCTAATGTTATAATAGAATCGTATTCATAATCAATATTATCAATACAATCTTGAATAACAGTATAACTAATATTAAGTTCATCTAATCCATATAGTTCATCTAATCCCCAATAATTTATAGTATTACTATAATCAAAAATAATCG
>Ga0307378_10007033_pt1 | contig 15201 bp, 11 predicted proteins | sample UN1MG_FD_202238 | JGI IMG/M metagenome (GOLD analysis project Ga0307378, IMG submission 202238) | Soil microbial communities from Risofladan, Vaasa, Finland - UN-1 | ecosystem: Environmental > Terrestrial > Soil > Coastal area > Acid sulfate soil | place: Finland: Risofladan, Vaasa | collected...
AGCGACCCCAACGGCGACGGCGAGGACGACGCCCATTGGCTCTCGTACGGCACGCTGATGGGGTTGGCCGCTTTGAGCGGTTTTGTCTATGCGGCGATTCTCCATTTTCTGCCCCGTTACCTCGGCGGCGTCGAGCTTCCTTTGGGCATCTCGATCCCGAAGGACAGCCTTCGCAACTATCTCACGGCCGCCGTACTTGTGCTGGGCATGGGAGGCCAGTACGCCGCGGGTCGCGTGGCCAGGCCGACCACCTTGGAGCCCCTGATGGCTTGTTCTTTCTTCACCGCGGCCCCGCTGGTGCTGTGGATGGGGTTTGCCGAAGGCATCGACCGGCTGTGGGCGGCCGCGCTCTTCTCGCCCGTCTTCTTCGCGCATCAACCGCTGTTCAACAGCGCCGTGGCCAAATACGTTCCCCGGCGGCGGCGGAGCCTCTGCTACGGGCTGAGTTTCACAATCGGCTTCGGCTTCGGCAGCCTCGGGCCGCGGGCGGCCGGATACATCGACGATTATCGCCTCCGGTACGGGATCCTGGCCGCCGTGCTGACCGCGGCCGCCGGCCTCGCACTGATCCTCTGGCGCTGGCACGGGCCGGTGCGGCCGAGTGAAGAGGGCGAGGGACCGGAAGAGGCACTACTATAGAGTCTTGCGTCGCAACTTCTGCACACGGTGCGCGCCTATTCGACAAGTCGAGCTACGAAAACCGTTTAGCGGGCGGGCTTGCCCGCCGTTCGCTCGCGGTCAAGGGCCGCGCTGGGAAGCAAGTCCGGTGGGACCTCACTACCCCGCCGATCTTCTTGCCACCAGACGTGCCAGACGATAAAATCATCTCTATGGCACCAGTCATCGCCGTGGATCATCAAGCCGTCGCCGAGTTCTGCCGGAAGCACCGGATTCGGAAGCTATCGCTCTTCGGGTCCGTGCTGCGGGACGATTTCCGGCCAGACAGCGACGTCGACGTGTTGGCGGAGTTCGAACCGGGGCACGTTCCCGGATTCATTCGTCTGTACTCGATCGAAGAGGAGCTTTCCGAACTCCTCGGGCGCAGGAAGGTCGACTTGGTGACTCCCAAATTCTTGAACCCCCGTATCAGAGACCGAGTGCTGGCCGAAGCCGAGGTGCAATATGACCAAGGATGACCTGGTCTATGTCGGCCATATGCTGGACACGGTCAGTTAAGTCCCATGCGGAGAACAGCTATGACCTACCGAGCCCTCTTCACCGTCGTTTTCGTCGCCGTGTTCACCTCTGCCGTCGCGTCGGGCGGGGAGGTCGAAGAAGGCTTTGTCTCGATGTTCAACGGAAAGGACCTGACCGGCTGGGAAGGCAAGCCGGGCGGGTGGACCGTGGAGGATGGGGCGATCACCGGCCAGAGCACTCCGGAAAACCCGTGCAACAAACCTCACTATCTGATGTGGCGCGGCGGGACGCCGGGCGACTTCGAGATGCGGTTCTCCTACCGCATCGTCGGCGGCAACTCCGGAGTGCAATTCCGCAGCCGCGAACTGCCCGACTGGGACACCCGGGGCTACCAGGCCGACCTGGAGGCCGGGCAGCAATGGTCCGGCGCCCTGTTCGAGCACGCCCGAGGGGGCATTGCCATGCGCGGCACCCAGGTCGTGATCGACACCGACGGCAGCAAGCAGGTGACCGTGGTGGCCGATTCGGACGAGTTGCAGAAGCGGATCAAGGCGGACGACTGGAACGACTATCGCATCGTCGCCCGGGGCAGCCGGATCACGCTCGATATCAACGGCGTGGTGATGTCGCAGGTGGACGACCGGGACGAGCAGCACGCGGCCCGAAGCGGCGTGATTGCGTTGCAGATGCACCCCGGGCCGCCGATGAAGGTGCAATTCCGGGATCTGCGGATCAAAGTGCTTCAGTAGCCCAACACTTCGGGCGACCCGGCGCCGGGAGATCGCCGGGGATGGGATTGGGCGATTCGGCCGAACCGAAGCTGAAGGGGGTTGTCGTTTCTCGTGGAGTTCGATAGAATGCTGTGTTTTGCCTCGGAGGTAGCGGTCTGAGCGTTTGGTCCCTTCAGGGGGTCTTGTGATTTTTTGGTCGGCCGGGGGTGGCGGATCGTCGAAATTTTCCCCACTTTAGAGTGGATGGCGTGCCGGTTTTCGCGAATCATTCGGGGGCGATCGGTTTTTTCCGTTCCATCTGCCTTGCGTGGACCGCGAGGTTAGTTATATTAGGAGGTTCGCGTGACGGGCCCGACCGGCTAGCGTAGCTCAATCGGCAGAGCGGCTGATTTGTAATCAGCAGGTTGTGGGTTCAAGTCCCTCCGCTAGCTCGTAACGGAAACCCCTTGATCTTGCCCTAGAGGCGGCGCTGATGACGAACCGTCAGGGCGAAGAGGTTTCGAACCGTCAGGGTTGAAGCTGAAAGGCCGGTCGTCGACGACCCACTGCAACAACCAAACAAGGGGGGTTTCCCGAGCGGTCAAAGGGGTCAGACTGTAAATCTGATGGCAGTGCCTTCGCAGGTTCGAATCCTGCACCCCCCAATTTACCAAGGCGGTACCGGTGTAATGCGGGTGTAGCTCAACGGTAGAGCAATAGCCTTCCAAGCTATTGACGAGGGTTCGACTCCCTTCACCCGCTTTGGCGGGAAATCGGAGTAAAGATCGAGCCGGTCAGCTTGCGAAGAAGACGTTCATATACAGAGTTCGTTCATTTAGAGAATCAATAGCCAACAAGAAAAACCAAAGCGAGTTCAAGGACAATCGGCGACAGGAGGGCGGCGGCAGGTGGCGTACCGGACGCAGTGGGGACCGACGGGACCAGGCAGGCTGCTGTAGCTCAGTTGGTAGAGCGCGTCCTTGGTAAGGACGAGGTCATGGGTCCGAGTCCCATCAGCAGCTCTTTTGTCGGCCGAGAAGACCGAGATTCATGCCTGAATTGTCGGCCCATTCAGGTTCATTCGAAAAACCCGTTCGTTCCAACGTAGGGAGAAAGAGAAAAGAATAATGGCCAAGGAAGTTTTTCAACGAACCAAGCCCCACGTCAACGTGGGCACCATCGGCCACATTGACCACGGCAAGACTACGTTGACCGGGGCGATATTGGCTGTCCAGCAACAAAAAGGATTCGCCAAGTTCAAGTCGTACGCGGACATCGCCAAGGGCGGCACCGTCCGCGACGTGACCAAGACGGTGACCATCGCGGTGGCTCACGTCGAGTACCAGACCGAGAACCGGCATTACGCCCACATCGACTGTCCGGGCCACGCCGACTTCATCAAGAATATGATCACCGGCGCCGCCCAGATGGACGGGGCGATCCTGGTCGTTTCGGCCGCGGACGGCCCCATGCCGCAGACTCGCGAGCACGTCCTGCTGGCTCGCCAGGTGAACGTCCCGGCCTTGGTCGTCTTCCTCAACAAAGTCGACCTGGTCGACGATCCGGAATTGCTCGAACTGGTCGAATTGGAACTGCGAGAGTTGTTGACCGACTACGGTTTTCCGGGCGACGACATCCCGATCATCCAGGGGGACTCCCTTTCGGCCTACAACAACCCGACCGATCCGGAGAAAGCCAGGTGCATTCAGGAATTGATGGACGCGATCGACCAGCACATTCCGGAGCCGGTGCGTGAAAAGGATAAGCCGTTCCTGATGGCCATCGAAGACGTCTTCTCGATCGAAGGCCGCGGCACGGTGGCCACCGGGCGTATCGAGCAGGGCGTCATCAAGACCGGCGAGAACGTGGAGATCGTGGGCATCAACGAATCGCGCACCACGGTCTGCACCGGCGTGGAGATGTTCAACAAGACCCTGGACCGGGGCGAGGCCGGCGACAACGTCGGTTGCCTGTTGCGGGGCGTCAAACGCGAACAAATCGAGCGCGGCCAGGTTTTGGCCAAGCCGGGTTCGATCACGCCGCACACGCAGTTCGAGGCCGAGGTCTACGTCCTCTCGAAAGACGAAGGCGGGCGGCACACGCCGTTCTTCAGCGGCTATCGCCCGCAGTTCTACTTCCGTACGACCGACGTGACCGGCTCGGCCAACCTGTTGGGCGACGCCGAAATGTGCATGCCCGGCGACAACGTCCGGGTCAGCGTGGAGTTGATGTCGCCGATCGCCATGGACGCGAACGTGCGATTTGCCATTCGAGAGGGCGGCCGGACGGTTGGTTCGGGCGTGGTGACCAAGGTGATTAAATAGCGGCCGGGCAGCGGACGGGGCTCGCCCGTTGAATTGCAGGGGTGTAGCTCAAGTGGTAGAGCACTGGTCTCCAAAACCAGCGGTTGAGAGTTCGAGTCCCTCCGCCCCTGCTTGCGAATCACGGCAATCCTTTGGGGAGTTGTTTTCCCGGTGAGTGGTTTTTTCCAACAACTGTTTCAGACCGGCATCTACAAGCGGAACCAGGGCCGCATCACCCGCCAGGTTACGTTCGCGGCGATCGCGCTGACCATGGCGATGGGGCTTTGGCGACTGAGCAACATGCTGATGGACGGTTCGCCCACGTGGCGTTTCGGGCTGCCGGGCGTGCTGCTGCTGATCGGCCTGTGGATTGCCTACCGCATTGTGAACGTGCCCAATTTCACCGACTTCCTGATCGCGGTCGAAGCCGAGATGAACAAGGTGTCTTGGCCTTCGCGAGCCGAACTGTTCCGTGCCTCGATGGTGGTGCTGGTTACCATTTTTTTCCTGGCCGCAGTTCTGTTTTTCTACGACTGGATTTGGAGAGTCCTTTTTACCGAGGTGCTACGAATCTTCTAGCATGCAGACGCGCTGCCGGAACGATTCATAGACACCCCTTGGGAAGTCAGGCGTGACCGACGAGCCGAACAACCCGACCGATCAGCCGCGCGACCTGTCCGAAGAGACTTCGGCCGAGAGTGTCGTTGCGCAATCGGACGCACCCGTGACCGTCGAGCCGGCGCCCTCTGTGGAAACCGCGGAGGCCGACCGGGACGTTGCGAGCCCGGGGACTGCCGACGCCGCCGCGACCGAACCGGCTACGGAGACTGCGACAACCGACGAGGAGGTCTCGCAGCCCGAATCGGTTCCCGTCGAGGAGACTGCGACAACCGACGAGGAGGTCTCGCAGCCCGAATCGGTTCCCGTCGAGGAGACTGCGACAACCGACGAGGAGGTCTCGCAGCCCGAATCGGTTCCCGTCGAGGAGACTGCGGCGGCAGACCAGGACGTTGCGAGCCCGGGGACTGCCGACGTCGCCGTGACCGAGCCGGCCGCGGAAGCCGAATCGGCGATGCCCGCCGAGAAACCGGCGGAAAAGACCGAGAAACCGGCGGAAAAGACCAAGAAACCGGCGGAAAAGACCAAGAAACCGGTGAAAAAGACCAAGAAACCGGTGAAAAAGACCAAGAAACCGGCAGCGGAGACCAAGAAAAAGCCCGCCATCCAGCCGGCTGAAGAGGAAACGCTCCCGGAGGAACCGAAGTCCGAGAACATGGACTGGTACATCCTCAAGGTGCAGAGCAACCGTGAAGACTCGATTCGAGACGGGTTGCTGCGGCGGGTGGCGATTGCCGGACTGGAGCACTATTTCGGCGACGTGATCGTGCCGACCGAAAAGGTGACCGAGTTCAAGGGAGGGAAAAAGCGGGTTGCGAAGCGGAAGCTTTATCCGGGCTACCTGGTGATCCAGATGGAGATCAACGACGACACCTGGTTCCTGGTCCGCGAGACGCCGGGCATCGGCGACTTCACGGGAGCGGCCGGACGGCCCACCCCCATGTTGCCGCATGAAGTCTCCCGGATCCTGGTCCGGCAGGAGGAAAAGAGCGAAAAAGCGCCCAAGCTGAAGATCGGCGTCAGCCCCGGCGATCAGGTGAAGATCAACGAGGGAACCTTCGAGAACTTCGAGGGCGAAGTCGACAGCATCGACGAAACCAACGGTCGTGTAACGGTGATGATCAATATCTTCGGGCGGAGCACGCCCGTCGAATTGGAATACTGGCAAATCGAAGCGGTATAGGTTGGGGACTCATGGCTAAGCATTTACAGGGTGAAGCGAGGTTCCAGATACCCGGCGGACAGGCTACCCCGGCCCCGCCGGTCGGTACGTCGCTGGGAAGGTACGGGATCAACCTGGGGCAATTCGTGCAGCAGTTCAACGACCGCACGAAGGAAGCCGGCGGGATGCCGATTCCGGTGGTGGTGCGGGTGTACAACGACCGGAGTTTCGATTTCGTCACGAAGAGTCCTCCGGCAGCGGCGCTGTTGAAGCAGGCCGCCAGCATCGCCAAGGGCTCGGGGGTTCCCAATCGCGAGAAGGTCGGCACCGTTACCTCGGCGCAGATCGAGGAGATCGTGAAGAGGAAAATGGCCGATCTCAACGCCCGGGACGTCGATCACGCCCGACGCATGATCGAAGGGACTGCCCGAAGCATGGGGCTGTTGGTTGAGGATTAGGGGCTAGGGGGTTAGGGTCTGGGGATTCGGGACTCGGAACTGGGGACTGGGGACTGGGGACTGGGGACTGGGGACTGGGGACTGGGGATTCGGGGCTGGGGACTGGGGGTTCGGGGCTGGGGACTGGGGGTTCGGGGCTGGGGACTGGGGATTCGGGGCTGGGGATTCGACGAGGATCTTGGCTGTGCAATTTTTGTGGATGTTCACCACAATCGCGTTGTTGACTTTGGGGACTCCCACGACTCGCGCAGACGGTTTGTTGTATCAGTTGCCCGATGATGGTGCGTGGGTCCGGTTCGACATGGAACTCATCGCACAGCGCGACGGGATGGAAACGAAACTAAAGGGTTTCTTGACCATGAGTTCGGTCGGCCAGCAGACCGAGAATGGCGAGAAGTGTCGGTGGATCGAATTCGATGGAAATGTGAAGAATGCGGATGGCAAGCGTACCTTCGTCGCCAAAGCCCTTATCCCGGAGAGATATTTGAAAAAGGATAAGAAGCCGCTGGACCATTTTGTAAGAGGCTGGCTCAGGGAGGCCGACAATGTGCCGCAAAGCCTGGCCCCCCCTGACGTTTACAGGCAGGGATTCTTTCCGGCCTTTTTGTCTGGCCCGTTGAAAGATGCCGAGAACCTCGATGTGGAGTTGGTCGAGTGCAAGCTCGGAAAACTCCAGTGTGCGGGCGTTGCCGGCCGTGGCGAGTATCAGCAAGGCAGGTATGAGACGCATCTCACCTTTCAGATCCGGCTTCACGAAAAGGCACCTTTTGGCGTAGTAAGTGCTCGAATGGAGTGTGAGGGCAGACGCGACGGACAGGTTCGGGAAAGTGGAACTGTGACCCTGAATCTGGCCGAAATCGGCGACAAGGCGACGACCAAGCTGCCCGACTATCAATAGGACGAAAATTGCAGTATCACGTTGGTTCGTTGCGGTCACTGACAACTGATAACTGATAACTGATAACTGACAACTGACAACTGACAACTGATCACTGACAACTGCTCACTGACAACCGATCACTGACAACTGCTCACTGACGACTAAACGATGGTAAAACAATCCAAGCGAATGAAGGTTCTCGGCGAGAAGGCCCCCGGCAAGCAGACGTTGCCGCTGGAGGAAGCGATCTCGCTGCTGAAAACGTTCGGCAACACGAAGTTCGACCAGTCGGTCGAAGTGGCCATGCGGCTGGGGATCGATCCGAAGCAGGCCGACCAGATCGTGCGCAGCTCGATCGTGCTTCCGCACGGCCTGGGGCGGACGCTCCGGGTGATCGTATTTGCCAAGGGCGATAGAATTCAGGAGGCCCAAGAGGCAGGCGCCGACGAGATCGGGGGCGAGGAGCTGGCCAACCGGATCAAGGAGGGTTGGACCGACTTCGACGTGTGCATCGCCGCCCCGGACATGATGGGGTTGGTCGGCCCCTTGGGACGTATCCTGGGCCCCCGCGGCTTGATGCCCTCCCCTCGAGCCGGGACCGTCACGCCGGACGTGGCCAAGATGGTCAAGGAATACAAGGCCGGCAAGGTCGAGTTCCGCAACGACTCCGGCGGCAACGTACACGCCGTGGTGGGAAAGTTGAGCTTCGACGAACCCAAACTGGCCGACAACATTCGGGCGTTCGTCAATCACGTAGTCGGCCTGAAACCGACGGCCGTGAAGGGTCAGTACGTCAAAGGCATCGCCATTTGCGCCACCATGAGCCCGAGCGTTCGCATCCAACCCCTATAACGAAGAGACCCTGTAACGAAGAGACCCTGTAACGAAGAGACCCTGTAACGAAGAGTCTCTGTAACGAAGAGATCATTTGCGGCCCAATCGGGGTCCGGCTCGAGCCGTCACCCCGACCGCCGAGGAAGTTGGCTGAGATGAGCAAGTACGTCAAGAACCTGATAACCGATCATTTGCGTGAAAGCTTCCAGGGCGTCAACGACGCGTTGCTGGTCAACGTGATCGGCCTGGATGCCAACGCCAACAACCGGCTCCGAACGGAGCTTCAGAGCAAACACATCAACCTGATGGTGGTCAAGAACAGCCTGGCTGCCCGGGCCACCGAGGGAACGCCCCTGGGGCCGATGTTCGAGGGGCTCGCGGGCACGGCGGCCGTTTGCTGGGGGAGCGAGGATATCGTCAGCTTGGCCAAGGAGATTACCCGGTTGGCCAAGAAAGGGGAGTATGAGAGATTCCGCACCCGCGGGGGGGTGATGGACGGCGGGCCGCTCAACGCCGAGCAGGTCGCCGAGGTCAGCAGGTGGCCCAACCGTGAAGAACAGCTCAGTTTGCTGATGGGCCAGGTCCTCAGTCCCGGGGCCAACCTGGTCAGTCAGTTGGGCGGTCCCGGCTCGGCGCTGGCCAGTCAGATCGAACAGAAAGCGGAATGACCCACGTGGGCAGCATGACCGCGGCTGCAAAAGCGAGTTTTTCGAACCAAGGCGAGAAAGGATAGGAATTCATGGCGACAGACGAAGCAACCCGCGAGTTCTCCGCACAAGCCCAGGAGTTGGGTGAGAAGATCGTGGGTTTGACGCTCAAGGAAGCGAAGGAACTTAGCGACTACCTGGAGGAAGTGCACGGCATCAAGCCGGCGGCCGGCGGCGCGGTGATGGCGGTCGGTCCGATGGGGGGCGGCGAAGCCGCGCCCGCGCCGGAGGAGAAAACCGAATTCGACGTCGTGCTGGAGAGTTTCGGCGAGAAGAAGATCGGCGTGATCAAGGTGGTACGTGCCGCGACCCAACTGGGTCTGAAGGAAGCCAAGGACCTGGTCGAGAGCGTACCGGCCAAAATCAAGGAAGGCCTCTCCAAGGAAGACGCCGAGAAATTCAAGACCGAGTTGGAAGAGGCCGGCGCCACGGTATCCATCAAGTAGCGTCGGATGGGAAACGCATGTCTTTTCTGTTTTCCAACGGCCCTTTCCGAGGGAGGGCTTTTGGTGCGCGCGGCCAGAATCATCGTGGAACCCCGGATGTTCGACCGACCCCAGGTTTTTCTCAGGAGGGTATCCCCCTATGGCCACTACGGCTGATCGGCGTCTGAAGCCCACGGGAATCCGCATCTTCGGCAGCCTTCGACCCCCTCATGCCATTCCCGACCTGACCCAAATCCAGACCAAGAGTTACGAAGCCTTCCTCCAGTACGAAACGCCCTGGCAGAAGCGCAAGGACCAGGGTATCGAGGGCGTACTTCGGGAGATCTTTCCCGTGGAAAGCTACGACAAGACGCTGCGTCTGGAGTATCTCCGCTTCGAGTTGGGCAAGCCGCGGTACGAACCCGACGAGTGCCGCCAGTTACGGCTCACGTACGGCCGGCCCTTCAAGGTCTGGCTGCGGCTGACCAAGGAGCAGCCGGTGGAGGAGGAAGTCTACCTGGGCGACGTTCCCATCATGCTCGGCGGCGGCGAGTTCATCATCAACGGGGCCGAACGCGTGGTCGTCAGCCAGCTCCACCGCAGCCCCGGCGTCGACTTCGTGATGGACATGGAGGGAGGAGGCGAGCGCCGTCTGCACAGTTGCCGCATCATCCCCGAACGCGGAAGCTGGATCGAACTGAACGTCACGCGCAAAGAGTCTCTCACCGTCCGCATCGACCAAAGCGGCAAGTTCTCCATCATGACGCTGCTTCGGGCGATGGATCCGCAGTACTCCGAGAACGCCCAACTTTTGCGCGTGTTCTACGAGACGGAGATGGTGCCGGTCGTCGACGGACGCAGCGTCGTGAAAGTCGAGGGCAAGTTGGCTATCGGAGACATCGTCTACCCGGTCGCAAGCGAGCGAGCCGGCGAGATCATCGTCGAGTGCGGCCAGAAGATCACCAAGAACGCCGCGGAGACCATCTGCACCTCCGGATTGAAGGAGGTCGAAGTGATGGCGGTGCCGAAAAACCCGCTGCTGATCAACGCGCTGGGCGACGACAACACGGCCAGCCACGAAGAGGCCTTGCTGCGGATCTATCAGCGTCTGCGCCCCGGAAATCCCCCGCAGTTGGAAAAGGCCCGGCTGTTGTTTGCCGAGAAGTTCTTCGACACCAACCGTTACCGGCTGGGTCGCGTGGGGCGTTTCCGCATCAACCGCAAGTTCGGCTTGAACATCCCCGAGGCGGAAATGACCTTGCGGCCGGAAGACCTGATCGCGGCGATCAAGTACCTGCTGCGACTGCGAAACAACGACCCGGCGGCGGAAGTCGACGACATCGACCACCTGGGGAACCGCCGGCTGCGGACCATCGACGAATTGGCTTCCGACGAGCTGCGCAAGGGTTTCCTGAAACTCCGCCGGACGGTTCAGGAACGGATGAGTCTGAAGGACATCGAGGACATGACGCCCCGAAGTCTGGTCAATCCGAAGAGCATTTCCGCGGCGATCGAGTACTTTTTCGGCCGCGGCGAACTCTCCCAAGTGGTCGACCAGACCAATCCGCTCTCGATGTTGACCCACGAACGCAGGCTCAGCGCGTTGGGCCCCGGCGGTTTGAATCGCAAGCGGGCCGGGTTCGAGGTCCGCGACGTGCACATCTCGCACTACGGCCGCATCTGTCCCATCGAGACCCCCGAAGGAACCAACATCGGCCTGATCTCCAGTCTGGCGATTTACGCCGGGGTAGACGGGTACGGCTTTCTGGTGACGCCCTACCAGAAACTCCACAAGGGCAAACTGACCGACGAGATCCATTGGCTGCGAGCGGACCAGGAACACGAGGCCTATTTGGCTCCGGCCGACGCGTTGATCAAAGGCGGCCGATTGGTCGGCGAGGCCATCATCGCACGGCACTACGGCGACTTCGAGATGACTCCGGTCGAAGAGGTGGAGTACATCGACGTGGCGCCGGCCCAAATGGTGGGCGTCTCCGCCGGACTGATCCCGTTCCTGGAACACGACGACGCCAACCGCGCCTTGATGGGCTCGAACATGCAGCGCCAGGCCGTGCCGCTTCTGGTCACCGAGCCGCCGCTGGTGGCCACGGGCATGGAAAAATTCGCCGCGCAGAACTCCAGCATGCCCGTCCGCGCCCTGCGCCGCGGTACGGTCACCTACGTGGACGCCGAGCGGATCGATATCGGCAGCGAGGTCTACCCTCTGCGGAAATTCGTGGGCCTCAACGAGCGGACCTGCCAGAACCAGAAGCCGATCGTCTCGGTGGGCGACAAGGTGGAGAAGAATCAGGTGATCGCCGACGGCGCCGGCACGTACCAGGGCGAATTGGCCCTGGGACGCAACGTGCTGGTGGCGTTCATGGCCTGGGACGGGTTCAACTTCGAGGACGCCATCATCATCAGCGAGGAGCTGGTCGAGAACGACACGTACACCTCGATTCACATCGAGGAGTTCGACATCGAAATCCGCGAGACCAAGCTCGGCCGCGAGGAGTTCACCCGCGACATCCCCAACGTCAGCGAAAAGCAATTGCGGAATCTCGACGAGAACGGCATCGTGCGCGTCGGGACCTACGTCACGTCGGGGGACATTCTGGTCGGCAAGGTGTCGCCCAAATCGAAAACCGAACTGACGCCCGAGGAAAAGCTCCTGCACGCGATTTTCGGCCGCGCCGGCGAGGACGTGAAGAACGACTCGCTGGAAGTCCCCTCCGGCGTGGAGGGAATCGTCGTCGACACCCAGAAGTTCTCTCGCCGCATGAGTCTCTCCGAGGAAGAGCGCCGGGAATTCGAGAACTCGCTGAAGGAGGTCGAGGCCGACGGCAACGCCAAGATCGCCGCCACGTTCGGCGAACTGGTGGGGCAGATCGAGGGAGTGCTCAAGAAAACGCTGACCGACGAAGACGGCAACCCGCTGGTCGAAGGACAGGAACACCGCTACGTGGCCGAACAGGCACATCGTTTCAACCTCGAAGCGCTCGACATCCGCAGCCCCGTACGCAAGGCCGAGGTGGAGAAGGTTCACAAGAATCTCTGGCCGGCGGTCGAGGCGTCGATCGACGCCCGGGACCGCCGCCTCAACTCGATGAAACGGGGCGACGAGCTGCGCAGCGGCGTGCTGCAGATGGTCAAGGTCTACGTGGCGGCCAAGCGCGTGATCTCGGTGGGCGACAAGGTGGCCGGGCGGCACGGGAACAAGGGCGTGATCGCCAAGATCCTGCCCCAGGAGGACATGCCCTTCCTGGCCGACGGAAGGCCCGTGCAAATCCTGCTCAACCCGCTGGGCGTTCCCAGCCGAATGAACGTGGGCCAAATCCTCGAGACCCACCTCGGTTGGGCCGCCGCGGCGCTGGGTTTCCAGGCCGTCACCCCGGTCTTCGACGGGGCCGACGAGGATACGATCCGCGCCTGCCTGAAGGATGCCGGTCTGCCCGAACACGGCAAGGCCCAACTCTTCGACGGCCGCACGGGTGACCGGTTCGAGCAGCTTTCCACGGTCGGCTACATCTACATGATGAAGCTGCACCATCTGGTCGACGACAAGGTCCACGCCCGTTCCACCGGACCTTATTCGCTGATCACGCAACAACCGCTGGGTGGAAAGGCCCGCTTCGGCGGCCAGCGGTTCGGAGAAATGGAGGTTTGGGCCTTGGAAGCCTATGGGGCGGCCTACATCCTCCAGGAATTGCTCACCGTCAAGAGCGACGACGTGGAAGGACGGACCAAGATCTACGAATCGATGGTCAAGGGCGAGAATACGCTGGAAGCCGGCACGCCGGCAAGCTTCGACGTGTTGACCAACGAAATCCGCGGACTGGGACTGAACATGCAGCTTGAAAAAGCTCGTGTGCTGTAAACAACCACAAGGAGTTCCCGCTGTGAGTATCGGTGAAAGCACTTACGACCGGATCAACGACTACGCCTCGGTCAAGATCAGCCTGGCCCGACCGCACGATATCCGCAGTTGGTCGTTCGGCGAAGTCAAGAAACCGGAAACGATCAACTACCGCACGTACCGTCCGGAGAAGGACGGGCTGTTCTGCGAGCGGATCTTCGGTCCGGAAAAGGACTGGGAGTGCTCGTGCGGCAAGTACCGCGGGATGAAGTACAAGGGCATGATTTGCGACCGTTGCGGCGTGAAGATTACCCACAGCCGCGTGCGCCGCAAGCGGATGGGGCACATCGAACTGGCCGCTCCCGTGGTCCACATCTGGTTCTTCAAAGCCATGCCCAGCCGGCTGGGAGCCCTGTTGAGCATGAAAACCACCAGCCTGGAAAAAGTGATCTACTTCCAGGACTACGTGGTGACCGATCCGGGCGATACGCCCCTGAAGCTCCAACAGCTCTTGACCGAAGAGGAATATCGCGCCGCCCGCGCGCAGTATCCCGATGCCACTTTCGAGGCCGAAATGGGGGCCGAAGCCGTCCGCAAGCTCCTGGTGAGCCTCGACCTGGTCAAGCTTTCCATCGAACTCCGGGTGGACCTGGCCGAGACCGGATCGAAGCAGAAGAAGAAGGACCTGATCAACCGGTTGAAGATCGTCGAGGCGATCCGCGACAGCGACAACCGTCCCGAATGGATGGTCCTGGACGTGATCCCCGTCATCCCGCCCGACTTGCGACCCTTGGTTCTGTTGGATTCGGGCAACTTCGCCACCAGCGACCTGAACGACCTTTACCGCCGGATCATCAACCGGAACAACCGGCTGAAGAAGCTGGTCGACCTGAACGCGCCGGAAGTGATCATCCGCAACGAGAAGCGGATGCTGCAGCAGTCGGTCGACGCGCTGTTCGACAACAACCGCTGCAAGCGCCCCGTGCTGGGATCGAGCAACCGGCCGTTGAAGTCGTTGACCGACATGATCAAAGGCAAACAGGGACGCTTCCGCGAGAACCTGTTAGGCAAACGCGTCGATTACTCGGCGCGAAGCGTGATCGTGGTCGGGCCGACCCTGCGGCTGCACCAGACCGGATTGCCCAAGAAAATCGCCCTGGAACTCTATCAGCCGTTCATCATCCGGCGTCTGAAGGAATTGGGGCACGCCGACACGATCAAGAGCGCCAAGAAAATGCTGGAGCGCAAGGACGAGGAGGTCTGGGACATTCTCGAAGAAGTCATCCAGAACCATCCCGTGCTGTTGAACCGGGCGCCCACGCTGCACCGCATGGGAATCCAGGCCTTCGAGCCGATTCTGGTCGAAGGCAACGCCATCAAGCTCCACCCGTTGGTCTGCAAGGGCTTCAACGCCGACTTCGACGGCGACCAGATGGCCGTCCACCTTCCGCTGTCGATCGAAGCCCAAGTGGAAGCCCATACGCTAATGATGTCCACCAACAACATCTTCAGCCCCGCCAACGGCGCGCCGATCATCAGCCCCTCGCAGGACGTGGTGATGGGGTGCTATTACATGACCTCGTCGCTTTCCAACCGTCGAGGCGAAGGCATGAAGTTCTCTTCGACCGACGAGGTCGAATTGGCCTATTCGCTGGGCGTGGTGGACACGCACGCGGCGATCAAAGTCAAGCTGTCGTCCAACCGCGAAGTGAAATCCGAACGCCAGCACAAATTCGGCAAACTGGTCGAGACCACCGTGGGGCGCGTGATGTTCAATTCCATGCTTCCCAAAGGAATGCCCTTTTACAATACGCCGTTGCGATCCTCCAGTCTGGCCGGAGTGATCTCCGATTGTTATGAAATCTTGGGACGCCGGGCAACCATCGATCTGCTCGACAGCATGAACCGAATGGGGTTCCGCGAGAGTACCCGCAGCGGTCTGAGCTTCGCCACCGACGACCTGATCACCCCGCCCAACAAGGCCAAAATCATCGCCTACGCCGAACGCGAAGTGGCCCGAACGCTGAAACTCTATCAGCGCGGCATCATCGCGGAAGGCGAACGCTATAACCTCGTGCTCGACACCTGGACCCACGCCCGCGAGCAGATCA
>Ga0307378_10007035_pt1 | contig 15201 bp, 15 predicted proteins | sample UN1MG_FD_202238 | JGI IMG/M metagenome (GOLD analysis project Ga0307378, IMG submission 202238) | Soil microbial communities from Risofladan, Vaasa, Finland - UN-1 | ecosystem: Environmental > Terrestrial > Soil > Coastal area > Acid sulfate soil | place: Finland: Risofladan, Vaasa | collected...
CCTTAGATAAACCATGTGTACGAAGTAATCTGAGATTTTCTGCTAAACTTTTTGAATTTGTTACTACGGCACCACCTTCTCCAGATGTAATACTTTTAGTAGTATAAAAACTAAAACAAGCAGTATTTGAAAACATACCAGGAGAGATAAAAGCAGTATCAATTAATTGCTTACTTTCAAGAGCGTGAGCACTATCTTCAATAATGGATAACTTATATTTAGTTGCTAAGTCATTTAATCTATGCATATCACACATTTGTCCATACAAATGTACTGGTAAGATTGCTTTAGTTCTTTTTGTAACACCCTTTCCTATTAAATTTAAATCTAAATTTCCTGTACTTCTTTCAACATCAACAAAAATAGGCTTCGCACCCGTATGGATAATTGCTAATGCTGTTGCAGCAAACGTCATAGGTGTTGTGATTACTTCATCACCAGGACCAATATCTAAACCCAATAAAGATAAGTGAAGGGCTGCAGTACAACTTGTCACACCAATCGCGTACCCTACATCAAGATATTTCGCAAGATCCTTTTCAAATCTGTAAACGTAATCTCCTGTAGTTAGAAAAGTCGAATTTAAGCATTTCCACACGCTCATCTTTTCTCTAAGCCCAACGTTGTGTTTGTAAAATTCAATTTTCATTAATTTTCTTACTTTCTGTTGATAAAACAATAGAAGAAGGTAAAACATCATGTACAACAAGCGCATTTGCTCCTATAATTGATTTTAATCCAACAAAAACGTCACCTAAAATTTTTGATCCTGCAAAAAGTGTGACTCCATCAGCAATTGTAGGAAATTCAATACTTTTCAAATTCCTGGTTCCTATTGTAATTCCTTGATACATATTTACATTTTTTCCAATTTTTGCACCTCGTCCTATAACTATCCCAGATGGATGAGCAATAAAAAGACCAGATCCTATTTCAGCATTATATTCAATTTCAGCAGATGTTAAAAACTGATTAAATCGAGTTATTCCCCAAGCTAAATAACCTAAATTATTCTTATGAAAATAATGTGCGAGACGAAAAAAAAATACTGCCTGAAAACCTGATTTAAACAAAAGTGATTCTAAACATATCAAGACAAAATTCTTACTATCTCGTCTAATACGATATGTTTCTTTATATCTAGATAAATCACTAAGTATTATTTTTAATAATACTTTTAATGACATGCTTTTACTCCATCAGCAGTAACTATTGGTATCTCACGCAACCACATTTGCTTTTCCCAAACATTCCTATTAGCATTATACCAAGAAATTGTCTTTTTTAATCCATCAATCCAAGATACTTCAGGTTTCCATCCTAAAATCTTTTTTATTTTATTAATATCTGCTGTGTGCCTAACAACTTGACCTGGCCTATCTACTATAGTTGTACTACTACCACTTTGCATTATTTTTGTTATGTCCTTAGCTATATCACCAATAGAAATATCTTTCCCACTTCCAATATTAAATACTTCCCCAACAACTTTATCAAGATCGGCATGCATAATGAGATCCAGTGCTCTACATACATCTTCAACATAAACAAAATCTCTTTTTGCAGATCCATCCCCATGAATACGCATAGGTTCATTTAACATACTGCTAGTAATAAAGCGTGGAATAACTTTTTCAAGATGTTGTCTTGGACCATAGTTATTAAATGGGCGAACAATAATTGCTGGTATTTCATACGTATGCCAATAAGAATAAACTAACCTATCTGCTCCAACTTTTGCTGCAGCATACGGACTTCCTGGATTCAGTGGATGGTTTTCATCCATTGCTTTTTTTAGTGCTGTTCCATAAACCTCTGATGTTGAAATATGAATAAAACGCTCAATATTATTTTTGTACTTACATACAGCATTGGCAATAGTCTGAGTACCCAAAACATCAGTATGAAAAAATAAAGTATTATCATAAATAGATCTCGTCACATGCGTTTCTGCTGCAAAATGAACAATAATATTAGATCTGCTTACTAATGTATCTACCAAATTAGCATTCGTGATATTACCATACAAAAATTCACCACGATCAGATGTATTTCCCATAAGTATTTGTGGAAGATTATCAACTGAACCAGCATAAGTCAATGAATCCAATATCAGAATTTTGTATTCTGGATATTTATCCATAATATAATGTACAAAATTAGAACCAATGAAACCAGCACCACCAGTTATCAGAACAGTTTTCATAGAACCTCCTTTTTACTTTTTTAGCATTGTAGTGTATGTTGCAAGTAAATTTTTCCAGGTAACATTTGCATCCCAATTCTTAAGAAAAGCATTATTTTTCTTAAACATAGGACAAAGAGTTTTTAAATTTTTTATAGCGTAAATAAGCTTCTTTTGAATATCTTCTACAGTTAAATCACATTCAAGAAGATTAATATTATTTTTTAGGTGCGACCAAGAACTCTTGTGTGATAAAACAACAGCACCAGAATAAGCTGCTTGAATGGTTGTACTGGATGTTCCATGATCTGGTGCCATAGATCTAACAATATTATGTTGCTGAATAGTCTTAGCAAAATCTTCTTGTGTTTGCAAGTCTGATAAAAAATTTATTTTATTATAAATACCTAATTTTTTTGCTAAGTTCATTGCTGCTGGTGGGGATAAAGCTGTTATTTTTATATTTGGAAACATAGCAATAATTTTAGGAAGAGCTGTTAAAAATACTTCTTGCTTATAACTTCTTGTAATAAATAATCTTGGAATATCTGTATTTGGTGGAGTATTTTTATACAGATATAATCTAATAGGAGGAAAAGAAAAAATTCCTTTTGATGGAGGTTGCTTATAAGTTTCAAGTAAAGTATTTAAAAATTTTGTATTATTACACATTACATAAGAGCATACATTTAAACACGTTTTTATTTTAACCGCCATATACTTTTTAGTAGTAATATCCCATGTAGACCAAGGCACCACTATCCCAGGCTTCTTACTTACTACCACAGCACAATATAACGGAACAGCACATTTTGATAAATAATGACCATGAATAATATCTGGTTGTTCTTTACGAATAACAGTTTTTGTAAACGCTATCATTTTTTTTGCTTCTTTTGAATCCATCTTTTTATTATTAAAAAACATTGGGTAATTGTAATAATAAATAGGAATGTTAGCGAAAAACTTTTCATTATATTCTTTTAAAAAATTAGCAGGATAACTTATAACAGATTGTTCAAACTTAGTATGTTGTTTAATCTGTTCAATAATCCCATTAACATGTGGTGAATTAATTCCACCTATATGTAAAATTTTAGTCATTTACTCTTTCTTAGTAAGAATAAATAGTTGTTGTAATCCATAGTCACCAATATTAGGAAACATCATTGCTAACCTATTTATTTCACTTAAATAATCAACTGTAGAATTATCAGAATGTGCTACTACCCAAGGATACAACACTCTAGATAGAATATAATATGAACTTGCATAATTATAACTGGTTTCAACATTAAAGTTAGACGATATGTGTTCTAATACGCGATCACTTAAGTACTTATTATGCCAAGGTTGCGAAAGGTTTGGTAGAGAGAACACTTGTCTTAGTCTATTCAATTTATTAAAATTTTCTTCAATAGGTTCCATAAGAATAATTCTTCCATAATCAATTAAAGAAGCCAGATTAGAAATAGCCTTTATCTGATTATTTTCATCAACTAAATTTATTAATGTCCTTTTTACTATGACAATATCAAATTTTTTCTTTGGGTAGCTTTCTACATCTAAAATATCACCTATAAAAAAGTCACAGCAATCTTTATATGGACTCTCAGAAAGAGTTTCTTTAGCTTGAATAATAGCTTTTTCTGAATAGTCTACCCCTGTTATAGTTAGATTAGGAAATCTTTTTAAAAACTCAAAATCACAATACCCGTTATTACAACCAAAATCACAAATAGTTTCAAGCCCTGTGCTAAGGTGCTTACCAAACTCCTCTATTTCTTTTTGCAACATATAATAATCAACCCATGATGTTTTGTAAGAAGATCCTTCAATAGCTGATAAATCATTCCAATGTTTTTTAATTTTTTTTGAATCAGACATAATAAAACCTTTCACAAGGTGTTTTGATTATTTAAAATTAGCAAGCTGTTTGGACCACAATTAAATATAAGATCAATAACGGATAAATTACACACAAATGAAGAATATAGTTGTCTATACTCAGGATGTTTATAGTCTTGATAAATTACTTTTATTCCATTTTTATCAAAAACTTCTTTACATATATAATCTTTTCCAGCAGTTCCTTCAATAAATTTATTGCCATTAAAATATTTTATACATTGAATAAGTCTCTGGATTCTATCACCCTCTAATTTTAAAGTAGAAGATCTTACAATAGAGGTTTCAATTTTCAAAAACTTACATAAAACATAAATTAATTCAGTAGTTAAATCTGATAAATATATATATTTTTTATTTAAACAATTAAAAATATCTATAGAATATTCTTTAAAAAACGGTGTTTTAGAATAGTTTTGTGTTATACTTTTTATGTGCTTAACAACCCAATTCTCAGTATAGTTTATTTTAACATCTTTTATCAACTGTTTTCCTAAGCCTTTGTGTAAAACTGGAACAGTGAGCCAGTGTTCTCCATCCTGTGTTTTTATTTTATTTCTATTTCGCCAACCATATTTATCAAACTGAACATCATCATATAAAATAAACACATCACAAGAGTACACCTGATCAAAAAAACCTAACCATGGTAAATATCCCGGTTGTAAAATACCTATTGTTTTTTCCATTCAAAATACCAAAAAGCTATTCGTATTTACATTTAGCTGATTGCCAATCGAGACAATCCTTACAAAAAGTTGGTAATAAGTTATACTGACCAGACTGTTGTATTTCTCTATATTTTTTCAATTCACTATTCCATATTTCTTCTATTGTGTTCTTATTACAATCACCACAAACTGTTAAACAATGTAAATCAACGGCACACAAAGCAACTCTACCATCTGCACAAACAGAAAAAGATTCCATTAACCATTTACAGGGTACTCTAACTATTTCTTTTTTAAGATTATCTGCCTCAATAAGACCACCCCAACTAACTTTAGGTCTAATCTTTACAGTGATTCCTTCTTTACTCCAAAAGTTCTTAAATTCCTGTATTTCATCTTTTGATTGATCAGATACTACTAATTGAACAAATAATTTTTGTTTTTTTGTACCAATCTTTTCCAATAACATTTTATAATTTAGTACATTTTCAGTCACTCTTTTTAAATTACCACCTATTCTAATTCTGTTATATGTAGCTTCATTTATAGCATCAATACCAACGTACATTACATCTAGACCAGCTTCTATTACTTTTCTAGCGTTATCCTTAAACATTGCTAAACCATTTGTATTTAAAACAACATCAGTAAGCCCAGATTGTTTAGCATAACTAATCCGTTCTGATATATCAGGACAACAAAAAGGATCTCCAAAAAATATTTCCCATACACGAGCATTTGGCTGTTTCTCTGCTATTTCATCTATAAGTTTTTTATATAATTCCATACTCATAAGTTGTTTTTTTCTATGCTTGGAAATATTCTTATGATCGCACATAGAACAACGAAGATTACAAAAACTTGAATTATCGATAAGAATTACAGATGGGAGTTTCATTTTTTAGCACCAATTAATTTCCAATAGTTATGTTCCCATGATCTAAATTGCCAATCTGGACAAGTCTTACAAATTTCTATGGAATCCCCTTTTCTATTAAGGTGCAGTTTTCTAAACTGCTCAAACTCTTTTCCTAACCAAATTTCTTGTATCGTGCTTTCCATAATATTAGCAAATTTATATTTGAAAGATATATCTTCACCACAAATAGTTATGTCTCCACGAGAATCAATGTTTAAACGTTCAAATAACCACGGACATGGAATACGCTTCTTTGACTCTAAATAAGGTGTAGAATCGGCTGAATTATCTTCATTGTAACCCCAAGTCAAATATTTACGAATTTGAACAGCATCAACTTTGGTTTTCCAAAAATACTCAGACTCATCTACGTTTACATTTTTTTGATTTATTATACTAACAATAACTTTAGTATTTGCCTTTGTTTTATTTCTATACTCTACTGCATAATCAACATTTTTAAGTAGCTTTTTCCAAGATAAGCCAGGACGAACTAAAGTATACGTTTTTTCATCACCTGCATCAGCACTAAATTCAAGTACGTCAATATTTGAGTCAATTAATTTTTCTGTATTTTTTTTTGTGAACTTAGAACCGTTTGTAATTAATCCTATTTTAGCACCAACCGATTTAGCATATATAATAAATTCAGAAGCTTTAGGATGAAGCATAGGCTCTCCACCACCTGACAACCTAATAAATGCATTGTGTTTTCCACACTCATCTGCAATTTTATAAAAAATATTTTTAGGTATTAATAAAGCATCTCTATAATCACTACGAATATTTGAATTATTATATGGACAATTTGGACATTGAGCATTACACACATAACTAAAAGAAACTACTACCATCAATGGAAATTTCTCTGCTCCTGGTTTAATAGAAAAGTTTTCTGGTGTATGCTTAATCATCAAATTACCTTACCTTTATAATTGAGATTCCACCACACGCTAAAGCATACTAAATTCCAAATTTTAGCTGCATCCTTTGAAACACTCAATGTAGAAACATACCTACTATTTATTATACAAGAAGGTAATGAATTTAACTGTTCTTTTATCCACTCTTTTAGTTCATTTTGCATCCAATAATAAATTGGTTGAACAAAGCCCTCTTTTTTTCTAAAAATAATATCTTTAGGCAAAAGCCCATTTAATAATGCTCTTTTTTGAAAAATTTTAGTCTTTCCATTGTAAACTTTTAATCTAGAAGGAATCTTTTGATTTACAAATTCAATTAGTCTATAATCTAAATAAGGGCATCTAACCTCTACAGAATGCGCCATAGAAAGTCTGTCTACAAATGGGAGCACTTGATTTGGTAACAAATCTATTTGATCATCATATAACGCACTACTTACAATCTCAGCAGTATCATATTGTACATTTAAGTTATCAGTACCTTTTTCATGAAGATAATATTGAAATATATCAATATTTAATAATTCCGATAATTCTTTCCTATTAAAAACTGAGAAAAATTCATTCCAGTGACACCCTGTTTGTTTGAAACTATTAAGTATTTTTTCATCACCTTCTTCTAAAAAAGAATTGTCAAACCCACCTAATTCATTTTGCATTGCTCTAGCCAACCTAATCTTCAAATAACTACCGAATAACTCATCTGCACCATCACCAGATAAAGCAACCTTTACATGTTTTTTTATAAGGTTAGACATATAATACGTAGAAACAGCACCAGAAAACGGTTCGTCAAAAGCATTAATAACACTAGGAAAATCTTTGATAAAATCATTATGATCTATAAATAACTCATAGTGATCAGTTCCAAATTCTTTAGATAATTCTCTAGCAAATTGAATGTCTAAATCTTTACCAAAAGTAATATTATTCTTATACCCCAAACAAAACGTTTTTATATTTCTGTAATTTTTTATTTTAGAAAGAACCGCAACAATACTTGAAGAATCAATTCCACCAGATAAGTATGCGCCGAATGGAACATCACATTTTGTTCTTATATAAACACTGTCATTCAACAAGTATAAAAATTCTTCAATATAATCATTTATTTTAATGTCCTTATTGTGACGATGATGTGGTTTCCAGTAGCTCTCTACACTATCAATCTTATTGTTTTTGAAAACTAAAAAAGTACCTGGAAGTAATTGTTTAATATCTCTGTAAAAGGTGTTCGGTGCTTTTGTGTTTTTATTTTGAAAGTAATCCACTAATGAACATGTATTCAACTCATTTGAAACTCCACAAACTTTTAACAAAGACTTAATTTCAGAACCAAAAGCAAACTCTTTATTTACAATAGAATAATATAACGGCTTTTTACCTATTCTATCTCGATATAAAGACAAACGTTGTCTTTTTTTATCCCAGATTGCAACAGCAAACATACCGTTTACATAATTAACCCAAGCATCTTCATATTCTTCAAATAAATGTGGAATTACTTCTGTATCACTGTGATTTGTTATAAATTTATGCCCTTTATTTTCCAAATCACTTCTAATTTCATCATGATTATATATCTCACCATTCATAATAACAATAACACTCTTGTCCTCATTAAACACAGGTTGTTCTGCGTCTAAATCAACAATAGACAGCCGCTGCATGCCTAGCGACATACTATTATCAACATATGAACCAGAAGAGTCTGGTCCACGATGAACAATGGAACCCAGCATGGATTCTAACTGATCAATATTTTTATAGTTAAATCCGCAAATACCACACACTTTATAACCTCTTTAATATATAGTTTTTGTTTTCTTTATATTTATTTGGTATATTTACAGAAACAGTCTGTGTTCGCTTTTTACACAACCAACCATAATGAATATTTTTATGACCTTTTACAATGTTCGAAACAACTGCATTTTCACCAATAACTTCAAAAAATTTGCTAAGTTGAAGAGTCATCTGATCCTTAGTAAACCAGTTTTTCATCATGGCATGCATACCAAAAAGATCGTCTCTGTTATTAATTGCAGTACTTACATAAGCTTTCGAAGTTAAGAATACATTTCGTTCAATATAGAAAACACCAGTAGGACACAAAAGGTCATTAATTTTTATCAGTCCTTTCACATGATCTAAGAACAAATAATCTACCCCAATAGCTGTAATCAAATCAAATGAATTTTTTGGTAGTGTAGCAGTTTCGATAGTAGCCGTTACCATTTTTAATTTTTTATTAAGAACTTTAGCTTCGTTACATGCGTTCTTAGATGGTTCAAGACCAGTTAAACTTGCTTTTGGATATCTTTTAGATAAATGATTCAACAAATGTCCTGCGGCTGCTCCAATATCCAAAATAGAACCACCTTCACAAGGTACTTTTTTAGAAATAAAATCCGCTGTGCCATTCAATTTTTTATCAAAATAAGGACTCTTCCAATGCCCAACAGTCATATAATGGATAATTTCACTCTCTGGAACAATTGGATACTTATACACTAAACCACAATTTGTACAGATTACAATATTTTCATATGGGTTTATTTTTCTTTTAAAAGACGCTGGAAATAATATTTCAGGTTTGTTCTTCCCACATAGAGCACACGACTGTTTATAAATCTTCATTTGATTTTCTCCCCAAGACGAATAATGCCTTTTGACTAAAATTATGCGTTATTGTAAAAGTTAACGAAAGTCTAGAAAATAAGTATCTAATAGACTTTTCTGTAAAATGAAAAAGATGTTCTGGATAACTAATTTTTTTATTACAACCAGCATCTGGAACTGACATTGCTATAAAACCATTTGGTTTTAATATCCTTTTAATCTCTTTCAAAAAATCATATGGGTTTCTAACATGCTCTAATACTTGGTGGCAAGTAATCAAATTAAAATAATCTGTATCAAATTTTACATGTGACAAATCACCTTGTCGTAAATCAATATTGAATGTTTTTTTACCATATTCTATAAGACCGGGATTCAAGTCAATACCAATCCCATTGAACCCACGCTTTATTAAATGAGTTAAAAAATGTCCTGCATAACATCCTATATCAAGAGCAGAACCTTTAATTGGAACTTCTTTTATCAATTCTAAATAAGTGCTATAATTACCCCTGTTTTGTTTATAATTAGCATTTATAGCATTTAAAATATTCCCCTTCCACCTTTTTGCTAAACCTTTTCCAGAATACCAACTAGTTAAATATTCAATAGAAGGAATAGGATAATGATATTTAACATTACACGTATTACAATAAATAAAAGAAAATTTTCCTTCCTTTATTTTTTTAATCTTATTACTATTACAAATTTCACAGTTCATCTATAGTTTAAATTCTTTCTCATATAAAGCTGTTAATCTAGGAAGAGTATATTCAGTACTATACTCACGCAACTTTCTATTATTATGAAAAAATCTAGTGCCTAACTCTTGTAAATTAACTATAGAATAATCCAAAGAATTTATAACACTTTGAACTTTAAGATGAACTTTCATAACATTTACATTGTGATCTAAAATACCATCTTCCAAAGGATTGTGACGAACTATTGTGACTGCACCAGAATAAGCTGCTTGTATTGTTGTTTGAGCACAACCAGGATCTTCACATACTGAATAAATAATATTATGATCACACATAAGTTTAGAGAATTCTTCCTGTGTAAGTCCCTTAGCAATAAAATTACATTTATTAAAAATACCTAAACTCTTAGCTAACGCTATCATTTTCAAGAAATATGGCTTTCCTTGGCTTGCACTCTGACCTATTATAAACGTAGCCGTTGCAGTACTGTGTTTTTTAAAAATCTCTGGTAAAGCACGTATCAATAACTCTTGATGATAATTAGCACCCATCATACGAGCAGAAAGAATCTTCGGAACAGTAAAATCTTTTTTATCTATACACAGATCATGATGTGGAGACAAATTTAAAGGAAGTCTAAATTGTTTATACATGTGATCTTTAAGATTAATATTATACGTATTTTGAAATAATCTAAAAAAACTCATCTTATCAGTAAGAAATGCTTTGGAATCCTTTATACAATGATCGATTCGTTTTAAAAGTACTTTATCTTTAGTCAATGCTCTATTAGACCAAGGCGACAAAAATGTAGGTAGCTTTGATATATCTCTAGCTATACCTAAAGCAACACAACAAAAAATTAAAAAGTGACCATGCAATATATTTGGTTTTTCTTTTTTAATAATACTTGCAATTAACTTTTTTAGTTTTTGTTCATCATCTGGAAACGATCTACCAGGATAAAATTTTTGATAATTAAAAACGTATACTGGAACATGTTTTGAAATTAAATTTTCTTTTCTATAACTTAAAACACATTGTGAATATCCCAATTTATGTAGTTCGTTAACTAAATCAGAAACATGAACTGAATGCGATCCTCCAATATGAAATATTTTTGGTTTCCTATCAGCCATTATTTATATTAACTCTTGGGACAATCTTATCTTTTTTTCCTTCTAAGCAAGCCAACAATCCCTTATGTAAATTTTTCCAGGTATTTTCTTTATCGTATCTAATAAGAACCTTATTATTTTCTTTAAAATAGTTACATAAAAAGGCAACGTTTTTTATACTATGCAACAATTTTTTTGTTACGTCCTCAACAGTTAATTTGCACATAAATCCATTTATTCTATCATCTAGCATTCCCTTACTAGTAGCACAGTTACGCATTAAATTAATACAACCAGCATAAGATGCTTGCATTGCAGTTCCACCAGTACCCGGATCTGGAGTTATGGTATGTACAATATTTACACTTTTTATCAATTTAGCAAACTCTTCCTGTGTCATAACATCATGGTAAATAATTTTATTAAAAACACCTAATTTTTTTGCTAACTTAATTCCAATAGGTGTTCTAAAAGCATGTACTTCTAAAGTAGGGAATTTTTTAAATGCTATAGGTAGACTTGAATAAACATACTTCTCACATCTTGCCTTTGCCAATAAAAGGATTGGTTTAGTTGTATTAGGAATATGATCTGTATATTGCTCCAAATGAACTGGAGGACAAGCTTCAACAAAATCTGTTGCGTCAATACCGTAATCCCTAACTGCACCTTCTGTCAAAACTTTATTTGTTGTAATTAAAAAATTAAGTTTACCAATAACTTTTAGATTATCAAAAAAAATTTTCTTAAATTGTGCTGTACGAAAACTCTTTATACAATCACAATAAGCCCAAATAAATGCCATTGCTGGAACAGTTGTATTCGACAAGGTATAATTTAAAATCGTTGCAACTTGTGAAAAAGAATGTCCTATAATAAGATCAGGTTTTTCAACAGAAAGAACATGATCAACTACTTTACGCATTTCTGGAGTATCCGTATAATCTAAATAGTTATGCACATAGATAGGAATATCATTATATACAGGATCATCCATAAATTTATTTGGTGTACAACTAATAATTACATTCTTAAAATCAGTATGCTCTTTAATTTGTTTAAACACATCACAAGTATGTGGAGTATCTGTTTGTGCAATATGTAAAATTTTTACCACAATAACTATTCCCTATTGTTTTTTCCACCATGCAAAACCACCACCCGGTATTTTTACTGTTATACTATTGTTTTTTAAATATTCATCTACTGCCAGTTTTGCACCATCATAATAAAAGTAATCATCAATAATGATAAACCCATTTGTAACTAACTTTGGATATAAATGTTCTAAGCATATTTTTATCGAGCTATATAAATCACAATCTATAATTAATAAAGCTATCTTATCTATTCTTTTACTATAAGGTACTATGGTATTCTGAAACCAACCTTTATATATTTTAACTTTATCTTTTGGATAACCAACTATGTTTGTTAATAACTTATAAGCATGCTTTGCATTTCCAGGACCACTCAATTTCCTTTTTCTATAAAAACCTTTTATTGGTTGTAATCGTCCTTGTGCATTTTTCAAACCACCCACTTGTTTTATAAGTCTTGGACCATCTAAAGGCAAAGGCTCACAAATATCATCAAAAGAATCGAACAACCTAACAGTTCGTATGCTATTTGTTTCCAATAATGTCTGTGCCATAGTAGCAGAACACCCACCCATCCAACAACCGCATTCAACTACATCACCTTCAACACCACCATTTACTACCTCAATAAGTTTATTTTTTATAAAGGATAAACCTGTAGGACTCATCATAGTACTTTGTCTAATGGCATTATCTATAACTGCTTTAGTAATCATTTATTTCCTTTTTTGTTTAACGCTATAGTTACCTGTTTTGGCAAGATTACAAGAATCTTGTAGTCCAGAAAGCGATGAAAATTTCTTTAATGAAATAAAAGGAGTGTTTTTATCCTTACGTAAAACACATGCTACTAAATTTTTTGGTGAACTATAATGTGCAGTATTAAGAATTTGGAAATCCACAAGCCTATAATTACAAGCAATCGATAATTCTATGAAAAACTGTGTTGAATAATAATATCTAGAATGCTTTAGCCAATGTCCAATTAAAGGAACACCATGTATCATGATACAACCAACCTTACCGACAACATGAATATTTTTAAATGTTGAATATTGATTATTAACATGCTCAGAAGTTCCATAGTTTGTAACAACAGAAAATTTATTTTCTAAATTTTTTGGAAGTGGAGAATCTAAATTCAATTTAAGTGATCCCCCTAACCCATTAATATCAATTGATGTATGTTTTACTCCTTTCGCAGTATACATTTGTTTTGCCATTTTACCAGCATAACTTTGATTACCTAATTCACATAAATCAAGACCAGAGTAAGAAATTTTAAGTTTTTGTAAGATACTTTCTTCATATTTTTTAAATGTCTCATTTATCATCTTATTTTCATCCTTTTAACCAATAAACACACCCTGTATTAGCAACTTGTAATACTTCTATTTTATCTTTTCTATTTTTTAAATATGTGTCAACCGCTACTTTACAACCAGCATAACCATTATAATCATCGACAATAACCATACCACCAGGAACTACCTTTTCACATAAGTATTCTAAGCAGAATTTTGTAGACATGTATAAATCGCAGTCTAAAAATAATAAAGAAATTTTTGGAATTCTTTTACTATAAGGTGCCAATGTATGTTGAAACCATCCTTTATATATTTTTATTTTTTCTTTAGGATATTTAACAACGTCTTTTAATAATTTATAAACATATTTTGGATTTCCTGGTCCACGTTTTCCAAATTTTGTGTAAAATCCTTCAACAGGTTGAAGTCTCCCTTGTGCGTGTTTAATTCCACCAACTTGTTTTATTAAATGTGGACCATCAACAGGTAATGGTTCACATATATCTTTAAATGAATCAAACAATCGCAATGTTCTCACATCACCACATTCCAACAACGTACATGCCATAATTGCTGCACTACCACCCATCCACACACCACATTCTACAACATCTCCCTCAATCTTATTATTTGCTACATATTTTATACTATTTATTAAATTCAAAAGTTTAGCATTATTCAACATTGAATCTCTTTTTAATATTTTATATGTACTAGCATTCATTGTATGAATTCTTTTATTTTAGCTAGACGATCTATTACTTCTTTAGGTATGGGTATATTAATATTCTCACAAATTGTTTTAAGTCTATGTGTATATGTATGTGCTTCAAAAATCCTACGGATACCAGCCATAGATATTTTATTCCAATAGGCATCATCTGACAATAATCTTTTTAAGTGTTGTATCGTTTCTTGCACATTATTAGAAATTAATACCTCTGGAAGCATTGTCTTTATACCAACAGATGATGAGCTTATAACAGGTGTTCCACAACCTAACAATTCAAAAACCCTCCGTGAAAACATTGTCGGAGAATTATCAATAGAATTTATGTTCAAAAATACTTTGTATTCCCCATACTTTTTTATGATATCAGTATAAGGCAAACCACCTTTTAGAGCATTATTATAAATACTTGGAAAAGGTTCTCCACTAGAACCTGTCTTTTTTCTATCATAAATATGAAGATTGAAGTTTAATGCTGGTTGTAAAATTATCTCCATTGCTTTTGCTCTATTAGGATATTGATTATTTCTACAAGTACCAGCAAAACACACATTTAATGCTCTTAAATCTAAGCCCTGTGGTTGATGCAAATCAATTTGAGCAGCAAATGGAAGCACAAAAACCTTAGAATTCTTACATAGTTTTTTATACTTTGGTAAACAATTACTATCAGTTGTAGCAATATAGTCAAACATAGATGCACTTGTTACAAAATGATCAAAGTGTACAGGATCTTCTTTTGCCCAAAAAATTGTTGGTATCTTCCTAAGTTTACATTCATTTAAAAGTTTAGTTATCTGCTTTATTCCAGGTGGTGTTACCTGTTTTTTCTTTTTAACAAAGGAATGTGTCCATGAATTTCCCGCACCTCTCCAAACAGATTCTACGAACAAAAGATCTATATGTCCAGATTTACGTAGTCTAGATAAATAGTCATCACTTCTAAGAGGAATTGAATTCCATTCAGGAGCAAAACATTGGTCTGAAAACGGATCTAAAATAGTCGCTACAGTT